>Ga0326512_10000141_pt1 | contig 60414 bp, 96 predicted proteins | sample 1_2617_0518_D_FD_203652 | JGI IMG/M metagenome (GOLD analysis project Ga0326512, IMG submission 203652) | Bovine rumen microbial communities from UC Davis, California, United States - 1_2617_0518 | ecosystem: Host-associated > Mammals > Digestive system > Stomach > Rumen | place: USA...
GGGTCATGATAACAGACCTCATTGACGCTATTCGGGAAAGAGAGGAAGGGAGCGAGACATGACCATCGTAGACGTAACCAAAGAAAACGAATGTTGTTGCTCATGTATCCATAACAAGCGCACATTCGACAAGGATTATCATTGCACCTGCACTTGCGAACTTGACGGACACTACATCGGTTATGTGGCGAATTTTGGCTCTGTTTGTGAGGAATGGGAAAGGAGCGAGACATGATTGACACGATCATCACATTTGTGTTGGGTGTTTGGTTCGGCAGTATGGTTGGCTTTGTAATCGCAGGACTTATGGCTGCAAGCCGAGACTGATTTTTATTTTTGCAACAGAGTATACTATCCATTGGATGATACAAGAGGTGATAAATATGATTCCGATAATTGACGTAAAGGCAACCGGCGTGAACATGAGGAAGCTCATGGACGAGAGAAATATCACGGTTAAGGATATAGCAAGGGAACTTAATCTTGGGTCGTTATATGCGATTTACAAGTGGTTACAAGGCAGAGGATTGCCGAGTGTAGACAACCTTGTAGGACTGAGCCACGTATTCCAGGTGAGCATGGAAGATATTTTAGTTTTAGAGGAGAGGGGGTGAGCAAGATTCCTACTAAGGATTCTGAAAAAAGCAAATTGTATTTCTGCAAGCAAAGCGAAGAGGGCGAATGGCACTTGTTGGGAGAGATTAAGTCGGTTGAAAACTTTGACGATGAAACCGTTGGGATGGATATGACTGGAGATGGATTCTCGTTTGATGGCAAGACGGTTGAGTTTGTGATGAGCGCAAGGATACCAAATCAAGCGAGATTTCAGCTTCTAGGAGTGAATGTGGTCAACATTGTGTACTGCAAGGATTGTATGCACAGATACCACGACTCAACTTGTCCGCTCCGCAATTTTGATGCAGTAGATGATTATGACTTTTGTAGTAGAGGAAAAAAGAAATGACAGAGTATGTAAAGATTCCGAACATTTTTAAGAGAGAGACTTTCGGCAAGAACAAACTGATTGATGGCAAGTATAGTTCTCCCGAACTTGAGTACCTGAAAGATGCAATGTGGGAATTTGAAGAAAAAATAGACGGAGCCAATATAAGGATTTGCTGGGATGGCTACAGAGTGAGTTTTATGGGCAGAACTGACAAGGCTCAGATTCCGGCACATCTGTTTGCGAAACTTGAAGAACTGTTTGGCGGTGAGTCCAAGGAAGAGTTGTTTGAGCAGACCTTCGGCAAGAAAGAAGTGATCCTGTTTGGTGAGGGCTACGGCAAGAAGATTCAGAAAGGCGGTGAACTGTACGGCGATGTCAATTTCCGTCTCTTCGATGTCTTGGTCGATGGCTACTGGCTTCTTCAAGCCAATGTTGACTGCATTGCTGAGATATTTGAAATCGAGACTGCTCCATTCATGTTCAGAGGAACTTTGGAACAGGGAGTTCAGTTTATAAAGACTCATCCAATGTCCGTTTTAAGAAATGCCGAGATGAAAGGTATCGTAGGCAGACCGATGGTTCAGATGTTCAGCCGTACCGGGGAGAGAATCATGGTCAAGATCAAGTGCAGAGATTTTTGAGGGGGGTCAGCATGAAAACCAAATTTAATTTTACCCCAAATGAGGAAACATGGATTCGCACGAAGAATCATTGCAGAACAACTGACAACAAGGACTTCACCGAAAAAAGTCCTACTGGTGTGTTCAAGAAGAAACTGCTCATGTCTGAGCATAGCCCTATCCGGCTTTTGGAGTTTGACTGGTCGTGGAAACTGATTCCGTATTGGGTTTCTACGGAGTGGAGCAGACATAAGTTTGAGAAGTTCATCAGCAGTCAGAGGGATGACAGGCTCATTGATGACATTCCAAGAGCCGAGAAACCACAGGGGGCATTGGTCAACTTTGACGGATATGCCAATATGCAGAACTTGATTGACGCATGGCGAAAACGTCTGTGCTACAAGGCTACACCCGAAGCAAGGTGGCTGGCAGAGGACTTGAAACTTGCCATGTTCGACAAGGGATTCCACGCAGAATCAGAGGTACTTGTTCCAAACTGCATCTACAGAGGTGGATGTCCTGAATTTACATCCTGTGGGCTTTACAAGCGGTTTTTGAAGTTCTGTAAGGAAAATTACCACGACATTGATTTAAGCGATTTAGAGGCACGTTACAGAGCCTACAACTATATGTTTTACAAGGAGCATGAGGATACAAAATGAGTGAAGATTCTGTAAGACCTAACTATGAGCAAGTTTGCAGAGAACTTGAGGGCGAAAACAAAGAATTGAAAATGCAAGTTCAAGAACTTAGTCATCATGTCCAGTACAAGGAAAGAGAAATTGCAAGACTTGAGGGACGCATTGCCGGACTTGAGTTCGCAATCAGATGCAACGGTGTTTCAGGAGCAGAGGTGAAAGGATGAGTCGGAAAGCATACTACAACACAGGAGCAAGCCTGATGCGACAACACGCTAGGCAGTACAAGGATCGTGAGGACAACACGGCGAGAATCGCAACTGCGGTAGACAACATTGTGCCGAGAAACTATGCGGCCTTTGCCCTAGTGCTACACCGACACTTCGGATTTACCCAAGAGCAGATTGCCAACATCATCACATGGACACAGGAGTTGTACAACGAGTCGCTCTTTGAGGATTTGGACATCTTCCAGCAATGCAGCGATGAGGTTGGAATTGACATGGTTGGAGAAATCCACGCCAAGAAACACAGAATCATCGGAGATTTAAGAATCTGAGGGGGATGCACATGAATGTTTGGACTGTAACTAGCGATTTTGTAAAGGGTGTTCTCACATACTTTGTCGAGAACAAGATCACTGGTGAGCGCAGAGGTTCGTTTGACTGTGAGCCGTGGGCTAAAGAGATGGCTAGGGAACTTAATCGAGAGGGGGTTGAGTGATGAGCGATATAACATGGCTTGGGAACAGAACGATTATGTACAAGGGCAGAATCGCTGAACTTGACGGTGTTGAAGATGGATGGGCGGCAGTAAGAGCAATGCAGAAGATTGACGCTGAGATAAATTTGGAAATCGACAACATGGTTGAGAAGCGAATCAAAGAAGAAGTCGAGGCAAGAGTTAAAGCGGAACTGGATAAAAGGGGGATTAAGTGATGGACGATTACGATGATTACGAGGATTACTGCTACGAGTGCGGTGCTTATGGTGATGACTATTATTATGACGAGGAAACCGATGAACTGGTAAGTAACTGCCCTAATTGTCCTTACAATTCGTGGGGGTGTGACGATGATTAAACTCTGTATGTACAACGACTGCCACGCCGGAGAGCATGAATACTCAATTCGGTGTTGTGACTGTCCTGATACTGATTGCCCTGAGAGATGCACGAACAAGAACTGTGAGAGTTGCTACTGGATGACCGAGGTAAAAGATGGACAAAACGGAACTGAGAAAGAGAATGGATGAGTTGTGCAAGGGGTACGGTGAGAGTTGTACTGGATGCCCGAGTCAGGATTTGCCAGTTTGCAGTAGAGAACAAGATGTGCTTACCGCCAAAGACTATGAGGACGGCATAAAAGCCTTTGAAGACTATGAAAAGAGCAAGGTGGAAGAATCTACCACCGATGCCTCAAAAGCGTCTCTACACGCCACACACAAGCCTACACAGGGGTCTGAGTACGATGTAGTCAGCAGACCACAACACTATGCCTCTACATCAATCGAGTGCATAGATGCTATGAGAGAAACACAGGGCGATGAAGCGGTCAAAGACTTCTGTGTGTGCAATGCTTTCAAGTACCTTTGGAGACATAATTCCAAGAACGGTGATGAGGATGTTCGTAAGGCAAGTTGGTATCTGAACAAGGCGGTTGAGATCATGGAAGGTGAGTCAACGTGAGAACTAAAGACATATTCAGACGGCGATTGCTTCTGCTCAAGAACGATATGGACTGGACTTATCAAGACATGGCTGATTTGTCAGGCTTGCCAATGTCCACGATCAAGTCATACGTGTTCCGAGGACGAGAACCTGGAATCTACTCGCTGGCAATGATGAGCAGAGGATTTGGAGTTACCGCAGACTGGTTAATCGGATTAACAGAAGAAAGGAATTGATATGGCATTATCAGAGAAATTTATCAACGAGAAGATGCTTGAGGTTGAGCGAGAGAGGCTTGAGGTAGACAAGAACACAACCAAGGTGCTTGCCGACATAAGAGACATACTCATGTCAGATGCCGTGGTCAGATTGGCAGAGTTGTCAGCGAATCCGAACGTCAGCCCGAAGACTTACGAAAACGCCCTTAATGCTACCAAGGATGCTAGGAAAGAAATCGAAAAGAGGTGGTCTGAGTGAGTTTGACATACAACCATTCAGAGGCACTGTATACCGTTGAAGAAAATACCCAAGAGACAGTTAAAATCCTTCGTTCTATGAACAAGAAGATGGACAAGCAGATTGCCTTGTTGGAACAGATGGTCGAGATACTCAAGGAGAGGAGAACCGATGCTGATTACTGATAAAGGGTGCAAGCCGAGGAACTGCAATTCATGTAAATTCCACTATTCGGCTGAGAATTACCACTACAAACTCAAAGAGGTCGAACACAAGAAGATGGACGGTTTCATCTGTGCAGCGTTTGTGCCGGAAGAGGGAACTATGGTCTATATGAGCGGTCTTGTCAACGACAGTGTGGACTTCTGTGAGATGTATCAAGAGAGAGGAACAAGATGATTAAGACGAAGAACAATTGCTATATCACCAAGGAAGAAGCAATCTTGGCTATGAGGTCAGGACGGAACAAGGAAGAGTCCGAGTGGGCGATTCGTAGCGTTAAGGCTACAAAAATCAGCAAGTCGAGAAAGGTATCGCAGACATATATCAAAGGCAAAGCGGAAGAAGAGCATTGTCCTCATTGCCGGAAGAAGATTGAGTTGTACTATCTGTCGAGGGATGTGCCGAAGTTGTGTTACTGCTTTTGGTGTGGCGGTGCTTTGCACAGGGATCGTGGCTTTACCAACAAGAATCCGATGTTTGACTACAACGATTTAACGCCGGAACAGGTCAAGGAATGGGGGCTTGAGAAATATGTTAATGCCGACAGTGATAATGATTAAGCGGATTGTGCGGTCGCTGAGACAGAGATTCTGCCGACATCACTTTGTGATTATGAAGAATGGGTATAACGACATCAGTAAGGTTTATGGCGGTGACAAGTTGGCATACAAATGCACCAAATGTGGCAAGATCGTATGGATGAAATATTAGGGGGTGGTCAATATGAATTTATGTATAGTCGGATATATGGCTCTATACCTACTGGTCGGAGCGGTAATCAACGGAATCGCAAGAGTCGATCCCGAAGAAAGCGGATACTACGGAGTGCTTTTACTTTGGCCTCTCGTCTTAGTTCTGATGGTGCTGATTGTCATTTCCACAGTCATCAGCGGAATAGTCAAGGTGATTATGAAAGGCACTAAGAAGTGAGCTGGGAAGACAAACCTAGATGCCATAACTGCAAATCCTTCACGGAGCGGAAGTTCGTCAAATCAGATTTAGACTTGTATGGTCGATGGTGCGATGGCTACTGCTCCAAGGACAAGCAGTACACATGGTTTTTTAACGGTTGTGAGAAACACGAATGGAAGGATGGTCAGAATGTTTTTGACAGAGAAAGAGGTAGAGTGCCTTAATCACGATGTGCCAGTTGATGCCAAGAAGCGTTTTCTGTTGGCTATGGCAAAAGGTTCAGATTACAGTTGCCGGAATTGTTCTCTTGAAAGCGAGTGTTCTGTGGTAAGCAAACATTCATTTTGCAGTAGTCTTGGCACTGATGATTATACCGTACACAAACTGTTTGAGGCGGTCGTGAAGTGAAAGGTGGTCAACATGGATTTGAAGAGCGAGATAAATCTGCTGATTGAGAAATTGACGTTTGTAGAGAACAAGGAACTACGGCAGATTATGTTAGATGGATTCGTCAAAAAACATGGCGAGATTCCTGACGAGTATAAGGATGCCGTTAATGCAGTTGTGGAAATGTAGAGGTGGTCAACATGGCAATTGTGAAACTGACAAACGAAGAACTGAGAATGAAGATGCAAGAGGTCATCGACAACGTTGCTACTCAGCTTAGAATAGAGGCGGTGAATACAATCTGCTCAGAGGGAACTACCGTACCAATCGAGGCAGACATCGTGATTCATGTAGGAGTCGATATGATCCCGACAATCACTTATACCAAAGAGACTTATGTGTATCCACAGAAAGTGATTTTATCGGAGATGTATGAGCATGAGCCGAATAATTTATAAGCCGACTTGTAGTAACTGCGGAGAGGTGATTCACGGAGAGGTATCATCGAGTGGCTGGCAGTATAAAGGTGCAAGCGGCAGAGGAGTTTCACCTACTGTTTGTCCGAATTGCGGAACGTACTTTGACAGTATTGTAATGCCATGTCCTACAAAAGAGGATTTTAAAATCGACATGGATTTACCGTATGAGAACAAGGAGAGTTACCATGAATCATGACTATGCTCATTGCATGGACTATAGGGATGACTGCCCGATGGAGTGCTTTAGGGCTAGGCTGACGAAAGAGGCACTGGATAAACATTGGACTATTGTAAGTTGGATGCACTTTGAGAATACAGAAGAATGTAAACGAGAGGATGGTCGGAATGAGCAAGCGAAAATACAAGAGGGGCAGAGCGATTCGTAACATCGAGGATTTTGAATATTGTCCTTCCGAATTTTACATCGTGAAGTTTGGGAAAATAGACAAGACGCTACACTACTCATTTCTTATATCGTGGCAATACAGAACACTCAGGAACTTTATAGAATTACGGCGTGTTTTTGTTGCAGAAAGGATAGGAGAGTCAACATGACAACAGAAGTATTAAGAGGAATAGCAGATGGAGCAATTAAAGGACTTAGTGATCTTGCTCCTGGAATCGCAGAGTATCAGTATCACTCATCTATGATGTGGGCAGTGATAGCCGGAATCGCAGTTGTGGCATTTCTGATAGCACTGGTCATCGGAATCATAATTGGACTGAGAGATGATTGGGAATTTTATGAAATAATGATTGTCGTTGTAGCATGTGCATTGCTGATTTTTGCGTTTGCGGTATTCGTCTCCGAGATTGATGACATATACCTCGCAAAGTATTTTCCTGAGAAGTTGGTTCTGCGAGAATTGAGGCATCTGCTTAATAATTATTAGGCCGTGGTCAACTTTAGTTTTAGTTGAAAAGTGAATATCCATATGATACACTAAGCGTGTCTAAGGACGTAAGGGAGATAAAACAATTGTTAGTCTTTCTGCGTCCTTTTTTATTTTCATATGGTTACAAAATAAAAGAGCCTACCTACTGGCAATAGGTAAGCTCCGAGCGAATTGAGAACTGCGGTTTCCCAAACGCAATTTTTCTATGGGTAGAGTAGCACATTCTCTTTTTGCTTGCAAGCGGTTTGCCAAGAGAGGACGTGCTTTTTATATGAGCAATTCTACAGAAGAACGCAAGAAATCATTTATCATGTATCACAGTCACAAGGCTATGTTCACCGAATCCAGCCCCGAACAGTGCCAAGAGTTGATAGGCAGAATATTCGATTTTGCAGAGACAGGAACCCCAGCGAAAGACATTACAGACCCACTGGTTAAGATATGCTATGACCAAATTATATACATGATGGATGCTAACATGAAGAAGTACAATGCTAAGTGTGAAAAGATTAGAATAGCAAAGACGGAGTACTGGAAAACGCAGAGAGAAATAAAACGCCTTGCTGAGAAGATCAAAAGCGCAGACGGAAACACAAGTGTACAGTTAGAAGCAATCAAAGAATATGAAGAAAAGGAAAGAGAACTGAGAGAGATAGAAGAGGACGCTATGCTCAATGAGGATGACGTACCATTCAAGTAATTACAGAAATGTTAAATTGAGTATCTAACTATACTCATCTATACTTGACTAAACTGATAATGATAATGTCAATGTTACTTAAGATTAGAACGATAATGAGAACGAGTACGACTTTCTTTTGGTTCTTTTCTTTACCTACAATTTGACCTATTGCATTTGCCCAAATGTTATCTACCTATCAATAAAATTATAACCCTTGGTCAACTTGACTTTTGCCAAGTCTAGGAATATAGTTTCAACAACCACCATGATGAACTGTTTTAGGAATTAGGCTCTCCGTTTGGGGAGTCTTTTTCTTTGCCCGAATGGAATGTCTGCTCCTCTAGTTATAACTAGAGCGCACAGGCTTCGCTAAAAGACGTGAGAGCGGTTTTCGTTCGTGTATGTGGGATTTATCCAATTTGGTCTAAACACGCCTCTACGTGCCGTACACAAGCTTCTACAGGCATAAAAAGAGCCGATACCCTTTTGGATACCGACTCTAGGATCGTGGTCAACTTGGATTTATCCCCACCAAATCCGTTTTTAATTTTGAATTGTGTTAATTATCTTCCATCAAATCCTTGACGTTGCACTTGAGCGCATCAGCGATCTTGACTGCCTTGTATGCAGATGCTTCATTGAGTCCTCTCAACTCCCAACCCTGAATCGTTCTGAGCGAGAATCCTGTCAATTCTGCCAGCTTGGTCTGCTTCATGTTGATTGACGATCTGTAGATTGTCAGTTTGGTGAAACCTTTATTCAAGTCCACCAAATCGTATTTCTCCAACTCCTTCGGGCGCATCAGCCGAGGCATCAGCAGTAGTCCTTCCGTCACTTCTGATCTGAAACCATCCTTCGGAATCGTGCCAGCCGGATTGTTCATCTTGAATTTGTAAGTTCTCTCTTTTCCCATTTTCTTTACTCCTTTGGTCAACTTGATTAGTTGTATTCCATCCTGTTTACTTCTCTGTTTTTAAGGATTACCCTGTCCTCGCTGAGATGATAGTCATCGCTGTTATCATCCTCAAAAATTACCTCGCGGCACTCGATCCTGTCGTATGCCACGTCCATCACTTCAAAGATTCCTGTGCTGTCAGAAATCCAGTCACCTTCCCTTACGTAATGTCCATCCTTGGTCATTGCCGGAAAGTCAAGCTCGTCAACATCAACGCTTCTTTCAACACCTTCGGCATCCTCTTCACCGTAGAAGTCACCTTCCTTGTCCTTCCAGTCGTTCGCCTGATCGATGCAGTAGTCAATATCTTCAACCTCATAAGCATCCAGGTCTTCGTTGTACTTGAGATTACCAACCTCAAAGAAGTCATTGCTCCAGTCAGGAGTGTACTGTCTGCCATCCCATGTCTGCATCTCGATTGCTACCATTCTGTTTCCGCTTACAAGTCTTGTTGCCATTGTTTTTCTCCTTTTCTTTTAAACCCTTGGTCAACTTGAGTTTTGTTTTCCTTTGATGATTTTATTATATACTCATATTTAAGTATCTGTCAACACAAAAGTTACTCATATTTGAGAATTTTTTAAAGCCGTGGTCAACCTGAGTTTTTTTAAGCCCCTGGTCAACTTCAGTTTTACGTTTTTGATATTTCATTTTTTTGCAGAGGTGGTCAACTTGAATTTTTAGAGGTGGTCAACTTCACATTATTATTTTTTTAAGAGGTGGTCAACTTCGCTTTATTAATAATTAAAGTCATTTCCAAGTTTTCTCCAACTCCATTCCAAGTCCATTCCAACTCCATTTAATCTCCATTGACATTCCGACATTTGGACTTCTTTGGTCAAACCGAGGTCAAATCCAGTTTTGACAATAACAGTCAGTAACACTGAATAATTCCAAATAACTCCGAGTCAGTAGCAGAAGAGTTACTATTAAGAGTTGGTCAACTCCGAATCAGACAAGGCAAACGTCAGCAACTCCGAGTCTGATTAATCGGGATCAGAGTCAATGCCGTGTTCAATGTCAAATTTGCAGAGCCGAGCAGCAGTCTTGAAAATTTAAGCCAAGGTCAAGTACGGCATACTAAAATCAATGTCTGAATCCTGAACCGAGGTCAAAACTAAAATCTGACTGACAGCGGAGCCAATATTATAATTATGGTCAGCATCGGAGCCGGAGCCACTTTTATAGCCGCGCGAGAAGAGTTTTCTCACTTTCGGTCAACTCCATTCCGTAGCCGAGTTTTCGGTCAGCCGCGCGATAAGAGTTGCACAGTTTTTTGTTCGGTCATCTCAACTTCGGTCAATCCGTTCGGATCGTGAGATTTTTCTGCTCACATTTTCTACCAGTGGCTCTTCGTATACGCGCGCACATGGAATTGTTGCGAACATTTTGATAAACTCAAAAATCTGTCAATCTTCCAAAACATGAGCGCATTTTTCTCTCTCAAAAATCTGTCCAGCCGAGTCCGTATAGCCTATTTTTAAAAATCTGCCAGCCGGAACGCTTCAAGACAAGTGTTAATTTTTCGTTTCACGCCGTCACAATTTGAAACACATGGAGCCGCCGCCAGCCGAACACAAGGCAGAAGGAACCGCGCACCATGTCCACCATACACGGACAACCCGAACGAGTATCCGGAGCCGTCAGAACGTCAGCAGAAGACCGCGCTACACTCCCAGGAGCCGAGGCAGAAGCACCAACAGACCGAGAAGCCGGAGAGGATCCCCGAAACCGTCACCCGATCAGGCCACGCCGAGCCGATCCGCGCCGAAATGCTGACAGGATGCAGAAGCCAGCCGGAGCAATAGCCCCAGGAGCCACCACAAGACGCGCCGCGCCCTGTATTGTTGCATCTCCGAACAAATACCCACAGCCGGAGCAAACGCCCCACAGAACGCCATACACGGAGCCGGAGCGAATCGCGCCAACTTGCCACACTGGACAGAAGCCAATAGAACGCCATTAAAACGCCGTATAAGCCACATAGAGCCGTTTTTATCAATTATGTGAACATTTACCCACAAGCAGACAAAACACGCTTAAAACGTCAAAATCGCGCTCATGCCCACCAAGTTAATAGGTGAATCAATACAGAGTATCATGGAGCCACTGGACAGCCTACAGACAGAGCCGAGAAGCTGACAGAACAGACAGCCGGACAACACGCCATAGAACGCCGCAGAACGCCCCTAGAAGCCCCACAAAGGCATTTTTACGAGTTGCCCGAACAAATACCCACCAAGCCGCAAAAGACGCTTAAAACGCCGTATAAACGCCCGAATCAATCCGCGCCTATATGCAGCCATTGGAGCGACCGCGCAGAAACCGCAAGAAGCCATTTTTACGCCGTACCCTATGAAGTTATCAAAGAGCCGATAAAAGCCCCTGGGAAAGCCACAGAAGCCCGAAAAACGCCGCGAGGAATTGAACCACGCACCATGCAGAACAAACGCCGACATGATCCACCAGGAACGCAAGACAAAAGAGCCGGAGCGAATACCACGCCAGCCCAAAGAAAAGGACGCGCCCACGGATGAACACGCCCCAAGCCTATTTTACGCGCTTACAAGCCTACATTCCCAATGTGGGGAAATATCCCCCTTTGCATTTTTCCGCGCCTTCTTGAAAGCCTTTTCTATTGCTTCCAGCTTACTTTTTGCCGTAACTGTGAAATACTGCTTTTTGCCGCCATTATCAGAACAACTAAACGCCCATTTTGCCATTTTACGCCACCCCCTTTATATTATCGCGCCAATCCGCGCCCACATGGAGCCAGCCGGACGGCAGAAGACAATCACGCCGAAATTCTGCCAAAGTGCCGTATGTTTTATGTGAACTTGCCAAAAACTCAGCAGAGGAGCCGGAGCCACGCCGCCAAAAGCAAGTAACGCGCACCGCGCCGAAACTCCCCGAACTGTAAACCGTATCGCGCGAAATTATGTACAAGTTACCGCCGAGCTCATTGCCTGTATTGATATACGCGAAATCCACAAGCCCAAACTGTATACGTTTGAAAACGTCATTCAAAATAGCTGCATTGTGTTCCTCGATCCGATCCGCGCCGGAGAAGTCTCCAAAATGGAAACCATGCAAAACGGCCTTTTCTGCACTTTTCAATCTATATTTTCTTTTCATGTCTTGACCCCCTTTATATTATGCCGTTTTCCCGAAACTCTTTTACAAGGCCATACCGCCGCGCGATCCGTTTCAAATTATCGCCAATCATAGCCAATTCAAGCCAGGAAACCGAAACGCCCGAAAGCTCGTTCTGTAAATCAATAGCCAGCAAAACCGCCGCCGTTTTCTTTTCATTGTATGTCCTACCACGTACAACAAAGTCAGTAATAAATAATTGACTGCAATCAGGTGAAAAAGTTTCCCTGTGATACTCTTCAAAACTTCCATACACCGCCGCGACCTTTTCGCCGCCGTTTTCATATACTGCAAAAATCATATTGCCCCCCTTTTAAGCATACCGCTTTACTATTGTTTCGTATGCTGTCCAATCTTCCATATTGACCACGATATTGCTGTTTTCGTAGTAGTTAAACACCCAATCTGTCAACGTGTCGAGATCGTCCGCGGCCTCATATTCACCGATGCAATAAGACTCAATATCTGCAATCGCTGCCCGACATATATTTTCATACCAATTGGAGAACCGCGCCCAGTTTTCCGCGGAGCAATCGCCCGAATCATAAAGCCAGTTTTTTTCTAATGCGCGCTCGATCCGCGCCGCCGTATCGTCAGAGAAGACAACAAAGCCAGAATTGATAATTGCCATGCAATCGCTCAGAAACTCAGGATAATAAGGACTGTTTACAGAGAAACGAACGCCCGAATAGCTAATACTGTAATCAACGCCCCTATTTTTGCGGAAGGCATAAAGAAAAGAATCTTCCAGGAAATCGCCGCATCTGTCCAAGTAATCGCACCATACCTTGTTTTTAATATCCGAGTTATTATCCAAAAGCTGTTCAAGCTCTTCAAAAGTTAATTCATTGATATTCTTTTCCATTGTCTTTTTCTCCCTTCTTAGAAGTAACCGCGCGCCCCCAGGAAGGAACGCGCCGCGCCTGTATCTGTAAAAAAGAATGTTCTAAACCCTACCATAACCACAACGCGCCCAGCCGTAAGAATGACTTTGGCAACGTTTCCGGCTGAATCCCTGTAATAGCTCATATAACCCCCTTCACGCCGTTTCTACGACTTCACACGCCGCGAACGTCTCCCACATGGTCAACAATGTATTAACCGCTTCAACGTCCCTGTAATCCGCGAAATAGATAGTATATGAGGAGCTACAGGAGTTAAGGAAAGTCACCTTGCAGAAGAAGTAACCACGCCGCCCAGCTACAAGAAGCGAATCTAAAAGCGTTTCTTCCACTATGTCCACAACCTCGCCGCCGATCTGATGCAAAAATTTGTCAATTGTCATGTTCTCCCCGAATTTATATTCTGTCATTGCTTTATATCTCCCTTCTATGATCCACTAGCGACAGCCCACGCGCCGGAGCCTACACCCACAGCACCACGACCGCAAGTTATTTGTATTATTTGAGCTTCCACCCACGGTAGAAGCCCCAGCCGCTCAAAACTTGCCAGTATTACAAGGAATGTTTGTAAGCACATAGCTCCACGCCGTTCCATAATGAGTAACGCCCCAAACATACATGTCTAACTCGGAGCAGTAGTAAACAAGTTCGTTTATCTCTTCCAATAGACGCGCCCCCGAATCGCTGACAATGTACCATTGGAAAATTTCCGGCGTCTCGTCCTGTTCACGTTCCAGCTCTTCCAACTCATCGCGCAACTCTTCCAGCCGATCCGCGCACCGCTCCGCGCTCTTTTCCAGTTCGTCACACTCTTCCAAGTTTCCGGCATCGTAAGCATCGGCTGCGCGATCCCTGTAATTTTCCGCGTCCTGTTCTAGCTCTTCCATGTCGTCTTGTATTTCCTCGATCCTGTCCGAGTTGTCAACAAAACCACTTACAAGTTCCCAATCGAACCCAGCCGCCATAGTACGCTCTACAATGTCATTGTTCAGTACCGCATCGAAAGCCTTGGCTAATGTACCGTAGTCAACATAACCATTCTCTAAACCGTAGTCAGAAATTTTGTTTCCGTAGAAGTATTCGCCATAGATATTCATTGTATTTTCTCCCTTCTTTAGTTCATGTATGTTTTGAAGTAAGCGACCGCCGCCGCCTTATCATCAAAATAGTGACCCTGTCCCCATGAATCCGAATCCTTGTCATAATTCCAAGCGACAACCCATGAACAGAAATTCAAGTGTCGATCAATTAAGGCAATCGGAGTATCAAAAGCCCCTATTATATACTGTTCAACTGTATAGCCTTTTTTTGTCTTCTCAATTACTGCCGTCATAGTGTTTTTATCTCCCTTCTTAATTTTGCGTCACTTTAATACACTAAAGCGAAGCCCTTTTTCTTCCTTGCTTCGTTTTCTATATCTTATCAAAGCAAATACTCAAAATCAAGTATTATTTATACTCAAATATGCGAATTGTGAAAATCATACAAAAGCGTATTAAGATACTTATATAAAAGTAATAAAAATACCCATATAAGCGTAACTAATTGACGTTTGAGGGAATCGAACAGATGATAATAGGATTAAGAACGCGCCGGAGTTGTCCACCCGATCCGCGACCGATCAGAAGCCCCAGGAGCTGGAGCGACAGCCGGAGCCGGAGCCAATACGCAACCGCAAGCAGTAGAAGCACTTACATATAAGTAACCCAAATACGCACAAACGAGGATAAAACGACATGAGGAAGAAGCGAACAGAAGAAGCCCCCAGGAGCCGGAGCCAATACCGCGCCCCGATCAGAGCGACAGCCGGAGCCGGAGAAGCTCCACTAATCGAGACGAAATACGCGAACATATACCCAGCCGATATAGAACGAGTGGAAGAAAATTATATTGCATCGCTGCCTGATCCCGAAAGTATATATAACATAAATGCCTTTATAGGCCTTTTATTCCGTCTGCATAGGGAAGTTGTAGCCCCAGCTTTAAAACGCCCAGGAGACATTAAAACAGGCGCGAAAGGGTATGATATAAACGCTATGAATGAGATATTTTACCATGTCTTTATACCGCTTATATCTAAGTATCGTATTACTCCAACTATAGGTATGTTTATGTATCTTATAGGCATAGATAGCAGTATTGTAGATAGATGGAAGAAACCTAGTAATAATAGTATAGATATAGATAATATAGATATATATGACAGTAGTAATAACTGTAATGTGAGTAGTAAAAGCAATATAGACAAATACAGTATTTACAGAAAATGGAGTAATTACATAGAACAATGGATACTCGGCAATGTTGTCAATACTAACAGCATAGGCGGCATGTTTACGCTTAAAGCCGTATATGGTTACAGTGATGCCCAGACCATCCGGATCGAGGCCCAGGAGACGCGCCCAGCTATCAACGCCGCACAGCTTGACAGGATCGCCGAAGAAGCCGCCACGCCGCCACAAATAGAGTAAAATTGACAGTTTGTCTTTATACCGCGGACATTACAGAGATATTACAAGATATTACGCCGCTAAATTGTGCTAAAAATCAATATATTGTGTTATCCCCTGCATACAACCACAAGATATAGACACACATAAGAGTTACGCCGTTAAATATTGTTTTAGTGTCGTAATAGTCACATGTTACAATCACAGAAAAATCATGTAATATTTTTTTAAAAAATAGCCCCATGTCCGCTGGATACACACCCAGGTTTCCCACCTTGTCAACGATCCGCGCCGCTGTTTTACGTGGCTAGGCGCGAAAAAGGACGAAAGGGGAGAGGGGTGTATGCGAGTACGCACGGCGCATAAAATGAGTCCCCCAAGTATTTTTAAAGCAAAAAAGAGTATTATATAATCTATCTCCCCTGAGTATTTCTTTAAGCAAAAAGAGTATATATATTTATTACTCCCCCTTAACACTCTAAAAGACTATATAGCATTAATACTCCACACAATCACAAAGGCTATAGTGTTTATATATTCGCTCCCCAAATGTCATTAACTCTACTGTCAACCATGCTTATTTAGCCTCACTTAGACCATCCAACGGTCGAGATTGGATACTCCTGATTGACAAAACCAGTCTAGCCGACTACACTTTGCCACAACAGAGATAAGTCTCTTGGCTTGTAGGGGCATACCTCTCGCAGACATAAGGCCCACTGAGATGTCTGTAAGTTGGACAAGCAAAATCGTGATGAACAGAGAGCCTGAAATGTTTTCTTTCATGATTCGACCTCCTTTCCTAGAGATTCTTGGGCGAGACGGATCGCTCCGAGACGGTTGCATCGGACACCGAAACCGATGTTAGTTCATTCAGCCAGCGGAGAGTGCTTCGGGTGTTGTGCATTCTCCCAAGTGCTGAGAAGCCAAGTCCAATGTTTGTCACCTCGTCATTGACTTGGAGCGTTTTGTCAGGAGAGCAACGCAGAAAATGAATCCTGACAGTGCAAGTGCTGATAGAACCACTACCCTGAATCAGACCTTGCATCTCACGCAGCGTAGTTTAAGCAAAACTCCACCGAGCGCAAAGCCTTAATTGCATGATCTTGCAAGGTGGCGATGTGAGTGCAAATCTTACCGTTGCGCTTTGAATGACTGCCTTGTTGCTGGCTTTTCATTTTATCTCCTTGAAGTGAAACTCAAGCTGGTTTTCGCATTGTTTCCATCCGTGATAGCCGGACTCCTTCGTTCAGACGTAACAGTCTGATTTTTTTATACATTCGACACGTAGCTCAGATGGTTAGAGTATTTGTGTGAATTGTGTATCATGTCTGTGATGCCGTCAGCAAGATGTTCCAGTTGCAAGCAAAGTGTCGTGGGTTCGAATCCCACCGTGTCGGTTCTAATGGCGTATAGTTCAGCAAGGCAGAACGCATGGCTTTGACCCATGATGTCGTTGGTTCAAATCCAACTACGCCCATGTCAATTCCAAAATTTTCCAAAAAACAAAAAAGAGAGTTCCAAGGGGGAGTGCCTGTCTGCCATAGTGCGGATGGGCTTTTTTACGTTTATGCCACAGAAGAGAGAGTCGAGAGACTGGTATGACAAGACAATAAGGGCGATAGCGCAGAGGAAGGATTTGCCGTTCTATGACCGCATGAACTACTGCTATCAGACCTTGCTGAACTTCATGTTGAAGTATGACACGAGAAAGATAGGCCGTGACCGCAGTTGGCTCATTGCATGGTCAACTTTCATTCGTGAGAACACGCTTTATGCCATTGCCAGTAACTTTGAGGGTGACTTCCCTACACTGTACTGGAGCGTAATGCTGCTTGAGGCAAGGCACTATGTTGTTGATTCATATTTCCTGTTTTTGGAGCGAAAGAGAGAGCAACACGCTAAGTTCTATGAGCCGAGGCGAGAGATTCTGATGAAGCATGGAGTTATTCAATCTCTGCAAGACCTTGTTGATGACAAACTCGACTTGCTGACGATAAGCGCACCGCCCGGAAGCGGCAAATCCACTCTTGAAATTTTCCTACTGAGCGGAGTTATCGGTTGGTTTCCTGATATGCCCAACTTGGCATCTTCGTTCTCAGGTACGATGACCAAATCCTTGTATGATGGCGTGAATCAGATTCTCACTGACGTTGACGAGTACGCATGGCACGAGATATTCCCCGATGTCACTTTCAAAGCAAGAGAGGGTACGAACTCCAAGGATCAGACTATCAATGTTGGCAAACGCAAGAGATTCAAGTCACTCACTTGTCGTGCTATCAATGCTTCGCTGACTGGTAACACACGATGTGAATATCTGCTATGTGCCGATGACCTTGTGTCCGGCATCGAAGAGGCTCTGAACAAAGAGCGACTGGAGAAACTGTGGCAGACATACAACACTGACTTAAAGACTCGTAAGAAGCAAGGGTGCAAAGAGCTACACATCTGCACTCGATGGAGTACCCTTGATCCTGTTGGTCGGCTCAAGATGATTAATGCTGACAATCCGAGAGCGAGATTCTTGGTTGTTCCGGCACTCGATGAGAATGGTGAATCCAACTTTGAGTATGACGGCGGTGTAGGGTTCGATACTGCGTATTTCAACGACATCAAGAAGTCAATGGATGACATCTCGTTCAAGTGCTTGTTCATGGGTGAGCCAGTAGAGCGAGAAGGCTTGCTATACCATGACGATGAGTTGCAGAGATACCTTGACTTGCCGTTACAAGAGCCTGATGCCGTTTTGTCTATCGTTGATACCAAGAACAAGGGTACTGACTATTTCGTTCAGCCTGTTTTACTGCAATATGGTGACAAGTACTACTGCACCGATGTCATCTGCTCTGATGATTCGGACTACGAGAGGCAGTATGCTAGGTCAACGAATCTGATCTTGACGAACAAAGTCGAGGCTTGCCAGTTTGAGTCGAATAACGGCGGTGACAGAATTGCACTTGAGGTATCCAAACGTGTCAAAGAGGCGAAAGGGTACTGCAACATCACTCAGTCGTTCACCACGCAAAACAAGGAAACCAAGATTATCGTCTACGCTCCGTGGGTCAAGGAACACATAATCTTCCGAGATAGGTCGATGTATAACCCGAATGATGATTACGGCAAGATGATGTCATTCCTCTTGGGCTACTCACCGATGGGAAAAAATAAGCACGATGACGTACCTGATGCCTTTTCAAGTTTTGCTAAGTGGAAGAATAGACCTGAAACGCCACCGACTGTTGTGGGGAGAAGACCGTTTTGAAGAAGAAAAATGCCTTATCACAATATGCTGACCTTGTTCGTGAGATAGAAGAGGTCGAGCAAAGAATTAAGAAAACCGAGAAGGACTTGCAGAAACTCATTGACGAGGGAGAAGTGACCGACATGGTTAAAGGTGGTGAGGGTGGTATCCAACACTACACGATAACTGGATTTCCACAAAGGGATTACGGCAGAATGAAGATTTTGCTGAGTACCCGAAAAAGCATACTTCACTCACTCCGCTCAGAGATAGAGCAGTCAATCAATGATGTCCAAGTGTTTATCAATGACCTTGACAATTCCCATGACCGTAGGATCGTGACCATGAGAGTGATAGACAAGATGTCTTGGAGACAGATAGCACAGAATATCGGCGGTGGCAATACTGCCGACAGTGTGAGGATGGCATATAACAGAATCTTAGAAAGAGAGGACGCAAATGGCTAAGTATGTCAAGAAACCGATTCCGATAACGGCGATTTCAGTGGACAGGCGAGAACCACATCGAACTTGCCGAGTTCACAAACGGCAAATGCAAATTCACGGTCGGAGAGCCTTCAATCGTGATTCCGACACTTGAGGGCGATATGAAAGCTAATGCCGGAGATTACATCGTTCGTGGAGTTGAGGGCGAATTTTACCCTTGCCGTCAAGACATTTTTGAGAAAACTTATGAAAAAATCAGTGAATAAGCGAATGTTGTTCGTTTTGTTCGGTTTTTTTAATTTATATTTAGGCTGAAAAAAGTATCAAGCAAGGGCATCTGACCATAGGTGTGCTTGCTTTTGGCATATTTGGAGATGTTTAACATGGCTGATACGCAGACTACTCAGAACACTAACGAGACACAACAGAATACAACCAATAATGCGCAGTCTCCGCTTCTGACTGGTCGCAAAGTCATCTACCTTAATCCGATGGACTTGTCTGTGGACGAGAATCTTATCGCTGCGGTGGAACAGACCATGCTTATCCATGCAGAGAACAGAGATGATATGCGCTATCTCAAGGAGTATGAGAAAGGCAATCAGCCGATTTTCTATCGTGTCAAGGACATAAGGCCGGAGATTAACGTACAGTTGTGTGCCAATTATGCGAAGTTGATTACCGACTTCAAGGTTGGCTACGAATTTGCGTCTCCAATCATGTTTGTGCAGAGAGCCAAGGATGACTTCCGCAAGGCAGACCCGAAACAGGATGACAAGAGAGTTGCCATGCTGAACGAGATGCTACTGGAACAGGACAAGACAAGTAAGGACATAGAGCTTGCACACGACTTTAAGGTCACAGGATTGGGTTATATGCTTGCGTATCCGAAACTTGAGAAATCCGATGACATTGCTCCGTTTGACCTTGTGGTGCTGAATCCACTCAACACATATTGCGTCTACACGAATGATGCCTACAAGAGAAAATGCCTTGCGGTGACATACTCATGGATACCTGATATGTCGATTGCGAGGATTACGGCATATACGCCCGATTGGGTGTACGAGTTACTTGATAACAAGATCATCAGCAAACAACCTAACATCATCGGCAGAATCCCGATTGTCGAGTTCAAGAATGATGCCAACCGCATGGCTTGCTTTGAGGCGGTGATTCCGCTCATGGATGCGCTGAACATTACGAACTCAGACCGAGTAAACGATGTCGCTCAATACGTCCAAGCGATCTTGTGGTTACACAACTGCGCTATCGACAAAGACCAAAAAGACGAACTGCGAAATGGCGGTTTCATTCAGACAAGTACCACGGCAGACGGCAAAGAGGCGAAAGTCACTTATGTCACATCGGCACTTAACCAAGCTGAGACACAGGCACTTGTGGACTATATGTATGCACAGATGCTTGAGATTGCCGGAGTACCTGGACGAGACAGTGCATCGGGCGGCAACACAGGAGCGGCTATTCTGCTTTCAAACGGATGGCAGTTGGCAGAGACAATGGCAAAAACGGCAGAGCCAGTCTTCGCATCATCGGAGATGGAACTTCTGTCAATCATTATCTCAATCTTCAAGAACACTCCCGACATTCCCGAAGAACTCAAGGAGTTGAAGAAGTCAGATGTCATTGTCAAGTTCAGCCGAAACAAGACTTATGACCTTGTGAGCCGTACATCTGCCCTTGCTAATCTCATTAACATCGGCATTGATCCTGGAAAGGCAATTGCCACGGTTGACATTTTCGATGATGCGCAGCAGACCACAATCGACTCTCTTGAGATGATTAACAAGATTCTCCTTGGCAAGATTTCCAAGAACGAAACAACCGAAACCCAAAGCGGAGACGGCAACGTTGTCGATGGAGTCAAGGGCGCAGATGATGTCAATGCCGAGCAGAATAGAGAGAACACATCAGCAGTATGAGGACTACAGACCTGAGATTTGATGAACTGCATAGTCTGTCGAGGAAGACATACGAGGAATACTTCGATGTAATGCCCATCAGCCAAGACCAAAAGACAGACAGAGTGCTTATTGCTATGGCACTTGAGGATAGATTTCTTGAGATTTTATCCCTTGCCGAGATAAGGCAGAAACAGGATAAGCCGTGGCTTGGAGAGATAATCGAACTCTTCACACTTGCTTTCCTTGCAGTCGCAAATCGCAGAGTTGATGATGATGAGATTCGTGCTAAAGCTGAGAGATTCGGTCAAGAGGTCGGACTTTCGACATTTGCTCATCAAGGCGAGGAGTACTTTACCAGTGCTGATCGTGCAATCAACATGTCTGCTACTGAGGCAAATGCAATCATGTGCTATGGCGAACTTGCAGATGCTATCAAGCGAGGTTGCACAGCAAAAACTTGGAAGACCATTTTGGATGGTCGAGAGAGGGAATGGCATCACGAAGAGAATGGTGTCACCATCCCGATTACAGAACCTTTTGAGGTCGGTGGGGAACTGCTCATGTATCCCCTCGATGACTCTTTAGGAGCGTCAGCCGACAACATTGCAAACTGTCGGTGTTGCGCTATATATTCCTAAAACCGTCTGAGAGAACGGACGTTAAACTTTCGCACTGTAGCAGAGAAGCTACGTAAAATAATTCGCAAAATTTCAAAAAGTCAGAGAAGACTATAACCGCAAGGAGAATCGTATGGACGAGACTAAAACCATTGTAACCGAAACAACTGAGCCAAAGGCAGATGAGCCAAAGGCTGATACCAAGACCGCAGAAGAGATGTATGCAGAACTTCTCGCTGAAAATAAGCGCATGAAGAAAGCGGTCGATAAGGCTACTGCCGATGCTTCTGACTGGAAAAAGAAATTCTTAGCCACTCAGAGCGAGTCCGAGAAACTGTCAATGGAAAAGGCTGAGAGAGATGCCGCACTCAAGGAAGAACTTGAAATGCTCCGCAAGGAATCCAAGGTCAACAAATTTGCCAAGTCGTTTATGGCCTGTGGATACACCGAGGAGATGGCTACCAAAGCCGCCGAAGCACAGTATTCCGGCGATACTGATGAACTTTTCAGACTTCAGAAACTTCATTCTGACAACATGGCAAAGCAGATTCGTGCAGAGATTATGAAGACAATGCCTGTTCCGGCTACTGGTAATGACGATTCCGTACACATCACACAGGAACAGTTCGACAAGATGAGTCTTGCAGAACAGACAGACCTTTACGAGAAGCATCCTTCTGTTTACAAGCAACTTGCCGGATATTGATACACACAACTCCGGCTCTCGACTAGAGAGAGTCGCTGACTCACAAAAATTATGAGAGGTATTTAAAATGGCTACAGTTCCTACTACTACTGGCACATACCTTGCCAACCTTTTCAACCCTCAGGTTGTAGGTGACAGAATTAACAAGAAACTTTGGGATTTCATCCGTTTCGCTCCTCTTGCGGTTCGTGATGACACACTGGTCGGCAGACCCGGCGATACCATTACACTCCCTGTTTATGCAAAGTCCGTAACCGCCGCTCTTGTTCCCGAAGGAACAGACATTCCGATTTCCCAGCTTGGCGAAACCACAGTTCCTGTGCAGATCGCTAAGTACGGTGCTGGCATTCAAATCACAGACGAGGCAGTCCTCAGTGCCTATGGCCGTCCGTTGGACGAGGGCGTAGATCAGATTGCAAGAGCAATCGCTGATGCGGTTGACAATGCTCTGCTCACAAATATGTCCACCAATGCAGACTCCGGAATGACCGTTACCGCTGGTGCGCTTACCGCTGACAAGGTTGCCGATGCGCTTACCCTGTTCGGTGAAGATATCGATGGCGAGAAGGTTCTGCTCGTTAATCCGGCGGCTTATGCTACCATCCGTAAGGCTAATGGTTGGATTCCTGGTACTGACGTAGCGGCTAATCTCATCATGAGAGGCACAGTTGGTATGCTCTATGGTTGCCAGGTTGTTGTTTCCAACAAACTGATTGCGAACAAGGCTGCTTACATCGTTAAGCCTGGTGCGCTTGGCATCTACAACAAGAGAGATGTCTTGGTAGAGAGAGATCGTGATATTATTAACAAGTCCACGGTAGTGACTGCGGACAAATACTTCGCCACTCTGATCCGTGACAAGAGCAAACTGATTAAGCTCCCTGAGGAGTAATTCAGACTGGTCGAATATAGTGGGTAGGCTCTCAGCCGAGGGCTTACCCTTTTAAGGAGTAATTTTTATGGGAATGATGCTCAGACGTAGGGGGATGGACAAGAAGAACCTTACCACAAAAGAGGTGCTTCACTCTGAACCCGAAACTAAGGCTACTGAGTCCGTTAAGGACGAGAAACCTACAACCGTCAAAAGAGGCAGACCAACCAAAAAATAAACTGAGGAGACACAATCATGGACGAGCTTAGGACAGAGATAACTACAATTCTCACGCAGTATCTCAGCGAAGATGCTATGAGTTACGAAGTGATTAGTGTCTTTTCTGATAGGGCAATGTTGGCATTTAGAGAATACAGAAATTATCCTAGTACTTGGGATGAAGAGGCTATTCTTGCCGACATGAACAAGCACAAAAGTTGCATCGCAGACTTGGCGTTATACGATTGCATCCAACAGGGCGCGGAATTTCAGTCAATGCACATCGAATCCGGCTTATACAGAATGTGGAATAACAAGGGCAACGTATATACCAATCACCGAGTCGTGCCGTTTGTGACTATTTAAGACGGTTAAGCATGGCTGTTGCCCCTCCACGGCAGTCGTAGGGGGTGTCCTATCGGGGTTGGGCTGGACACTAATATTTTTGGGGGTAAGACACATGAGGTGTTTAAAGAGACAGACACAAGAGATATGGTTTTCGGTCAAGTCTATGGCTTTCACAGGAATTGATGAGACATCTGTTTACTCTAAGCCTGAGATGCACAAGTTTTCCGTTTCTCCGACAGGCAGTACGCCCGAAGATTATGCGGCTGGCATTGTGCCTGACTATGACAGATATATCACATCGTTTGACCGCAGTTTTCAACCGATTGAAGGTATGCAATGCTGGATTGATGTCACTCCTGAGATTGCTCAAGATGGCAGTCTTGTGATGACCGATGACGGCGAGCCTACCGTTTTCCCCGACTATACGCTCAAGCGAAAAGTCGATACCAAGAAGGGTACGGTTGCAAGATACCTTGTCAAGAAGAACGGCGATGAGGTGGGTAGTTATGAGAGTGACGGTTAATTCACTTGATCCGAGTTCTTTCCTCAAAGCGGCCAAAAAAGTCAGGGCTTACGAGAATAGAGTTGTAAGCAACAACCGCGAGTTTCTTAAAGACCTTGCTCTTGAAGGAATTATGGAAGCAAGCGCAAGACTTGGAGACGAATATGTTGCTCCTGACTATGTAAAGCCACAATTGTCTACACTTAATCCTCATGTAATGAATGGGAAAAGTAAAGGCGATATGTCAATTACGCTTAGATTGCAAGGCAAACAAGCGGTTTTCGTTGAGTTTGGTGCTGGTATTTTCTACAACGGCGGCAAAGGCATGATTGGTGATTCTCCACATCCATACGGCGTTGAGTTAGGATTTACGATTGGCGATTATGGTTCCCATTTAGGACGAAACGAAACATGGACGCATGCTGGACATGTAACCCACGGTACTCCGGCAGCAATGCCGTTATACCACGCTGGCGTTAAGATAAAGCAAAACGCAAGAATACTTGCCTTGGCACACTTTAGGAGCTATTGATATGGCTGAAATTACTAATAATCCCATCATTGAAATTTATGAACGGTTTAAGACCGAACTTGTTGAGGCTGATGCGATTCCGGCAGAAAACATATCTTTCGGCAAAAGCGATGTCGGAGCGATATTGCCTTGGATTTCGTTTAAGCCAATGACAAACTACACTTGGTTGCAAGCGAGAGATTTGTCAAACAACGAGTGCGGAATAATCGTAAATGTACAAGTCGAGTGTTTTGCTAAGAAAGAATCTGTCGCAATGAGACTAGAGGACGAAACTAAGAAAGTACTTTTTAATATGGGATTCTACTCTACTGGCTTTGCTCAGAGATTCAAGAACAACGAAGTACACAGATATATAGGTCGATATGACCTAAGATATACTGGCAGTCTTATGGACTTGTCAGAAACCTAATAACCAACTGGCATCCGAACATTGGGTGTCACTTACCTAAAAAAACTAGGGGGTATTAAACTATGTCTGCGAAAGCACATAATACTATTGGTACAATCCTTAAATTCGGTACTACTGCTGGTTCTCTTACAGAACTTTGCAAGATCAAGGCGTATCCTCAGCTTAACGGCGAGAGAGAGCAGATTGAGTCTACCGATCTTACAGACAACGCTCAGACATTCGTAGAATAAAGTGCGACTTCAAGCAGTAATGCTTGTCGAATAACTCCTTTAAAACTGGAAACTCCTAGGAATTGGACAACCTAGGACAATCAGTTGCCAAGCATCGAGAGATGAAGGCTCAACGACTATTCCGAAAGGAAGTACACTCAAGCGAGTGGAAATGGGGAGCATCCCAAGTGGATGGTGATATAGTCTGACCTATGCGTATACATAAAGGCATAGCAGTTTCCGCAGAGAACGGCATCGGCGTAGCGAACCGATGTGAACACAAATGGCCTGGAGTCCAGTCTGTCGAGAATATGAATTTCACAGCGAACTTTACCATCGCTGGTTATACTTCTCTGAAAACCAACGCTCTTACACCTGGCTACTTTGAACTTGACTTCGGTGGCGATTCCGGCGCGAAGGCTACATGGGAAGGCCAGTACGATGTATATGTCAATGAAGGCGAAGTTAATGGCTTGATCGAAATGACGATCACAGTTTATCCTTCTACCGAAGTTACGATTGCTGCGTTATCCTAATCGGTATTATCAATAGTCAAGTTGGAGGGTGACTATATGTATATTTTTAAAATCCATGGCAAAGAGTATAAAGTACGCTTCACATATCGTACAGTTTGCGAAGATGACATTCTTGACAAGATTTCTGACGCAACAGACTTTGAAGGTCTTAATGTCGGTGGCATGATTGCCAAGGTTTCCAAAGCAACTGCTGAGCTTCTGCTTGTCGGATTGCAGAAATACCACTCTGACGAGTTTGGTTACAAGGATGACAAAGAGAAAGCACAGCGGATCGAGGAAATGCTTGACTTGTTCGATGACTACGAGGACGAATCCACGGAAGAACATGAGCAGTCGGCGGCAACTCTTTTCAGTGATCTTCAAGAGGAGTTGCAGAAGAACGGTTTTTTATCAGCAATGATGACCGCAGTAGAACAGACGGCGAAAGCACAGAAGGTAGCGGAAGAGACGAAAGCGGAGATGGAGAGCGAGGCGGCGAGAGTGGTCGCAATGAACCCTATCGAGAGCGAATCCTAAACGAAACCCTTCCATATTTCCTAATGTTGGGAGTATCGGAAGAAAAGTTTTGGGAGTCTATCCCTATTGAGCTAGAACCGTATCGCAAAATGGACGAGATGCGGCAAGAACGTCTTGACTCAAATATGTGGCTGATGGGTTTATACGTAACTAACGCAGTAAGCGTTGCAGTAAGCAATTCGCTCAACGGCAAGAAGTCTAGGGCTAAATACTTGTCAGAACCTATTCTCAGAACCGAGAAAAGAGAAGCTGAGAAAACGCCCATGGATGACTTTAACAGATTTGCGGCGTGGGCGGTTGTTTACAACGAGAATTTTAAATCTAAGAACAGGCAGAGTTGATTGTGGCTTTGCCTGTTTTTTATTGAGGTATAAACGCTATGGCACAAAAAGTAGACGAATTACAACTGCAAATAAATTCTGATGCCAGTTCTGCTATTGATAGCCTTGAAAGACTGGCCTCAAAGTTAGAAAGCGCATCTGCAAGTGCCAAGAGTTTTGTCAACTCAGCTAACAGCCTTAAAGCACTTGCCAATGGGCTGAACAAAATTGCTAGTGTAAATTTCAATAGTGCAATCAGCGGATTAACTAGATTATCCCAGATTGACCTTAGTAATCTCAAAGACAAAAAGGTTGACATCACATTATCTGTATCGGGTGCTGACCAAGCTGAGAGGCTTAAATATGCCACACAGGATGCAGAAAAGAATGTCTTAAAGAGCGCAAGCAGAATTTCTAAAGCCTTCGGGCAGAAATACAACGTTGACAACGAAGGCATTTCCGAGATGACCACTCAAGTCAAGGAACTTATTACTGCGCTGTCAACCAAAAACGGTGGAGCCGCTGGTCAAGCCATCGAAAATATCTTCCAAGTAATTGCTGAGAGAGGAAGACTTAGCCTTGCCGAAGTACAAGGCGTTAAGGATGAATTTCTCAAAGAATATGAGCAGTTAAGAGGAATCGTAGTCGGAACCAGCGGATTATCGAGTACGGAAATTGAATCTCTTTTTGGAAAAGGATTTGGTGCTAACCTCAAGAAAGGTGCTACTAGCATTGATGCCAATTGGGAAGAGATTATCGGTGAGAACAAGCAGAGTTTAGACAGTTTCGGAAATACTGCTGATACGGTCGGAGATCAGGTACAAGTTCTTGCAGATAGACTTGATTATCTGAGAACAATGCTTACTCCTAGAGAAATCACCGACACTGACATCCTTGACGGCGTTGGATTTGATGTCAATCACTTGATGGAAGACATTGACGCTAAGTTAAAGGAAAATGTCGATAAGAATATGCGAGAATCTGCCGCCAAGATTCCGATTGATTTGGACATAGACCAAAAGCGGTTTGAGGATCAGATTCAGAGGGCAATTAACCAGGCTACGAACGGTAGAACGTATACCGCCAAGCCTATACAGATAAGCATTGATGAACAAAGGTTAAAAGAGAACATTGAACATGCTTTTAGCCTTATAGACATCACTAAACTTCCTGAGTACGCAAACAACTTCGAGAAAATGTCACAGTCCATCTCCTTGATGAACCAAGCAAGTCTCAAAAGCACTGGTGTTACTCAGTTTGCAAATGCTTTCAGAAGACTCGTTGGAGTTGATACAAGCAAATTCGACCCTTCACTTTTCCATAAGGTTGCAGTTGGCATTAATGAGTTTTCTAATGTCAGTGAGGTTTCTAACGGTATAACAAAGTTTGTTTCCGCAATGGCGAGGCTTGCAAGTGCCGGAGATAACACGCGCAAAACTGCTTATGGACTCGATGCACTTGTTCCTAGACTTAGGAGCGCTGTCAAGTCGTTTGTTGATATGGGGTCAATTGATTCTAGTATCAGCAAGTTTATTTCATCGTTCACAAGGTTGGCTACTTCGGGTGGCAAAGCAAAAGAGACTGCCGACAACCTTAAAGTGCTTACCAAAGAAGTTATTGCTTTCCTTGAAGCATTACAGAACGCTCCTGAAATCAACGACAATGTTGCAATGACAATTCAAGGACTTGGAAACCTTGCGGCCGCCGGACAGAAAACTGGCAAGGCTCTTAGTGAGGTAAGTTCTTTAGGTAATAACAGCAATGGAGTTTTTAGTAATGCGTTTGGTACTGCGGCTAAGTCGGCAACAAACAGTCTGAAAGGACTGCTGAATGTTTCCGTACAACTTGGTGGCAAAGGTGCTTCTGCTCTTGGACACTTCATGCAGAGAATCGGGCTTCTTCCAGGAGCGGCTAACGGAATTGACAGGACTGCAATTACCTTTGGCAATCTTCTGAGAGCCATTGTACCATTTTACGGAATAAGAGGAGTCTTTGATTGGGCTAAAGATGCCGTAACAGTCGGTTCCTCACTTGTTGAGATTGAGAACGTCATTGATACTGCGTTTGGCGATTTAAAGAAGGGATACCAAGACATATCGGGTTATACCTATGATTGGGCTAAGACCACGATTGACAACTTTGGCGTTTCTGAGCTTGCCGCAAAACAGTATGCCGGACGTTTGATGTCCATGTTCAATTCAAGTGGTTTTGATGTCACAGAGGGCATGAGAGATAGTGCCGCTAAGATGTCTACTGACTTGATTGAAAGGGCTGGCGATATTGCTTCCTTCTACGACATGAATGTTGATGAGGCGATGACCAAGATTCAAGCCGGACTCGCCGGTATGAACAGGCCGTTAAGAAGCATCGGCATTAACATGAGCGTAGCCAACTTACAGGCTTTCGCTCTTAGTAAAGGCATTAACACTTCTTGGAAAGAAATGGATCAGGCTACTCAGATGGCACTGAGGTATGAGTACATCCTTAATGCTTCTCAGTATGCTATGGGGGATTTCGCCAGGACTTCTGGAACTTATGCTAACCAAATTAGGCTCCTTCAATTAAACTTCCAGTCTCTATCCGCTACTATCGGACAAGGATTGATTTCTGCTATTGCTCCGGCAATTAGTTGGCTCAATGCTCTTATCCGTAGGCTTATTACTGCGGCAAATATATTCCGTCAGTTTATGTTCACACTGTTTGGAAAAGCTATCGGTGCTTCTAAGGGTGTGGCTAACGAGATGGCTGGCTATCTTGATGATTCAGCAGATGCCATGAGTGATCTTGGAAGTGGTGCTGGCGGTGCATCTGACGGTCTTGGAAGTGCCGGAAAAGCCGCAAAAGAATTAAAGAAACAACTCACTGTATTACCGTTCGATGAACTCAATCAGCTTGCCAAAGATACTGATTCCGCTTCTAGTGGCGGTTCAGGCGGCGGCAGTGGTGGCGGCGGTGGAGTCGGCGGTCTTGGTGGACTAGATACCGGCTCACTGTTGCCTGATTATGAGAGCGCATTTGAAAACTCCCCAACAATTCAAGCAATCAACCGTTGGGCGGCAGAGATGCGTGAGGCGTTCGAAAAACATCAGTGGAAGAAGCTTGGTGCGATAGTTGCACGAGGAATTAATGAGGGGTTTCAGTATATCTACGATGTGCTTGATTGGAACAAGATTAAGCCTATTATTGTAGACAAGTTCATCCATCCATTCCAAGAGTTTTTTAACTCAATGATGCTGAACATCAAATGGGATCTCGTTGGGCGAACTCTTGCTAGAGGGTTAAACATTGTTGTCTATACCCTGAGAGAGTGGATAAACGGATTTGAGTGGAGAAACTACGGCACATACTTTGCTGAAGGGCTCAACGGTATGCTTGATGAGTGGGATGCTGATGCGTTCGGCAGACTCATTGCTGACAAGTTTAAAGCCGCATGGGATTTCTTCGGTGGATGGGTCGAAACTTTCCACTTCTCCGACTTAGGCACAAAACTCAAAGAACTGATTACTGGCGGCATTGATGAACTCGATCCTTGGGAAATGGGCAAGTCGTTAGGCAAATTCTTTAATGGACTTGCTGATATGATTATCGCTTTCCTTGAGGATGGTTCAGTTAAGAGTGATCTTGCACACGCATTCTCGCAGTTTGTAAACGGATTCATTGAAGAACTTGATGAGGATGATATTGCTTATGCGATGTCTCTGCTGAAAGATACCATTGTTGGTGGAATCGGACAGGCTCTTAGTGAGATTAATACAAGCGAACTTGGTGGCAAACTTTCAGATATTCTTGCAGAACTCCCTTGGGGTACTATTGGTATTGCTATAGGACTCAAAGCCGGAGCGTCACTTGCAACTGGAATCTTCGGACAAGTGTTCAAGAACAAAGCCGCAGAGATAGTTGGTGGTTTGATGTTTGGTGGTGGTGGTGCTACTGCCGGAGCGACTGGTGCGACTGGTGCTAGTGGTGTTGCCTCTGCCCTTGGCGGTACAATTGCCGGACTTACGGTATCTCAGCTTGCTATCATCGGCGGTGTGTCCGTTGGTGGCGTTGCACTTGGCTTATGGCTCAAGAAACAGGCTGACAAATCGGGTCTTACAAAACTCTTCCAGTTTGACACGAAGGGCAACAAGCAGAATGCCGCTAAAGCCACAGCGGAAGGCGCCATGAAGAATGAACAGGCATTGCAGAAGTCGGGCATGAACAGTGCTGGTACTTACACAAGTATTCAAACAGTGCCTCAGACCTCGAAGCCTACATCTTTCACGCAGACTATCACGCAGGTACTCAAAGGTGTTACAGATCAGTCATTCCGCAACACTCTCAGTGCAAAGCAAGAGTTGCTTAAAGACCCTGTTGCTCTCAAGACCGCTAAAGGTAAGGTTGATGGTAGTTATAGGACGTTGCAAGCTGACTATCAGTCTGTTTTCAGCAACACGGCTACCAAGACTGCTAATGGTTATCTAAATCCCAACTTTTGGACAACCAAGAGAACCTTTGATGGCGTTGTCAACCATACCGCCACCAAAACTGCCAACGGTTACATCAACGGTAACTTTTGGACAACCAAGAGCAACTATAATGGCATTGTCAATAATACTGCTACAAAAACTGCTGACGGTTGGAGAACTAGTGCTTTCAAGACTGCATATAGCGATTACACCGATATTAATGATAAGTGGGCTACGGTTCATGTTGATGTCGATGTCGATGCCGCAGTCACAGAGGTTGTATCCGACATTCAAGGTGCGGCGCAAAAAGTTGTCGGCACTATCTTTACAAGAACTAGACGCAACGCTAAAGGTGGTCTGTTCACTGGTGCTACTGGATTCCAGGTATTCGGTGAAGCCGGAGCAGAAGCCGCTATTCCTCTTGAGAGGAAGTCCACGATGAAGAGGATCGCAAGTGCGATTGTCGATTCGGGTGGAATGGGAACTTCCAATAGCGATGAGATTGCGGATGCTATTGCTATGAGAGTACTTCCGGCTATGGCTAGTATGATGGATAGCATGAGTCAACGTCCGATTAACAACAATGTTACGGTATACACAGAGAATAATGAGGTACTTGCTAGAGCGGTGAATCAGGGTAACAGAAGTCTCGATAAGAGGTACAACCCTGTGGCTCAGTACAGTTACTAAATCAATGGGGAGATGGATGTCACAGTCTATCTCCCTTTTACATATATGAGGTATAGATATGGCAGATGTACTTATCCGAGTTGACGGAGTGGATATGCCGAATCCTTCAAAACTTAATTGGAGTCTGCAAGACGTAAGCATCGGAGAGAGCGGAAGGGATGATACTGGCTATATGTACAAAGGCCGAATCACTCAGAAGCGAAAGTTGGAGTTGGAATGGAGTGCGGTTACTCCTAGTGTTGCAAGCACAATTCTGTCCGCTTTCAATCCCGAATACATAGATGTCCGCTATTTTGACCCACTTGAAAACGCTTGGCAAATCAAGAACTTTTATGTAGGTGATAGGGCTGGCAATGTCAAGATATGGACGGTCAAGAGCAAACTGTACGAGACAATCAAATTTGACATCATTGAGAGGTAAATCCCATGATTAGTTGTTCCGAGGCTTATAAAGCCAAAATCAATAACGGCGAGATGCCTCTTGTACGGATGCAACTCATATCTGCAAATGGTCGGACGATATGGCTTGAGGATGGACAGTTTTGGGGTAACAGTATTTCGTTTAACGATGCCACTTCTCAGGATGGTGCTTTTACGGTCGGCTCTGCAATCATCGGTTGCTTCAACTTTGGGCTGACAAACTTTGACAGAAGCCTAGATAGCATCGACTTTGAGGGTGCTACTGTCATTCCGTTTCTGTACTTTGAGATTAACGGAGTAAACGAATATCTGCCGAAAGGCATCTTCTATGTCACTAGCCATACGACCAGTGGAAACATCATCAAGTGTCAGGCTATGGATGGTCTTAAACTGCTTGACCAGTCTAGGACTCCTATCACGTATCCGACCACTGTGCAAGCCCTTGTAACGGCTATATGCACCGCTAACAACATTACGTTAGACACTGTTACCATACCGCACGGAAACTTCGCTCTAACCGCTCCTAAAGACGCTTCGGGAGAGAACATGGTTCTTACTGACAGGCAGATGCTTTCCTATGCTTGTGAGTGCATCGGATGCTATGCTCGCATGAACGAATTGGGGCATCTTGTTATCGGTTGGTATGATTTTGAGAATCCTGTGAATCTTGCCACGACATTTGATGGTAAGAGCCTTTGGACAAGCCCTATCGAGGTTACTGGAATCAAGTTGACCTATAGAAAGGCTAATGCCGAGGGAACACTTGAAGATGTCGAATACCTATATGGTACAGATGACAGAATCATCAAGATTGAGAACAATCCTTATATCACGGCAAGTAATTACACTACGGTATGCACGAATGTCTCTAGCGGCATTTTCGATACAGAGTTTCGTCCAGGTTCTCTTCCGCTACTGGCTAATCCATGTCTGCAAGCCGGAGATGTGCTGAGTGTACACGACAGATATGCCGATTACACTTATCTGTTTCCTGTGACAAGCACGACATATACTAAGCAACTGACTCAGACTGCGATGTGTTCTTTTGAAAGCAAGGAAGACACAGACCTCAGACCGACTAGCAGTTACAACATGAATGTTGATGTCGAGAACGCTATCAGACAGGCAGAACAAGCAGATGCAATAGCAAGAGCGGCAGAAGAGTTGGCAGAGACTAGTGGCTACCAGCCATACATTGTCAGCGACAAAGGTGCTGCTTTTACCTATGACACGACTGCTGACCTCACGGCTATCATCTATGATCGTGACATGAACGAAGTAGATACCGATGGTACAGAGTACATCTATCGTTGGTGGATTACCAAGGACGGCATGAGTGGCAAGTATTTGGATGGTGGCAAGCAGATTACAATTCCTGTTAGTGATTCCCTATGTGACTATGCAGCTGGCATTTATTTTGAAACAAAGCCGATTGAAGAGGGAGTAAATCCTTTTCTTCTTAGTAACAGACCTGAACTTGTGTTGACGAACAGAAGCGGAGTGCCGTTATCAGTTAGGGCGGCAGAGGTGTACGGATGATTTCACAACCTTTGACGATTATCAGAACAAATAAATTAGGCAAGCCGTATGTGCAGAACTCAGACCCTTCTTCCGCAAACGATATGTCTGTAAACGACATTTGGCTGAACCCCTCTGAGGGTACGATGAAAACGTGGAATGGAAGTGGATGGGATAATATGCAGTTTGGTGCATCTGCTATCATGGATGACTGCATATCTGACCGAGTTATCGCAAACGACATTTCAGCAAGCAAGATTACCACTGGCATTCTACAGTCTCAGAACGGTGGCGTGTACATCGACATGGAGAATGGTGAAGCCTTTCTTACCAAACTTCAAATGGGCGGTGAAATCGAAGGTAACATCATAGCCATGTCAACCAATGGACTTACAAGGGTAAGGCTCAGAGGTAAAGAGAACGACAGAGATGTGACTGCCGGAATCATATTTGAGCAGAGGGAGTCGGAAGATTCGGAAGAATGGGAAAATGCCGGACAGATTTACTTTGGTTACAACAACCGTGCTACCTATTCGGCTCTACAGAGTTATTCGATCGGCGTGTACAACCCAAACAAGCCTACGATGGGCTACTACCAAGGTGTTGACGATGGTTTCGTTTGGAGAGCGGTTTCGGCTGATTATCTCAAGGCTTGTATGCAGACATACCACGGTGTAAGACTTGTCGAGCGGAGTTCTATTGACAACAGTTTTGCTGACGTTGCTCCTGTTATGACCGCCATCGGCAACTGCATGAGCGGTACATCGATTCAAGCCAACGGTATTGTCACTTGCACATATCAGATGAATGACATCATGAGAGTTGATTTCAACCTTATGATTACCACGGCTGGAACTGGAACTGGTGCTTATGGCATTTCTCCTACGCTCCTTAGAAGCCTTAATCCGAATATCCCGAAAATTACTCCTATCAGTGGGGGTAACGCTACAGTCTTTGGTATAAGCAGAGTTGTAGCCGGAAACATAGGCGGTTCAATGGTTGCTCAGAACGGACTATGGACTCCTTCTCGTATTATTTCGGGCGTGGAAGAACCTTTTAATGAGAGCATTTGGGCGGCAGACTACATGCTCGTTGGCACTTGCTACGGCAAATATTCGCTGAGTGAGGATTAAGACATGACTATTACGTTTAATGACAAGACATACGATGTAGAACCCGATTCCATCTACTCCGATTTCTCCATTGTGGCTGATTCACTTGAGGATGCCTGTGAGATCGTGAAGTCATTTGACGGAGTGACGGACTACACGTTCAACATTGATACATATACCAATATGGTGATTCTGCGGAGAAGCATTGCCGTAGTTGATGATGTGATAACCGTAAGGGTGAAACTCAGAGAAAAGACCGAGGCAGAACTTGCACAGGAAGAACTTGAGGCTCTGAGACAGGCTATGGCAGACCTTGCCACGACTACGAACAAGACAACTACTGCCAAGATTAACAAGATTCTCAATACCGAGGGGGTGATGTGATATGGCTAATTCTCCAACATTTTTACCAGTATATACACTTCCCGAAAACACAAATCCTAGTGCGTCAGACTTTTTCGTTCTGCAAGCAAGCGGAACTACTGGCGATGTCGGGCTTCTTACAATCAACAACTTTATCGAGAAGTTTGCTGATAATCTTATTGACTCCTCAACCATTACGGCTTATGAAGCTCTTGGATGGGCAGCGCCTACATAAAGGGGGAGAAGTATGAATATCATTTCAAGTTTATTCAATTTTATTGCAGACAAACTGACATCTATCCTGTCAAGGCTCACGTTCCTTGAGGACAGATATGTCACAAGGCTTGCGCTGACTAGAGACAATGTTTCAATTCCGACTGATAGCTATTTTCCGTGGTTCAGCGCCTATGTTAATGTAACTGGATACAAAGCGATAGGTGTGGTAGGAACAAGGGTTTATGATGCATCACAGGGCGGTACACTTTTCTCTTGGTGCGGATTCGACTTTTGTAGGCTCACACAAGACGCACAAGGGCTAGACCAGGTTGACTTTCTCATCCGTAATCATAATCGTACTGCTGCCGCAAAAATCCGATATGAGATATATGTCTTATACGAGAAGAAACTAACATAACCATCACAGAAAGGAAGAGCTATGGTAACTATTACAGATAAGAAATATTCAGAGAAAGATTCCGAACTTGAGGCTAATGCGATGGAAAACGTCAAGTGCCGTGAGGGTGTATGCCTTTCCACGGACACTAAGCCTACCGATTGGGAGAATGGCTCTACTCTTTTAGAGATGGACACAGCACCATTTAACTCATAAGCAAAAGCAGAATATTGTTGAATTTGTAAAATACTTGTCATAGAATAGAAATACATCGAAACAAATAAAAAGAGAGCCATGAAGGACTCGCAATCACAAACATGACTCTCAACCCGAAGGTGTGGATGTATTCTACCATGCCTACCTTCGCATTGTCAAAGGGAGGTATTTTTTTATGGCAAAAGAACTATTCATCCAAGCACTGAAAGCGAAACTGGCAGACGTTGTTGATGCCAGCACCGCTGAGAAAGTCATCGACATTGTGACACTTGAACTCAAAGACTACGACTTGGCTAAGAGGTCTACGGAGTTAGTACCATACGATGACGAAAATCAGCGAGTAATCAAATCATTCCTTGGATGCCTCGTTGTCGAAGGCAAGTCAAAGGGAACAATCAGGCAGTACAAATATTCGCTAAAGTGGTTGTTTGAATTTCTAGGAAACAGAAAATACAGTGAGATTACGACCGCCGACATCATGGCTTGGCTTGCTTCGCTAAAATTGTCCGGCGCAAAGAGTTCTTATGTGCGGAATCAAAGGTCTAACATTTCTCCTTTTTTCACTTGGCTCTATCACAATAGGATGATTGAGCGGAATCCTATCGATCCAATCAGGCCTGTCAAAGTGCCTAGTGAGGAGAAAAAAGCCTTTAGCGATGATGAAGTTGATACAATACGAAACATCTGTGCTAATCCTTACGAGAGGGCATTGGTCGAAACACTATTGGCTTCGGGACTCAGAATCAACGAACTTGCCAATCTCAAGATTGAGGATATTGACTTCGATAAGCTAGTTATCCATGTCAAGAACGGCAAGGGCGGTAAGGACAGAACGACTTTCATCACTTCGGTAACAAAGAAGTATATTTTTAAATATCTGAAATGGAACAAACATAAATCTGATTATGTGTTTACCTCAAGACTTGGTGGCAAATATAATACAAACAGTCTAGGAGAGGCAATGAGAAAGATGTCTGAACGATGCGGAATCCATATCCATCCTCATAGATTTAGACGGACGTTGGCTACAGACTTGGCACGAAAAGGGATGCCTATTCAAGAGATACAGAAACTCCTTGGACATTCCAAAATTAGCACAACTCAAGGCTATATCGAAACGAGGACGGAGAAGGTCGAAGCATCGTATAGGCAATATGTAGCATAATTTTATGGCACTCACTTCGGTGGGTGCTTTTTTTACGCACGAAAGGAAACTGCGCCAATGGACGAGTATGTTAGTCGTGTGGAGTACGATGAGAGGCAGAAGCGCATTGATGACGAGAACCGCCGTCAGAATCATCGTATTGACAAACTGGAAACTATGGCAGAGCAGTTAGCGGATATGGCTGCGTCCATCAAGGTTATGGCAGTCTCGATGCAAGGGATGCAAGCGGAGCAGAAAGAGCAAGGCGAACGTCTCAAAAAGATCGAGGAAGAGCCAGCGGATAAATGGAACTCCCTTGTCAAGACAATCATCACTGTCGTTGCTACTGCTTTCATCACATACCTTTTAACAAAAGGGGGGCTTTAAACTATGGATAGTAAAGAGTATTGGATTAAATGGGCTAAGGCGGCTAGTGTGAGAGCAATTAAGACGTTTTGTCAGACGGCAGTTGCGCTCATTGGTACTAATGCCGTTGGTATTACTGAGGTCAATTGGGTAGGTGTTGCCAGTGGTGCGGCGCTTGCCGGAATCGTATCTCTGCTCACTTCCCTTGGCGGTATCCCCGAAGTGGAGATGCCCGAAAATGAATAACTGATAATTGTTAAGGCACTCACTTATGTGGGTGCTTTTTTATTATACGGAGAAAATTTATGCTTACAGGATATTTACCTAAATTCACTCTCCCAAACAGAGTTACAGATGACAGGCGTGGTGATGGAGTGGCAATGATATGCGATGGAGTCTCCATGCTGATAGACGGCTTTGAGGGCGGTGAACCCACCAACGGCTTGAAGTCATGGCTTGCCAACAAAGGCATCAGTGATATTGACATTGCGGTACTTACCCACGGACATTATGACCACTATCACGGTCTGAAACTCATTGAGGAAGATGAGAGATTCCATATCAAGGTCTTGTACTGCTATGATCCTGAGACACTGAGGCATGGTGTTGACAATACGGCTAATGGCAGAGCGGTTAAGTCCGACATTGCCAATATGTATAACTTTATCCGCACTATGCAGTCTCACGGCACCAAGGTCATCTTTATCAATCATGGCGGTGAAATTAAGTGCGGTGGAATCACTTGGAAGATTTATCGCAAGCAACCGACATCGTTCACCCATCTTGACGGTGGAGAGGCTTATGCTTTTCTCAATGATGGCTCATTGGTGTTGTATTCGCCGGAAGTGAGATGTATCTTTGGCGGTGATGGCCCGAACGCACTCAAGGATGCTATTGCCTACTTCAACGACAAGGTTGTTTTCTACGATGTTTCCCATCATGGCAATGCTTGTTCCGAGAGCAATGCTATCGCCTTGAAGAAAGCTGGATGTATCCTTGCTTGGCAGTCTTGCATTGAAAGAAATGGAGTTGGCTCTACTAATTGGACGGCTTACGGCTCTCGCAGAGTTAAGCAACAGGGCATCACGGTTTGGCAACAGAATATGGATGTTACATTCTCCGCTGGCGGTGGCAAGATTACCTTTAGACAGGGTAGCAATGTCATTACTGCTGATGTGCCTTATCAGGGTACGACAAAGGAAGGTTGGAAACAGGGAACTAAAGGATGGTGGTATCAGTACGCTGACGGAACTTGGGCAGTCGGTTGGGCTTGGCTCAAATGGTCGAAAGGAGAAAACTGGTTCTATTTCGACTACGAGGGATGGATGGTCACTGGTTGGCAGTACCTCAAGTGGTCACAAGGGAAGTCTTGGTTCTTCTTCCACTACACTACTGGTGCTATGCTCACTGGATGGCAGACACTTCCTTGGGGAGACGGTAAGAGAGATGAATTTTATCTCGATCCCAAGAACGGCAATGTCCTTTATGGATGGCAGTATATTCCCAAGAACGGCAAGGTCGGTTGGTTCTACTTCGATGATAAGAACGGCAATATGCACAAGGGATGGGTATTTGTCGATAAGTTTTGGTATTTCCTCAACGAGAAGGATGGACGGATGCAGACTGGTTGGCTGAATCGTTATGGTTTGTTTTATCTTGAGCCTACTCCGAAGATGAACCAAGGCCATGCTTATAGAAATCAGACTGCCGTTATTGATGGTAAGACATGGAGTTTCGATGATAACTGCTATGCTCATGAGATTAAGACCACTGGCGGTAACATCACTAAGGTAAGTGGTAAACTTAATGACATCTCTGCTTCTAGGAGACAGTTCGCTATTGACATTGCCAACTATGTCCGTAAGTACGCTCCGCAGTACGGTATCAAGGTCTATAGTCCTATCATTGCACAGGCTATCCATGAGAGCGGTTGGGGCGAATCCAAGTTATCCGCTAAGTACCACAACTACTTTGGACTCAAGTGCGGTACTAAGTGGACTGGCAAATCTGTCAATATGTCCACAAAAGAGGAATACTCTGCCGGAACACTGACCACCATTTCTGCTAATTTCAGAGCCTATGACAACATGGAAGAGGGTGTTAAGGGCTACTTTGAGTTTATCCAGTTGCCTAGATACTCTAACCTTAAAGGCATCACAAGTCCGAGAAAGTACCTTGAGACAATCATTGCTGACGGCTATGCTACTGGCAATTCGTATGTTGACCATACAATGAATATCATCAATCTGTACAACCTCACTCAGTTTGATGGTGTTGTCGCTCCGGCTACTCCTAGTACTCCTAGTAAGACTACGACCAAGGCCAATCCAATTGACATGATGATTCAGATTATGGATGCCGAGTTAGGCTATCATGAGGGTGCTAACAACCATACCAAGTATGGCGATGAGATGCACAGGATTCAGCCGAGTAATATGGACGCTAATGCTGCTTGGTGCGATTGTTGGTTTGACTGGTGCGTTCTTCAACTCTGCAAGGCTTTCGGATACGATGCAGACATGGCAAGAGAAGTGCTTTGCGGTGATTTTGACGATTATACCTATAGCTCTATCAACCTCTACAAAAGACAGGGTAGATGGTTTACCTCTCCGCAGAAAGGCGATCAAATCTTCTTTGGTGGGGTTGGACATACTGGTGGCGTTGTCGATGTTAAGAACGGAGAGGTCTACACTGACGAGGGTAACAAGTCAGACCAGGTTAAGAGATGCAGTTACAAGATTGGTGACAGTCGCATTCTTGGCTATGGCAGACCTAAATACGAGTTACTGAGTGGCGGTCTTACCGCTGAGAATATGCCACTGATTAAGAAAGGTGCTACTGGATTTGCGGTAGTCGAATTACAGAAGAGACTCAATGCTGCATCCTATAACGGCAAGATTGTTCTCGCCGTGGACGGAGACTTCGGTAACAATACGTACAATGCGCTCAAGGCATACCAAAAGGATCGTGGCTTGGAAGTTGATGGCGAGTGCGGAAAAAACTCTTGGAAATCACTTTTCAATGAGGTATGATGCCCTTGTGAGACAGTCAAAATATCAGAGCATGATTCTTAATAGCCCACTCTGAGGCACTACAGTTTCACAGAGAGAGACATCACTGTGCATATATGTTTTTCACTATGGGGAGTTGAAAAGACTCCCCTTTTTTGTTATCCTAAAAACGGAACAAACGTTTGTATTCGCTGACCGCAAGTAATCGGAACTATCCGCACGGATACTTCCATTAACGTGAGTCTGATTAGCGAAACACAATCTTAATATTTTTGTCATTATCGAAGTATATTTGGTCTATTACGCTTCGCCAAATCACCCTTCGTTCATCCTCTGTTAGCGTCCAATACCAATCGGCTAGATTGCGTCCTACGAGGTCGTTAAGGGCTTTTTTATCCGTACCCCTATACTTCCTCGCCTCTGCCTTAAAAGTGTCTATATCAGCCTTGTACGCAGCCAAATCATGCTTGTAATCGTCCAGTGTGATTAACTCGTTGAGGTACAGTTCCTTTAACCTTGAAATCTTCTTCTCAGTACTAGCGATCTTCTTCTCAAAGTTGGTCGCTTTCCTTTTGTCCTTTACAGAAATGTCGGCAAATGCCAAGTTCTTCAAATTCTCCACAAGGTACTTCTCCAGTTTCTTCTCGTTCAGGCTCTTGGAGTCGATACAATCCTTAATCGCTCGATAATGCCCCATGCAACGGTAAACCTTATACCGCTCATTTTTGGACTTGATTTTGTCAGTAGTGCCAATGAGCCGTCTTCCACAGTCAGAACAAGTACAAAGGCCGGAGAAGATATATTTCCTCTTCTTGCTTTGACGGACATTTCTGCCTAACATTTCTTGCACCATGTCAAACGTGTTTCTGTCGATTATCGCCTCGTGGTAGTTCTCAATTCCGTAGCACTCTCCAATGTATTTCCGATTTTGGAGCAATAGTTTCATCGCTCTCTGCGTCTTTGGCAAGCCCAATCCTTCTGTCTGCCGTAATGTCTCAGAGATTCCACCAGTGGCGATGTATATGTGGAAAGCTTGCCTTACTATGTCGGCTTTTTTGGGATCAATGACGAGGTGCTTGTCTTGAATTTTGTAGCCAAAAGGCACTTTGCCCGACAGGACTTCGTGATTTGTCTTCTTGAAATCGAACGTCTTGTTGATTCTGAGAGCCGTATTCGATGTCTCAAATTCCGCAAACGCCAACATCTGCGTCACCATCAATCGCCCTTGTGGGCTGACCGTCTCGTACCGCTCCCAAAGTGTTTCCCACACGACACCATGTTCGTCAAGTATTGCTTGTGTATTTACGTAATGTCGCACACTTCTAAACCATCTGTCGAGTTTTACAAAACAAATTATATCTATCTTGTCATCCTTTACGTCAGCAAGAAGTCTTTGCAATTCATCTCTCTCACTAAACAAACTGCCACTGACGCCATCATCGATATAAACCCCAACCACAGTGTAGTTGCGTTTCTTAGCGTGGTCATGCAACGCTTGGACTTGAGCTTGTATGCTTTGTCCGTCATCGGCTTGCTGATCCGTTGAAACTCGTGCGTAAAGTGCCGCTCTCAATTGCCTCACCTCCTATGCGCTCTCGCTTCTATTGTCTGTATGTCTTCTTCACTCTCAAAATCATTATTCTCGATATGCCTAAGAGCGTGGCAGTATGCCATTATTCTATCTTGGTAACTCAGCCTGGAATTGATGTAGACCGTATAACCGCCGTCCAAGCATGGAGTTACTACCTCATGTGCCTTGCATGGCATATCAATTAAGTAGACGTAAACATCATTCATCTTTGTTTGTTTTCTTCATCCTCTGCACCAAGCCGTAGACGAAATACAAATCATCAGAACTTATATCTTGAGCCGCATCAAATAAGACTCGAAGTTCCTTGTTCTTGTGTAACGCTTCGGCTAATTTCATCGTTTCGGCATCATAGTAATACGTCTGTGGTTCAATTGTTTGTACAGTCTCAGGTTCGTCCATCAACTCATTGATGCTAATTCCGAAATAATCGGCAATCTTCTGAAGCCTAGCAACGGATGTACTACCACCTTTCTTCATCTTTCCCAAAGATCCTCTTCCGAATCCCAACTCTGCCTCAAGACCAGTGACGGAGATTCCTTTCTCTTTACACAAACTGGCTATCCTGTCGTATGTGGACATGGCTCTACTCTCCTTCCAAAAATAAGTTGAAGAAAATCTATTTTTTACATTGACAAGTAGAACTAAATCTACTAGAATAGCCATTGTAAACAGAAAACGGTCTACGAAATGGAGATAGAAGTAGATAAAGTTCTTGAAATATTGTGGTAAATAAATCATAGAATATATTCTACATTTTGTCAATATTTTGTAACACACACTAACGAGAAAGGGGGTGTGCGAGTGTACTACGATGTCGTGGCGAAATTAGCCAAGGAAAGAGGCATCTCCATCAAGGCTTTAGAAGAAGAAGCTGAACTTGGAAACGGCACTATTTCAAAATGGCGATTCACCAAGCCAAACATAGGCAATCTTGAAAAAGTCGCAAAGTGCCTTGGAATCAGCGTTGTTGACATCATTAAGGCGTGTGAGGAGGGCGACTAAGCTATAAGGAGAAAAGAAAAACAATGAGAACTATAGGTGGTATCAAAATCCCTGACAAGGATTCGTACAAGGTCGAATCGACATTCGACTACAGTAAGTTCCGCTTTATCGAAGGCAATAGAAACGCCGACCATGTTTCGAAACTTGAGTACAGCTACAAGAATTGTGGATTATTGCTTCAGCCGATACTTGTGAATGAAAAGTTCGAAATCGTAGAGGGTCAGAACAGATTTTGTGCTTGCATAAATCTTGGACTTCCTGTTTATTACATCGTCCAGGAAGGCATAAGGCTCAAAGAAGTCATGAGCCTCAACAGTGCATCGAAAAATTGGACAACACGAAATTTCATTCATTGCTATGCGGCCGGAGATCAAAACCTCAACTACATATATGCTGAGACACTGATGAAGGCATATCCGTGGGCATCGCAGTCATTGATAGCATTTGCAATCAGCGGAATGTCTGGATGCGGAAAAGCTGCACAGACTTTCAAGGAAGGCGATCTTGTCTGCACAGAGAATGAATACAACAAAGCGGTGGCCATGCTTGATTATGTCGAGCAGTTCAACGAACTCATTTCCGGCATACAGGGCAAAAAGCATATGTACTTGGTTGCTCTTTCGTTTTGCTTCAAGTGCGACAAGGTGGACAACGACTACCTTGCCACGAAGATGAAGAGATACGGATATGCTCTTGAGCCAGCCACAAGCATCATGGATGCAATGAGGCAGATTGAAACCAAAATATACAACTATAACCTTCGTTCTCCGAGAGAGCCTGTTTTCGTCTCTAGCGAATATGAAAAATACGTAAGGGCAAACAAGAGACGCAAGAGAAACGAGGAGTAATTACACAAGGAGTCACAAATGGACGAACTTACCACGAGGACAACACAGTTGCCGGATACACTTGAGGATTTATCTCAGTTTGTCCTGGTCAACAAGGCAAAACTCGATGCCTACAGAGTGAAACTCAGAGCGGTCAACCGTTTGAGCGATGCGCAAGAGATACGAGAGCAGACACTTCAAGAGATGCAAGACATTTCCAGTGCGCTCATCGCCGCCGAGACAAGAATCGGTGAGATTCTGCTGAGTATCCCGAAGAACACATCATATCATGGCAATCAGCACCAAGAGGTGACTTCCAACGGTGTGGAAAACACCAAGAACAAATCAGAAGTCACAGAAGAGATGGGATACACACGGCATGAGGTTTCTGACTATCAGCGCATGGCTCAGAATCCGGCTATTGTCAATTATGTGCTTGAGCAAGCCGAGCGAGAAGGCAGAGTTGTCTCACACGCAGAGGTGATGAAAAAGATTAAGGCTAAAGATGCTGAAATCGAAAAGCTTTCAAGGGATCGTGATTCCGCAGAAAAAGCAGCGAGGTCATTTGCGAAGCAAGTCAATCAGGGTGGCAGAGTCATTGAGAAAATTGTCGAGGTCGAGGTCGTTCCCGATGACTACGAGGAAACCAAGAAGCAACTTCAAATGTACAGAGGCGATAACGAACGGCTCAACAGAGAGAACAAAGAGAAGGTTGCAGAACTCAGCAAAGCAAACGAACTGTTGCGTGAACTGCAAGCACCTGACGGAGAGAAGAAAGTCGTTCAATCCGCACAGGAGAGCATGGATAACTTCTCGATTGCAACATACGACTATATACGTAGATACGGCGGTAACGTGTGGTCGTTTGATAAGTGGGCAGATGTTCCTGAATCAACAAGAAAGAACTTTGCAAAGGCTATTCAGATGCTTTCAGCTTTTGCACAACAGATGGCAGACAATGTAGGAGGGCTTGAATGAGCAATGAAGTAATGACTGCCGAGCAGTTACAGAACGCACTCGGAAGATTGGCTCTGAGCAGCAATGCGATTGCCGAAAGTGTAGGCGTGATACAGAACACTCTTGTGGAACACAACAGAGAGATTATGGGTGTGAAAGAAGACATCTCTTCCATTAGAGAAGATTTTGAAGCCGAAAAGGCAAGGAACAGGGATCGTGAGCGAATCGAGGCCGATGAGGTCAACAACGTCACACAGGCAATCAAGAGCCGTGTATCAGATTTGCTTTCAGAGGTTGACAGAATGGATAGGTTTGGGCGGTTTACTGCAAAGTGCAGATGCGATGCCAAGCGTCACTCCTACTACCGTGGAACTAATGCGGTTGATACAAAGAAAATCTACTACCGAGAACTGCTTGAGTACATCGGCAATTGGATTCCCGAAGGATTTGGTGGAGTTGCCGGATACCTCAATCATCTCGACAAGAAATAAGGCAACAGGCATAAGAAAGGAGACAAATGAAAGACGTAATTATCAAGTGCGGTAAAGGCGAGGTTAAAAAGACTCTTGCCCATATCGAGAAGAAGGACTCAGGCGTGAGATGGGCTTCGAGAGAGAAGCCTACTAGATGGGGCTATGGGTTTGATGCAAGAGGGGTTTACCTCATCATTGAGCGTGATGTTTTGACTTTTATCGAGCTTGAGGAGTTTGAGGACTCCGACAAAAAGGGAAAGGCCGTGGTAAGTGCAGAAGAGTTCTTGGGAAAGAAGAAGCCGAGCATTGTGATCTTCCGGCGAGGCAGAGAAGTAATCGCCAAGGATGTCGCTACTGGCAACAAGGGAATTGCGAAGTGTAGTCCTGATGACGAGTTCGTTTTCAAGACTGGTGCATCTATTGCACTGGCTCGACTGATGGCTAAGACTCCTGATGCTCTTACGGATGACGTAAAGGCCGAGTGGAAGAAGGCACTTGGGATCAAGGATATTCCGGCGAGGGTTGACCACAAGTTCAAGGTTGGCGATCATGTCACTCTCAAGGAAGGTTTTGTTGCCGGAAAGGTATATGGCGGTTTGACGTTGTTTGAAGGTGCAATGTACGACAACGCATACAATAAGCGGATGACGGTTGTCCGTGTTGATTGGTCGGACGATTCCAACACGTACTATTACGAGTGCTACCACGAGGGCAAATTCACCTTCCACTATTCCGAGGAGATGCTCGACAAGTGGGATGAGAGCAAGATTCACGAGGGCGATACCGTTAAGGTAGTCAACACTGGACTCAACTACTCTTCATATCCTCAGTGGGTTGGCGAACACATCAGCGATCCTTACATGGCTGCAAGGTACTGCTACGGTAGTCCTTATACTGATAGAAAGTACAAAGTCATCAAGATTGCGGAGCATGAGAAAAACGGTAGAACGTTGGCTTACATCGAGGAAATCGATGGATTAAGCTACAACTCTTGCTACCTCATCGAAGTCAAAGGGCTTGAGAAGGTATGAACCTGGAACTGCTCGTAAGAGCAATCGAGAGGATACTTTCAGAGAAATTTCAAGCAGAGGTAAGTGTTGATGTCAAAAGCAACGGTGAAGAAGATGGTTCTGCCGGATGCACCGAAGCCGACTAAGCCGTATCACTACGTTGACCCAAGGGAGAAGGAACGTCAGCAGAGGCTTGCAGAGCATAAGAGTCTTAACCTTAACGGCATTACCAAAAGCACACCTTTATGTTTTTGGGATAAAGCAAGACAAGCGAGGCTAAGACGGTTATGGGAAGAGGGTTGGAATGTCAAGTACATTGCTAGAGAGTGCGGTTGTACGGAGTCGGTATGTCGGGATCGCATCAGGTATGAGATAAAGTGTGGTCGATTGGAGAAGCGAAGACAGGAGACTACCGAAGAGCAAATCCAGTCGATGATAAGCAGATACGAGGCTGGAATGAGCCTCAACATGATAGCCAAAGAAATGATGATGTCACGAAAGAAAGTGACAATGATACTTGAAGAAAGAGGAGTTAAAAAGCAATGAGAGCAAAGATATTATCCGCTATTTCTGTGACTACTTTTATCCTGACAGGATGCAGTATGGATTCCATCTTCGATGGTGGTCTTCCGTTCACGCTATTCTGTTTCGTGGTCATGGCAATCAGCGGATATTTTGCTTTTTGTTGGAAAGGAAAGGAGTAACCAATGGCTGATTTAAGAGAGGTTAAAGTTAATATTTCACTGGCTGAGTACACAGAACTGGTCTGCAAGGCTAATGACCTTGAAAAGGTCAAGTCGATTGTCAGCGGTTGCAAGGATGGCAGTTATATCGACTCTGATACCGCAAATGTGATTAAGGTACTCTGCGGACTGCCTTTTGGAAAGGAGAAAAAATGATTATCACCAAAGTCATTTATGACTATTTCAAGAAGTTCATCCACTTTGAACTCGACTTGAAGGACGGAGTCAACATCATCGCCGGAAAGAACGGCACTGGTAAATCCACCACAGGAATCGGCGTTTCATGGCTCTTCACTGGCAAGGATTTGGAACTGCAAGACGAGCCGGAAATCCGCAACGATGAGAACATTGAGTGCGAGTCCAGTGTTACCGCAGAGTGTCTGTTTGGCGAGAAGAAAGTCAAACTCCGCAAATTTCAGGTGGACACGAGAACAAAGAAGCAGAAAGAGCAGAACGCTCCTGTGAGGATCGCAAACCGCTATGAGATTAACGATGTCCCAATGACGGCAAAGGACTTTTTCAAAGCACTTGAGGGCTATGGCATTGATGTTGATAACTTCCTCATGCTGACAAATCCCGACTACTTCCTGTCACAGAAGAAAGCTGATATGCGGAAGATTCTCTTCTCACTTGTCGATGGAGTAACTGACATTGATGTTGCCAAGATGATTGATGAGTGCGCTCCGGCACTGAAAGAGTTGGAAGATGGCTCTACCATTGAGGAGATTGCCGCTAGGTCAAAGGCACAGGCTAAGAGATGCAAGGAGCAGAAGGATGCTATCCCGAATCAGATTATTGGACTTGAGAAAGCCAAGGTCGAGACGAACCCCGAACTGCCTACTCTGATTAAGGCTCTTGAGGATGAGATTGAGGCTGATACTGAGGCGATGAATGAGGCTAAGAGAAAAGCCGATGCTGCTTCGCTCAACAATCGAATTAGGGAACTGAGGAATCAGAAGACCACGATTTACAACGATGCCAATACCGAGAGGCTTGCCAAGTACAAGGATGCCTACGGCAAGATGAACGATGCCGAAGATGACTACCGTGAAGCCAAAAACACTCTCGACAGGATCAAGAGGTCGGGTGATGGAATCAATGTTTCTTACAAAGAGGCTACGGCACTCAAAACAAGGCTTGAAACGGAACTGAAAGCACTCAAGGCCGAGAAGTTCTCCGGCAGAACTGTTTGCCCTACTTGCGGTCAGAAGATTCCCAAGGCTCAGATTGATGAGGCAAAGGCTAACTGGCAGAAAAGCCATGATGAGAGGGTCAAGGACATTGAGGACAAGCTGCGAGCGGTCAAGACTCAGATTGAATCCTACAAAGCCGAGGGCAAAGAACTTGCCAAGAAGAAGAAGGATGCCGAGAAAGCGGTCGCTGATGCCAAGGCTAAATACGATGAGGCTAAAGCCAATGTTGATAAGTATAGTCAGCCTATCAATCCTGACTATTCCGAGGTCGATGCTGAGATCAATGCACTTAACGATGACTTGGAGAAGTGCCGTGAGTACACTCAGTTGGCTTACACGATCCATGAGGCGATTGCCAAGAAGAGGGGTCTGCTCAAGACCTATACCGATGCTTACGCCGCTGAGAAAAACAATGACCGCATTGACGAGCGTATCGATGAAATGAAAACATCCCTCCGACAGTATTCTCAGGCTCTTGCTGATGCCGAATCCATGCTCTATCAGTTGCAGTTAATCAGTCAGAAGAAGAATGAGTTGTTGTCCGAGCAAGTCAACTCTCACTTTACGAGAGTCAAGTTCCGGCTCTTTGCGGTGCAGAAGAATGGCGAGATTAAGGATGACTGCACTCCGATGGTGCTTTGCTCTGACGGTGAGTACAGAGACATGACATACAGTGCTAACACGGCGGCTATCGTAGCGGCTAAGTTGGACATCTGTGCCGGATTACAGAAATTCTACGGTCAGAATCTTCCCATTTGGCTTGATGGTGCTGAGTGCCTGGATGAAGCCAATCGCAACAACTTGAAGTTGGAGAACCAGTTAATTCTCCTCTGCGTATCAGAGGATGACAAACTTACAGTGAGGTAAAAACAATGATTAGTGCAGAAACTATTGATGGAAGAATCAGTGTTAAGTGTGGCAAGGCTTCGGGCATGGACTTGATTTGCGAAGCGGCTGCGTTGGTCACATCGGTTGTGAGAGCGGTTAGTTCACATGAGGATAACATGGATGTGGTCGATGAGGAGACTGCCAAGACCGCTTTCAGGTACATTTTCACTGGTGCTTGTGCCGAGATTGAGGCAAGGACAGGCATCGATGTCTCCGTTCCGTTACCCAAGTCCGATGATGACGATACCGATGACGAGGACGAGGATGATTCCGAAGAAACTGTTATTGTCAAGTCTATTCCGAAGGATAGCGAGACTGGTCGCAAGTTGATGGAACTGCTTGGTATCGATCCCGAAGAAGTAAAGTCCGGCGATGATGAAACTGAGGATGACATTCCTAAGTTCCTGTTTTAAGGGGGTGATAGAAGTTGGCAAATGAAGTAGCAACTGCAAAGCCGAAGTTCAGTACGGCACTTACAACCGAGTTGACGGCACAGATTGATGCTCTGCCGAGGGATTTTAATATCACAAGATTTGTCCACAACTCTGTTGCGCTTCTGAACGGTAACGAAACACTTATCAAGTTCAAGAACGAAAACGGCACAGACCAAATCAAGGTCGGCTTGCTCCGTGGTGCATATCTTGGACTCGACTTTATGAATGACGAGGCATATCTGATTCCGTATGGAAAAACCCTAAACTTTATGCCGAGTTACAAGGGCATGATTAAACTCTGCATCAAGTACTCCTCAAGACCTATCAACACGATCTACGCCAAGATTGTCAGAGAAGGCGATGAGTTCACTGAGGAGATTGTCAACGGTCAGCCGTCAGTAACATTCAGACCCAAGCCTTTCAATAATGCCCCGATGATTGGGTGTTTTGCGGTGTGCCTCTACAAAGACGGTGGCATGATTTACGAGGTCATGTCTAAGGCAGATGTTGAACAGTGTAAGCGTTCTGCGAAGCGTAGCAATAGTCCGGCTTGGAATTTCTATTCCGAGATGGCCAAGAAAACCGTTCTCAGGAGATTGGCTAAGTCGATTCCGCTCGACATGGACGAGAAACTGGCTGATGCCATGAACGCCGGACTTGAAATTGAAACCGATCCGGCAAAAATAGCCGAGCAGCAGAGAGAAGAGAACGGCAATACCGAGGAACTTGCCATTGATGTTGAAAGTAGCGAGGTGACGGCATGATTATCATTGACGAAAACTATGCTATCGACACTGACTCGATGGGTAACTACTCCCTGTTCCGCAGAAAGAAGTCGAGAAAAGGCAGAAGAGCCGGAGAAGAAATCAGAGACTATGTTGGTCATTTCAACTCTCTGAGGGGAGCGGTCAAGTCATACATCCGTGACAGATTCAATTCAGAAACTCAGGACTTGGAAATCAGTCTCATGGATGCAGTTAGTCGGCTTGAGGCTATCGAAAAAGACGCAATTGCGAGATTCGGTCTGTAGGCGGTTTTAAGCGACTTTTATATCGGGGGTGCATAAATCCTCACGCAAGTAATAAAAACCGCTCTACGGCTAAATGGAGTGGGTTCTAGGCATATCATATGAAGTTATATACAGTCGGCACTGGTAGTTTGGGTAACTGCTATCTGCTAAAACGAGACAACAACAAAATAATCGCACTGGATTGTGGGTGCAAATGGAGAGATGTCCTTATCGGATGCAATTTCAGACCCCTCGATATTGACTTTGCTCTTGTCACTCATAGCCATAGCGATCATGCAAGATACGTGGGGGATTTCACTGGTAACGGCATTGATTTGGTAAGTTATGAAAATTCGTTTCCCAAAAAAATATACAAGAAAGGAGATTCCGCAGTCGTACCCTTTGAAGTTCCTCACGATGTCAAAAACTATGGATACCTGATTCGGGTAGATGGAAGAACGATTGTCTATATGACAGATTTCGGCTACTGCAAGTACACATTCAAGAGTTGGAATGTCGATACTTGGCTCATAGCGTGTAATCATATTTTTGAACCTGATGTAGACGAACCACAATACGCCCATGTGGTTATGGGACACAGTAACTTGGAAACAGTTAAAGAGATTTTGTCAATCAATCGGTGCGAAGCGATGAAAAACATTGTTTTGTGCCACACAAACATCAACGCTGACACGGATCATATGGTCGCAGAAATTAAGGCTGCCGTTGGAGATAACGTAAATGTCACCGTTGCAAGAAAGAGACAGACGATAGAGTTATGAAAAGAGTAAAACTTCGTGAACTTCTCCCCGAAGACGAGTTGAGAAAACTTTATATCGAGCAAGATATGACTCTAAAAGAAATTGCAGACCTCAAAGGATGTTCCGCACAAGGTGTTCTGAATATGAACAGGATTTACGGAATAGAGTCAAGAAAAGGTATGTCGGCTAAAGGGAGAATAAGCAAAAAAGAAAAGACATTAGGAAAGTCTCATCCACGAAAACCGTGTTCAGAGGAATCCAAAAGAAAAATGTCGCTGGCGAAGAAAGGAAAATTCAAAAAGCCTAGCAAATACGGTGGATATACCGCAAGGCATCCTAAAGGTTATGTACTGGTATTCGTGCCGGATCACCCTTATGCGAGTAAAGATGGGAGAGTGTTGGAACACAGACTGGTTATGGAAGAGCATATTGGCAGATACCTCACAAAAGACGAGCAAGTACATCACATCAATAGGATTTGTGATGATAACAGAATAGAAAATCTCATGTTGATGACAACGCATGACCACCGATCGCTCCATTGCAAAGAACTCAATGATTCGGGGAAGATGCGGAGACACACAGTTCCAGTAATCAACGTTACAACAGGCGAGATTTTCCAATCAGCAAAAGAAGCGGCAGATTCGTGCGGAACAAACGGTTCTATGGTAACAAGGGTGTGTATGCACAAGCGAAAGCACACACGAGGATATGAGTTCAAATACTTAGATGAATACAACAAAGAAAGGAACAAACAAAATGTCTAATTTCTGCATTTTTTGTGGCAGAGCTTCTGCCGAACCTAAAGTCACATACACTCAGGGCGATAAGCCAATGTGCATCGCAAAATTCGGTCTTGCAGTCGATAGGAGAGGCAGAGAGAGGGGAGCAGATTTCCCTAACATGGTCGCTTTCGGCAAGATTGGAGAGTTCTGTGAGAAGTACGTGAAGAAGGGAACTAAGGTCGTGATCCGTAGCCACTATCAGTCCGGCAACTACACGAATCGTGACGGCGTTAAGGTCTATACCCACGACTTCATCGTTGATGACATCGAGTTTGCCGAGTCCAAGGCAGCCGCTTCACAGAATACCGAGCAGACAACTCAGCAGACATCTACTCAGCAGACAACTCAGCCTAATGCTCAGACTGGTGCTGGCATCGACAATTACATGAACATCCCTGATGGGATTGACTCCGATGATATGCCCTTCGCTTGAGGTGAGAAATGATACTGCTTGAAGATTCAAGGCAGAAGGTTGGTAAGCACGACATCAAGCATCGATGGTTTGAAAAGAACGGCATCGAAATTGTAAGGTCGAAACTTGTGGTGGGCGATTATACTTTGCCCACTAACCAATCTATCTGCATCGACACAAAACAGAACATTGCCGAGCTTGCAAGTGATGTCACTCAGCAACACGCACGTTTCAGAGAAGAGTGCATAAGAGCGCAGAAACTAGGAATAAAACTGATTATTCTCGTTGAGAGCAGATACGAACGAGTGAGCGGAAACATCTACAATCCGGCAATTACGAAGCTGGAAGAACTTTACAAGTGGAAAAACCCTCAAGCCTTTATTTTTTTTAATGGCAAGCAGAAATACCCAAGGGCTAGAAGAGGGGTGGAAATTATGAAAGCGTGTATGACGATGAGAAGTCGCTACGGAGTCGAGTTCTTGTTCACCACGCCCGAGAAATCCGCAGAGAAGATCGTGGAGTTATTAACAGGAGAAGAAAATGGCAAAAGTACTTGACAAGCACTCTGACACGCAGATGATGTCCAAGCAAGCAAGCAAGCAAGCAAGCAAGCAAGCAAGCAAGCAAGCAAGCAAGCAAGCGGAATGTCATCCTTGTTGGAGATTGCATAGAGCAACTTAAAACACTTCCTGATGAGTCGATAGATTGTTGCGTAACATCACCGCCTTATTACGGTCTGCGAGATTATGGCACTGGAAAATGGATCGGAGGTGATCCAAATTGTCCACACGCAAGAATAAGCAAGTGGAACGCCGGAATGTCTGTTGGGCAGTCACAAAGCGGTCTTGTAGGCAACATCGGTGATGCTATATTCAAAACCGTTTGTCCTTTGTGCGGAGCAGTAAGAGAAGACAAGCAGATTGGACTTGAGGAAACCCCAGAGCAGTACGTCAACCGTCTTGTTGAGGTATTCAGAGAAGTTAAACGTGTTCTCAAAAATGACGGCACTCTTTGGCTAAACATCGGTGATTCATGGTGGGGGAGTGGCTCAAGAGGATATGACTTCACCAAAAACAGTAAAGGAATGGGAGAAGTTCAAATGGGGAGCAAGGGTACTTTGCAACTCAGCAATCTTCCGAAACTTGTTGGTTCTCGTGGTGATTACAAAGATAAAGACATCATAGGTATTCCGTGGATGCTTGCTTTCGCTCTCAGGGCAGATGGATGGTATCTGAGGCAAGACATTATATGGTCTAAGCCTAATCCAATGCCTGAGTCCGTGAGAGATAGATGTACAAAGTCGCACGAGTACATATTTCTGCTAACAAAGTCCAAGAAATACCACTACGATTCCGATGCGATCAAAGAAAAAGCCAAGACAAAGCCTCAGAAGCGTAATAAACATAACGAGGGGTATCAGGCTGACTATGCAAAAGGAGATAGATTCTCTGACGGCAATAGGGTTTACGGCGCGGACGGATTCAGAAACAAACGAGATGTGTGGAGCGTTCCGCTTCACCCATTGAAAGAAGCGCACTTTGCGACATTTCCTGAAAAGCTGATAGAACCTTGCGTTCTTGCCGGATGCAGACAGGGTGGCATAGTCCTTGATCCGTTCTTTGGTAGTGGCACAACAGGCGTTGTTGCATTAAAGCATGGCAGAGACTTTGTGGGATGCGAGTTAAATCCCCAATATGTTGAAATTGCAAAACGCAGAACATCGAGTGTTCAAATGCAATTTTCACAGGGGGTGATGCTCGATGTATGAGTGTTTTGTGTGTGGCAAGAAAGCTGTGATATGGGATGCAGACTTCGACTACGAGGATTATGGTTTTGAAGAAGAAGGCATAGTGCATGAGTGCCATTGTTCCGAGTGTGGCGCAAAAATATTGTACTTCTGTCCAAACGAGCCAAAAGAAAGTGATGAAACATCATGAAACAGTACTGCCGATATTGTGTTTGGCTATGTGTAAATAACGTTCCGTACTGCGACAAGAAGAAAGAGATTCGCTCTAAGAGCAGTTGTATGCACACGAATAAATGCAAGGACTTTCACTTTGCTGATTGTGAGCCTGAGTACCAGGATGCTTTCGGGATAACTAACGGATACAAGCCTAGAAAGCCGAGGCATAGTCAGCAGATAGCCGGACAGATGACATTAGATTTATAGAAAGGAGAGAGATGGAACACAAGGTTTATTACAGAATTGAGATTTACAAAAGCTTGTTCAATGAGGACGGCAGTTTTGACAACGATGAAGAGCCTGTTTCGCTCAGAGTTGAAGATGAAATCGATATGAGAATTATCGTGTCAGCGGCAGTCATGGGTGGCAATCAAGTAGTAGTCCAAGCCGAGGTTGACTAACATGGAACACTCATTTGACATTGATATAGCGAAGGAATATGGGATTCCGGCAGCGATCCTGTTAAAGCACATCTACTATTGGGTAGAGAAGAACAGAGTAAACGAGAAGCACTGTATTAATGGCGAGTATTGGACATACTGTAGCGTTAAGGCTTTCGGAGAGTTGTTTCCATACATGGGTGCTAAAGTCATCCGAAATGGGCTACAGAAATTAGAAGACGGTGGGCTGGTCAAAGTTGGTTGTTTTAATGACCAAGTGTACGACAGAACCAAGTGGTACGCACTGACAAGTAAGGGTAGAAACCTTTGCCGAAACGGCAGAAGACCCTTTGCCGAAACGACCGACCCCCTTCGCCCAAACGGCGAACCAATACCAGATGTAGTAAATACAGATATATTATTATTTAACAATAATAATATTAGTAATACACACATCTCAGACATTGTTGAGATTTGGAACACTCAATTATCACCGTTAGGTGTTTCCAAGATTGCTAGTCTAGTACCCACAAGTTCTAGGTGTAAACATCTCAAGGCTAGGTTGAAGGAGTATGGTGTTGACTCGTTTCAGAAGGTTGTTGACAAGATCAAGGATAGTGATTTTCTCCTTGGCAAGATTGAGGGTAAGGATGGCAGAAAACCTTTCAAGTTGACGTTTACTTGGATTGTTGACCCAACCCACTATGTTGAAACACTTGAGGGTAAATATGACAACCGCTCTTCCAGTCACAATCAGCCGAGGGAAGAGATGCCTACTGGCTTGGAGAAGCCGAAAGGCGGCAGACAATGAGCAACTACTTCGATGCTAACGAAGTCAAGAAAGCAATATCGCTGATGAAACCTGATGGTCAGTTGTTTGAGTGCCGGATGTTGGAAGGGAGCAAGATTTATTCCGGCTACTTCACGGATGCAGAAACACTTGTCAATGCTTTAAGCCGTGAGAATCTGAAAGACAGGAATGTTTACATCACTTTGAATGAGATTGATAGTGGCTGCTACGGTCGCAAGCAGAGAGATTGTTTCATCCTGGTACGTAAAGACCCGACAACAGGAGACAAGGACATCGTTGGCTACGACTGGCTGATGGTAGACCTCGATCCGAACAGGCCGTCAGGAACATCGTCATCGGACGCAGAACTGGAAGAAGCGAAGAATCTTGGCAATAAGGTGTACTTGGCACTGAGAAATTTAGGATTTGAGAAACCGCTATTCGCCTACTCAGGAAACGGAGTGCATCTGCTATACCGCATCAATCTCAGCAATGATGATGAGCGAGTAGCACTTGTCAAGAAATGTCTGCAAGTACTAGACATGATGTTTTCAACCGAGAACGTCAAGGTCGATACCAAGAACTTCAATCTGAGCCGAATCTGCAAACTGTATGGTTGCAAGAGTGCTAAAGGTGCGGATACCAAGGACAGACCTCACAGGATGAGCCGTATCATTGGCAATCCAACCGAGATTAAGGTCACTGACATAGCCTACTTGGAGAAGCTGGCAAATCTGATTCCCGATGAGGCAGAAAAGCCACAGGAATACAACTCTTATAGCCCCTCTTCGTTTAACCTAGAGGAATGGATGCAGAAGTACGGTATCCAGTATAAAGCGGTAGGATGCTCAGACGGAACGAAATACATCTTAGATCACTGTCCGTTCAATGAGAACCACAAGGGCAAGGATGCGATGGTGTTTCGCCGGAACAACGGTGCGCTCTCCTACATTTGTCTGCATGATAGTTGTGCTGACAAGCACTGGAAAGAGTTTCGCCAGTTCTACGAGCCAAATGCTTATGAGAGGCGAGAAGCCGTCCGACAAGAGCGGATGTATCATTCGTTCAACAGGCACATGAAACCGCCTCAGAGGGTCACACACGAGCCTACAGATGGCTCTCCGATGTTCCTTACGGCACAGATGATTTATGACATGGACGAGCCGGAAGAAACTTATGTCAAGACAGGCATAAATGTCATTGACCAACGGATGATTGGATTGATGAAAGGCAACGTCAGTGTTTGGAGCGGACTGAGGGGAAGTGCCAAGTCAACAATACTGTCGGAGATAATCTTAAACGCAGTAGAAGACGGCAATAATGTCGGGTGCTTTAGCGGAGAGTTAAGACCGAAAAAGTTTATGAAGTGGATGAACTTGCAAGCAGCCGGAAAGAGTTATGCCAAGCCTACACGATATGACGGTCACTACTATGTTGACGATGCTACTCAGCAGAAGATTGCGAAATGGTTGGGAAAGAGATTTTGGCTCTACAACAACAAGTACGGCAACAACTTCACCGAGGTAATCAAGGGGTTTGAAACCAAGATTGAAGAGAACGAGTTGGACTTACTGGTGTTGGACAACTTGATGGCATTTGATATATCAGACCTTGGCAATACTAAGTGGGATGCTCAGACACAATTCGTGTTAAGCCTCACAGAGTTAGCAAAGAGGAGAAATATCCACATAGCATTTGTGGCACATCCGAGAAAGTCAATGGGATTCCTCAGATTCGATGACATATCGGGTAGCGGAGATTTGGGTAATGCCGTGGATGACGCTTTCATCGTTCACAGGAACAACAATGACTTTAAGAGATTCACAAAGGATATGTTTGGTTGGAAAGAGGACAATCCGATTTACGAGGGAACTAATGTTGTCGAGATAGTCAAGGATCGTGACGGTGGCAATCAGGATGTCTTCATTCCGCTTTATTACGAAACCGAGACAAAACGACTCAAGAATGAGAAGTCGGAGAACATTATCTACGGATGGTGCAGTGACAAGCCCGAAGAGCAGTTACCTACCCTTGCTGATTTCACCGCCGTAGAAGACGATTTAAGCGACTTTCCGTTCGACTAGGGTAAATCTATGGACAACTACATAAAAACCGCTCTACGAGCCACTGGAGAGGCTTGGACGGTATTTAAAACGAGTGCATCCACTGGACAGAATCCAAAATTGGCATTTCAGCAACTCAGAGAGAAGTACAAGGGTACTGATGTCGAGAGTTATGTCACCGACTACACGAAGATTTGCGAAGAGGAATTGCCGAGAATCAAAAATGCAGAAACATACATGGCACAAGCCAAGGATGTCGGAAACAAAGTCTTCCAGGTGTTCAAGGCAAACGCCAAAAAGGTATTTACCGAAACCATGAGCGATGATGACTGGAATCGGATTATCAAGATGGCGAGTGACATCGGCTACTCCAATTGGGATTCCGAAGTCAAGGAATATGCCAAACGCTACTCCGCATTGATCGTGTGGGAGTTGGACAGACAGTATCAGCGGTTGCATCACATAAAAGAAGACTGGTGGAAATTTGTTTAAAGAGAGGAGACTAAATTGCGTTTTCAGAAAGTAAAGTTTGAGGCATTTGAGCGTGACATGATGCAGTACAGACCCATGAACTTCCTTGGGAGTCAGGCTCACGAAGCATACGACAACATTTCATTGCCGGAGCGCAAGACCAAGTACTCTTGTGGTTATGATGTCAAGACACCTATCAGAATCACAATCAGACCGCACGACAGTATGGTTATTCCGACAGGAATCAAAGTGGTCATGTCAGAGGACGAGATGAAAACATGGTGCTTGAAACTGTACGCAAGGTCAGGTGTCGGCATTAAGGACAAGGTGGTTATCACCAATGCGGTTGGACTGATTGATAGCGACTTCCAGTTTTCCGACAACGATGGCGATATGCTTATTGCTCTCACGAATATGAGCGATGAGGTCAGAACATACAAAGCTGGCGATAGAGTCTGTCAGGCGGTGTTTGAGATTTACGGCATCACCAGTGATGACAAGGCCGTAGGAGAGCGCACTGGCGGCGTGGGGAGTACTGGAAAATGACAACAGAAGAAGCAATCAAACAGTTAGAGTACGACAAGGCAATGTGCTTGTTTAATCCGATGACAGGCGAAGAAAAGCCCATGAACGAGGATTGCAGAAAATCAGCAGAGGCAGATGAACTTGCTATTGATGCTCTCAAAAAGCAGATTCCGATGAAAGCGGTCGGAACGCACTATGCTTACATGAGGTGTCCTAGTTGTAACCACAGAATCCCTAGTGGCGGTGGAAGTAGCAGTAGGCGAAGAGATAACTGGTGCAATTACTGCGGTCAAAAAATTGATTGGAGCAAAAACAATGAAACTAACTAGAAAAGAGGCATTGAAGTATCACCGTCAGATGTGGACGGATATGCAGACGGAGTTGGGCGATAAACCAAGCCATGAGGATAGGTCGGCATTTAAAGTCAAATGGTGCGATATGCGCTTCCCGAACGAAAAGATAGATTGCCACTGTTTTCTCTGCGAATACGTAACTGCGAATTATGGCGATGGATTCTGCGAAAAATGCCCGATTAAGTGGGACGAGGAACACGACAACGACTGTTGCTTATATGATGGTGTCAACTACAAAAAGTCTCCCATCTCAGTGATCCTGGCTCTGCCGGAAAGAGAGGTTGAGGATGAAATTTCCGACAATTAAAGAGATGGCAGAAGAGGTAGCAGAAAAGGCACTTGACGAGTTTGAGTATAAGGGCAAGACGCTTAGACAGTGGATTGATGCTATTTATGCCGCAAGCGAGTCCTTTGAATGGTGCGATGGATGCAAGGAATATGACCAAGAAGCGCACTGTTGCCATAGGTGGTCAAAGATGATTCGTAAGACGGTGGAAGAGATGCGGATTGTCCGTTGTAAAGACTGCAAGTATGCAGAGTATATAGACGATGTTAAAACGCTTTGGTGTACAGAGTGTGGACAAGGCAAAACGGTAGCTCCGTATGATTTTTGCAGTTATGCAGAGAAGAGAGATGACGATGTTACGTGCGAGAACTGCGATTATTCCGAGAAGTTTGTTGATGGATTGATCTTGTGCAGACGGACGAAAATTTCGCATCGGGTTTCTGCTACATCAACGTGTGGGAAAGGAAAGAGGAATGAAACCTAAAAAGAGAAGAATCAAAAAGAGAAAGAAGCTGAGTGTTGCCGAGATTTTAGAGGTATATGAAGCACTCGATGACGATGATATATCAACGGAAAGACTACTTTGCATAGTAGCGGATACTTGCGGATGCGACATTGACGATGTTGTGGAAGTGCTTGCAATGGAATGAGGTGACGGAATGAGTGGTTTCTATTTTGCTCACCGATTGACTGATGAAATCGGATTATCGTTTGCAGTTGTATATATTCCAGAAGAGAGAGGTCTGCAAATATCGCTAATGTTGGGGTGCTTAATGTTGGCGGTCGGATACGAGGGGGATACGGAATGAGATATTGCAGAATCAAACGCAA
>Ga0326512_10000142_pt1 | contig 60322 bp, 87 predicted proteins | sample 1_2617_0518_D_FD_203652 | JGI IMG/M metagenome (GOLD analysis project Ga0326512, IMG submission 203652) | Bovine rumen microbial communities from UC Davis, California, United States - 1_2617_0518 | ecosystem: Host-associated > Mammals > Digestive system > Stomach > Rumen | place: USA...
GTCCGAAGACAGGAAGATGATATGGACTACCATCGTGGATATGTACAACGCGAGGGAGACCATAGACATGGCATCCGTGTGGCAGCGCACGGGACAGGCGTACATCGAAGAGATTCAAACGAAGGGAATCTATGCATCCACACGGACGGGATTCCTCGACCACGCGAGGCTCCTCCGTGTTGCGAACACCAAGAAACGGGCCTACTACGCCGCCATCACCATCGCCCAGCAGTCGGCCTCTGTCGGCACATCCGAAGAGGAAATCTTCGCCGCCGCCGAATCCCTCTCGCAGAGGATCAAGGCAGACGGCGGGAGCATCGGGGAGAGCAGGCTTCTGGATGTGCTTACCGATGTGGCCAACGAAACCGAGGCCGAGCAGAAGGAGGCGATGCAGGGGAGGTCGGTCAGGATTCCCACCGGCTTTCCGTCACTCGACCGCTGCCTATGGGGAGGATGGGGCAGGGGACAGCTCATCATCCTCGCCGCCAGACCTTCGGTCGGAAAGACCGCCGTGATGCTCCAATTCGCAAAGGCCGCCGCGAGGAACGGACGGCAGACACTCATCTTCACACTTGAGATGACCAAGGCCGAACTCGGTCGCAGGCTCCTCCTGTCAACCGGCCTCGTCGAGCAGCACGACATGGTGGGAAGGAATGTGGATTGGGACAAGTTCCGAATGGCCGAAACGCAGATTTGCGAACTTCCCATCTTCATCAACGACGAGGCGAGGACATTGCAGGCCATCATCTCCCGGATGACCGTCGCGGTCAACCAGGGGCGGTGCAAGATCGCGATGATAGACTACCTCGGCCTGATGAGGTTCGATGCGAACTCGCGGCTGACCCTCGCCCAGCAGATCGGATTCGCCACCACGGAGTTGAAGGATGCGGCCAAGAGGCTCGGCATCCCCATCATCTTGCTCGTCCAACTGAACCGAGATTCGGTCAAGGAGGGACGGCCGCCAGAACTGCAAGACCTCCGCGACTCCGGCTCCATCGAACAGGATGCGGATGTGGTGCTTATGCTCTCCCAGAGGTATGATGCCGGGATGTCCAAGGAGAACGGGGACACGCCGTTCCTCGACATCTGGATGCGGAAGAACCGCAACTTCAAGAAAGACCTCAAGATAGTGACCACCCCGAATGAGTCCTACACCACCTTCACGGAACACGGGAGCATAGCGGACTACGCGCCCCCGGAGGAGAGGTACAACCCCGGCGGGGAGTCGCGAGACTTCGACAAAGAAAACGATCCGTTCTAATGAAACGCCATCCTTCCACCTTCTCCTACATCAAGGTCTTGGAGGTCGGGGACTCCACATCCCTTCCCTCCGACAAGACCTACGCCGCCCGGTGCGCTTGTGCGCTTGTTCGTACCTTGAGGCGGAATACGAACGGACATTCTCCGTCATCCCGGACGGGGAGCAAGTGACAATCACAAGACTTACATAATATGAAAACAACAACAACTTCCATTCTTTACGGCGTAAAGTCCGATTTAGATGCCATCAGGCGAAAGATGGACGCTTATATGTACGGAGGCGAGAAACCTCTTGAAACCGAAGATTTAGCCTATTGCCGAAAGGTTTACGATTCGATTTGCAAAACGCTGGATTTGTTATGAGTTGGAAAGACAAGAACTTCGGCAAGAGTCCGTTTGACCCGGGCTATGACGACCGCTACGATGCGGATGCTGACCGCGAAGCCTACGACGAGGCTTGCGAGGAGCGCGAGCGGAGGAAGAGAGAAAGTAACTAATTACGGCCCTAAATCGCTGACTTATGGTAGGCAAAAACACTGCACACCTTAACCGTATATTTGCAACAGATGTTTAACCTTTTATCCTTTTTGCTTATGGATATTGTTGCTATGATTCGTGAGAGTGTCAAGGGCCTCACCAACCTTAACGAAATGGTTTCGGCCATTTGTGGAAAGTTCAACCTTTCGGAAGAAGTCGCACGGGAGTATATCCTTGTATGTGCTTTTGCTGATTCATTAGGATTATAAGACTATGGACAAAGAACAAAGAGAGAAAATCGCACGAAATGCTGCCTCCGTTTGGAGTCGGTGTTTCAAGTGCGATGGAACGGTAAATGAAACCGGGTTAAAATGTGAAAAGCCGAACTGCACCTGTTTGAAATGGTTTGACGGGTACAAAACGGCCCTTATTGCTTTCGACTATGTTGATAGACACGAAGAAAATCCGGAATAAACTCCGTGAGTTAAGCGAAGAATTACCATCTTGGGAATCTGCGTGGTTAGCGATTCAAAAGATGGAGAATTACCTTACTAACTACCTCATCTGCCCCGGCGAGGCCTGCCCGTTGCGAATGACCTGTCGGAGACATCAAGAATGGCTCAACAACGAGGATGACGACGCCGATGAAATGGAACCGGCGTACAATCCCAAGACCGGGGCTTGCGAGAGATACGAACAAAAAGAGTTCTACGGGGGATAAGCCTATGACCAAGCGCGAACTAATCAAGCGATACCTTGACTCCATCGGGAGGGTGCGGGTTTCCGGCGATACCGCCGAACCTCTCCTCCCGTTCTTGTTGGGAGACGCAATCTACACCATCTACGCGAAGGACATCGCGCCGCTACACCTCGTCCGTGAGGAGAAGAAACTACGGAACGACTGGGCCGTACACTACACCAAGTTCAACCGCCCGTTCTTCGCCGCGATAGGCGAGGGGGACGAGCAAGTGACCGACTTGATGGACGACTTCGAGAACGCCATCGGGAACGAGCTGATGGTGTTGCGATCTGGCTTGATGTTGTTGCTTGGGGACATCCCATTCGAGAAACGGCAACAAATCGTCTCGTCCCTCCTTTGCCATGTCCTCGCCCAAGCCGCCCAAGCCGCGTGGGGGAATGTGTACCGCGTGGGCAAGGTACTCGGCAAGGACAAGCGGACGGGGCAGAAGATGGTCGTCCACCACGCGGAGAAGAACCCGCACTTGGAGGCCATCGCCCGTAACGCCTACGCCCTTGCGAATATGTGGCATTGTGGGATTTCCGATGCACTCGTTGACCCGAACAAGACCAATAACATCCCGGCGGCAATCCAAGCCTTGTGCCGAAAGATTTACCGTTGGTTATCCGAAACATAACCACCTAATTTACTATGGTCAAAGAAAGGATATATTACATCGTCGTTTGCGACAAATGTGGCAGACAAATCACTCTTGAAACGATAAGAAAGGATGTGGCGGAGTATCATAATAAGAAAGTAAAAGGCATTTGTCAATTCTGCGAGAGGAAGGCACTTGGCAAGTAATCCACTTCAACCACGAATATGAAAACAGTAGCAGAACTAATCAAAGAACTATCGGAACTTGACCAAAGTAAGCCGATATGGATTCACTACGATATGGCATATTCGCAGACACCGGAAATAAGTGTCGCAGATGCCGACACCTACGATTGTAACGGTAGAATCAAAGTCGGAGATTATCTACTTTAACCCCAGACCAGATATGAAATGGCGAAACATAAACGAACTCCCGAAACAATGGGAATGGCTTATCCTTCTTTGCGAAAACGGGCGAATCATATTCTATGGAGAATGGAACGGAGACGAGTTCACCGTATGGGACGATGAGAATGAAATTTGGTCTGCCCCGAAAGATGAAACCGTCATCGCTTGGATGCCACAAAAAGAGGTGGAAACCTACCTCAAAGAACTCAATCAATTCCAACCCGAATGATATGACCGAAAAGGAAATATTTAAGAAAAAACTCTATGATTTGCTTTTTGAAGCGACACGAACGGAGGAACTATCGGTAGAACGGCTTTTTGAAATCGTGGATGCAATAGCAGACGATGTTCTTCACGCATCAAGGCAAACCGGACTATAACTCATTCACTTTAACACGAACGATATGACAATCGCACTAATCATTTTTGCGGCCCTGACCTTCGCCCTCCTTGTGTGGGTGCTATGGAAGATGACCGAACTTGACGAACGCCAAGAGGAGCTTGATAAGTATTCAGTCCATCTGGACGAGAGGGCCAACCGCATAGCCGCCGACGAGGGGACACTACGAACCCTTTTCGCCTCATTCAAACGCGAGGTTGAGACATTCCACAACCGCGACATCTACACCGCCTCCTACACCGTGACGGACTCCGACACGCGCAAGTACACCACCGATGCGTTGATGGTGGCCCACGCGAGGAAACACATCGCCACCGCCATCGCCCAGGACATCGTAAAGCAATTCAAAGTCGTTGAGGGCCAAACCGAGGACGGGAGACGGAAGTTCATTTATCGGTTCAAAATCGTGGAACAATGAACAAGAGCATACTACGAAACATGACTTGGGAGGATGTCCGCGAAATCCGCACCACCAACCCCGGCGGTGTCTTTGCTTCCGACGAGCAATTCCACAAGGCGGTCTTGGCCTCCCTACGCGACAAGCACCGTGTCCTTTCCCCGATTGAGGAACGATTCCCTGGAGTCCTCGCCTGTGCCGAGATTGCTTGCGGGCAAGCATTGACCGACTCGCGCGAAAGGGAGAACACACAAATCCGTCAGTTCGTGTCCTTCCGTCTCCACAACGAGGGATACTCCTATTCGGAGATTGGGAAGATGCTCAAGCGCGACCACTCCACCGTCACCAACCTCGTCCACCGAATGAGGGACATGCTGTCCTTGCCGGTGATGTATAGGCAGGAGGTTCAACAATTCAAGAGGTTTGAGGAACTATGCGAATAGGTCTTGTGGATGTGGACGGAACAGGCCGTTTCCCCAACATCGCGCTGATGAAGATTTCGGCTTGGCACAAGGCTCAAGGCGACTCCGTGGAGTGGTACGATCCATTATGGGGGGGCGATTTGACAAGGTCTATTTGAGCAAGGTGTTCTCGTTCACACCAGACTACGACTATCCAATCAATGCGGACGAGGTGGAACGCGGTGGCTCCGGCTACTGCATTTCCCTCGTCAACGGGAAGGAGGTCTTTGACAAGGCCAAGAACAAGCCTTTACCGCCCGAAATAGAGCATATCTACCCCGACTATGACTTGTACCCCGAATTGACGAAAGACACGGCCTACGGCTTTCTTACAAGGGGTTGCCCGCGTGGTTGCGATTTCTGCATCGTGGAAAAGAAAGAGGGCAGATGCTCGGTCAAGGTGGCCGACCTTTCGGAGTTCTGGCGGGGGCAGAAGAAGATAGTCCTTTGCGACCCGAACATCCTCGCCTGCAAGGATTGGAAAAGTCTCCTACAATCGCTTATTGACTCGCGGGCGGAGGTGGACTTCAATCAAGGATTGGATATTCGCCTGATGACCGAAGAAAAGGCTAGGATGATAGCCTCAATGAAGATTAAGGAAATCCACTTCGCTTGGGATAGGTATGAGGACAAGGACAAGGTGTTGCCGAAACTGAAACTCTTTGCGGATGTCGCCTCGCCTAACATTCACAAGAAACAAGTCCACAATGCGATTGTCTATACCATCGTCAATTTCTCCACAACCCTGGAGCAAGACCTTGACCGAATCTACACCCTCCGGGAAATGGGATATTGGCCGTATGTGATGATCTATGACAAAGAGCATTGTGCGAGGTTTTACCGCGACCTCGCAAGATGGGTGAACAACCGCTTCATCTTCGGGGCATGCAAGCGGTTTGAGGATTACAAGAAATGATAGTCCCCGTCATCCGTTTGGGTGGCGGGGATTTTTTGTCAAGAGTCCGCTTTCAGTCCAGGTCTTGCTTCCGGCACAAGCCGAACCTACTCGCGGACTAAAATGAGTATCCAAAGGTAGCACCGAACCCGGCATAGGGCCTCCACCCCTCCGGCGTGATGCCGAAACCGGCTTGGGGGCCGATTGTCCAAGTCCAATGCTTGCGGTAGGGGACGGTCACGATGGTTTCGCGTTGGTTGATCCAGATGTCCGTCAACTCGGCCTGGTAGCCCCGGATCGTGGCCCGGTAGTTCTCGCTCACATAGTGTTTCTCGCTTATCGGAACATCCACATGCACCGAGTCAACCACCTGCAAGGTGTCACGGAGATAGGTCGTGTCGTGGACGGGAAGGTAGGCGGTCTCCCACCGAACGATGAACGAGTCCTTCGGCTGGTAGATGGTGTCACGCACCCATTTCTCCACGATGACCGTATCTGGGCGATTTAAGGCACTTTCGTACCTTTTCCGTGTGATTGTACTACCGAGCCAAAAGGACGCGACTACGGCCAAAAGAACGGCTATTAAAAGGAAGATGGACGGCTTTCTCATAGGTCATGTATGCGAGATAGTCCAGCCATCCATCCCGAAGTTGAGGGTGGCCGCGAAATAGGCATCCTCATAGCAGTCATACGGCCCGATGCGGTAGCCGCCAAATGTAGTTACATACCACATTACACAATCTCAATCGTGATGTCCTCGCCCTTGTCAGCCGCCGCCTTCATCAACTTGTAGAGTTCCTTGAAGGTCTCGCGGGATTGGGTCAACTTGCCGACTTGGGTGTTCTTTCCCACCAAAATACAGCCCGCGCTGTCCTTCGCGGTCGATCCATTGTGGAGCAAAATCCCGTCGAACCCCTTGACACCCAAGAGCCGGGGCATCTTTCCTTCGCAGAAGTCCTTAATCCACTTGACGGACGCGAACTTCGGGGAAACGATATTCATCGCCACCCCGTAAGTGCCGGTAGGGATGGCCGTCTCGCCTTTCACCTTGATCTGGTTAATCTTGCCCGTCGGCATAGATTGCGTGAGTCCCCGGTCTTTGTCCTCCAAAGTGTTGCTGAACAATTTCCCGTCCACGAAAAGCCTACCTACGCAATAGGTGGCCTTCTTCCATTTCCGTTCTACCTTGAGTTTCATTTCTTCACCTTTTTGGGTTCTTGCTTGATGAACTGACCATTCTTACCACGGGGTTGCTTGGTCTTGCGGGCATCCTTCAAGATGGCCTCGACCGCTTCCTCCTCGCATTGGAGTTTCCGGGCAATCTCGCCGATGAGGGCCTTCTGGAACAAGCGGAGGAAAGGGTTCTTCGGGAACAGGATAAGGAGCGAGGCGAGGAACGACCAAGTTTCCGTCATCGCAATCACGACACCAACCACCCCGGAGGTCAGGGCGAACTCGAATGTAGTTTCCGTCTCGATGGCCTTGTCGATGCAAAGGAAAACGAGCATAGCCGCCCCGTACACCACAAGTTTCTCGACCGTCAAACGCATCAGCTCGCTCTTGGCGAAGTTCTTCCGCTTGATGGCAACCGCAATCCCGCAAATGAGGTCGATGGCCGTCGCAATCACGACGAGGTAGATGATGAGTCCACCGCCCGCGACCGCGTCGGCCACGAACAAGAACAACCCCATAAACCATCCGGCGGGGTAGTGGAGCATTTCCACGACCTTCTGCCAAAGATGTGAGAGAATAGTAATCATTGTTATTTAAGTTTTTTCAATTATGCCAGCCTTATCCATCCCCGCGTCCTACTCGCCGCAAAATTCCGATTTCAAGTCCTACCTTGAGCAATCCATCCGAAACCCGTTCACCATCGACCTCAAGGGTTGTTCGCTCATAGAGGTCGTCCTCGCTTGCGTGAAGGCAAAATCGAAACTCCATCCACGATATAGCCGGAACATCAGCGGGTTGCTATACAACCTCCGGGCGTTGGAGGAACAATACCGCGTGACACTAATGCCCGTCCAAGTGACCGACATCTTCTGGGGACATTTCATCGCCTTTTGCCAATCTCGCGGACTCAAGAACTCCACGATAGACACGATGAGTTCCCAGCTCAAGGCCGTCCTTTCGTGGGCCTCCAAGTACAACGCAACGGTGTCGCCGACATTCGGAGAAATCAAGCCCATCAAGAACAAGCCGACGGAGATTGCATTGACCGCCGACGAGGTGTCCCGCATCGCCTATTTCGACATAGACCGATTCTATGCGAACCGCAGGAAGGACTTCCGGGCGAAGATGCACCGCATCCGCGACCACTTCGTCTTGAGTTGCAACCTTTACCAACGGTTCAGCGACATGCGCCGCGTTTCGCCGGAGTGCTTCTCCCGGAACACCTTCACGATTACCCAACAAAAGACCGGGAATGTAGCCGTCGTGAACATAGACAAGTACGCGATTGACGCAAAGACAACTTACCGCATCTTGGAGAGGTACGGCTACTCCGCTCCATACACCGGCGACATCGGGAACTACAACGATGCTCTCCATGTCCTGATGAGGGACATCGGTTTTACAGATCTGGTTCGCGTAGAGGAACGGGTCAATGGGAAACTCGTCGTAACGACCGTGCCGAAATGGAAGATGATAGCCTCGCATTGTAGTCGTAGGACAGCTATCACCGTCGGTGTCCTTCGTGGACACAATGTACACGCCTTGAAGCGGTGCAGCGGCCATAGCAACTTGGACACCTTCGACCGCTACATCATCGACGAGTAGGGTTGCTCAAGGTTGTCAAAGAACTCTTTTTTGAAGGGGCGGTGGGCTTTCCATCGCCCCTTTTTTGTTTCACGAACTTACCCAATTAGGGCCGAAAGTGATTACTTTAAGAATCTTGCGTAGATGTCTTCGCAAGCCACATACCAACCGATGGAAACCCCATCATAGTGGACTCCAAGACGGGTTGTGATGTTTGCAACATAGTTCGCCCCCGATGTGCTCAAATCCGGCCCGGAATGCCCTCCCCCTTGAAGGGTGTACATACTCGCATCGTCCCCACCGTTCAAGAGTTGCTTTACAACCTCCAAAGCATCCCAATACGGGGTCTGCTCATCAGTCGGGGACATAATAACCATAATCGGGATATGGTTGCCAATCATCACAAGGTTGTCACGGGTGTAGCAGACCTCGCCACGGGTTTCCGGTAATGCTCCCGTCCAACTCCAATGACCCGTTTCACTATCGTAGGTATAACCCTCCCAAAACGCATCTGCGAAATCAAAGGTGTCCTGCATCTTTTGTGCGATGGTCTGTCCACAAAGATTCATCCATCCGGGGACAATCATCGTGAACTTGTCCGCATTGTCTTCAATGAATTGTTTCCCGTTGTTGGAACGAGGCACCCAAGATGTACCGTTATAGCCACCATCGGCCACCGGTGTCCCGTTGATGAACTGATAGGCCGGAGTTCCTTCCGTTTGGGCATCTCCACGCATATTCAGTTCCTCAAATAGAGCCGTGCGATACCCCTTCATCCCCCATCCTACAAAGGTCAGGTCATCAAAAACCGGGGCCATCGCATAGATGGATTTGAGGTTGAATTTCGGCCTCTCCAATGCGTAGTACAGGGCGAGTTTGCCAGAGCCGGACTTGGACAAATGGAAGATGTTTTCCTGGTCTATGTTGTAACGGCTCAACACATATTCCACACCCTTTTCGTGGGTAGCGAGGTGGGACGGAATCGGCATAGCAGAACGACCGTCACAATCATCGTGGTGCTGATAGTTGTAAGACCCCCAGGAGTAGATTTCAAGGACGGCAAAACCCTGGTCGCAAAGGTAGTTCAACCCGTTCACTCGCCCGGCATAGCCTGGGGCACCGAGTTCGGATTCCCAATCGGTAAAACTACCGTCCCCGGAGTCCCAAAGGATGAGCGGAACTTTCGCCCCGTCAATGGTGTAGTTCGGGGGGAGTTTGAGCCGGGCCGTTGTGCAGACCGTTTCATTCACCTTGTACACCAACCTTTCGGAAGTAGTGCGGAGTTGCACCCGTTTCACTTCCTTCGGCTCATTGTCCCCGAAGAAAACCATTTCAAGGTACTCCACAAAGTCCCCAGCATAGGTGAAGCGAATGTACTTGCACCCTTCTACAAGGGATTCCCTTTGTCCCGTTGTAATGCCGTTTGACAGGAGTTCATAATCCTCATCAAATTGATACAAATATCCTTCGTGTCCCGTGATGATGGATTCTGCCCCGTTTGAATCAAGGAAGAAGGCCGTGCGGACTTGGGAGTTGTACGAATTGATGCTATAAGCATCATATCCGGCGGATTCAATTCCACCCCGTTCCATCAACACCTTGATGTGATGTGCGGAGGAATCAAATTTCTTTGTCTTGAAATGGCCGTTTGAGAACACCCCCACATTCTTCCCGTTCGGGTCGGAAAGAACGAGGTCGGCATTTTCATTGTCTTGTTCTTCAAGATAGTTGATGTCATATTCGGTTTGCTCATTGGTGGCCGAATTGACAATGCGAATGGTGTTCAAACTGCTCATAATGTCACTCTCGTTACGATTATGCTTTCCGGATATTGGCGATTGTTACCATCATATCCCAAAATGTAAAGAAGGCCGTCAGCCGGGACTACAAAGGTAGCCGTCTGCCCGATTTCAATAGATTGCCTTGACTGACCAGCAAGCAACTTTGCAAGTGTCTGGTCTTGGCCGTCTGCCTTGCAGGGTTCACAAAAAGCACAGGAAGTCCGTTTTTCAGAATTAGCCGTGATGGTAATTGTTTCGCCCTTGAACACATTATAGAAGTAGGCGGCATATTTTCCTTCCGGGGAAGTGGTTGAACCATATCCACCAGAAGAAGTCATATAAGAATTTTTGTTCCCGGCAGATGGTGGAGTATTTTCGTTAATCACTCTTTCGATTGCGTTATACGGCTTTACCGATACACCCGAAGGGAAAACGGGATTACCCGTGATATATGAAGTTATCGCAAGATACCCGTCTTCAGGTGCAAGAAGTTGCCCCGTCCCGACCATATAGTTAATCGGGACAGCGAATAACTGGCCCGTCATAAGGTCGTACCGTTCATCATACCCACCGATGGTCTTCACAAAAGCAAATCTGCATCTGGTTGTAGGGTCTTGTGCCGGAACGGTTACAACCTGCCCCTTCTTAATCGGATAGAAATTTGTCTTTGAACTACCGGAATAAGAAGTCCAATAGGGGTCATCGTAAGTCCCCGCCGCAATCTTGTTCTTCTGTTCTTGATAGTTGTCTATGTTCGGGTAAAATGTGCCGTTGTAATAAATCGGGACAACATCCACATTGTTCTCGGAGAAATCCGCACCCTTGATAACTAAAACTTTGCCCATAATATTTCGTTGTTAGATTGTTATGACTAAGGTTTTCCTGGACACGGTCATAGACTTGACCACGGTTGCCGAATTGAAGTTTTTCGTTGCGATATGTCCCCCGGAGAACTTGACGATGGCCTTCCCGTCCGGGTCTGCGATATGGAAGTCGTTGCTTGTATCGTCACCGTCATCTGCAATAAACTCATCTACTTCGGCCTCTAATTCGCCCACTTCCGCCTTCGTCGCGTAGTTGGAGAGGTCGATGGAGGTCTTGCCGAGAGAACCCCAAGTGTAGGTGCTTCCGTCCACCTTCGTAACATATCGGTCGTACTCGCCGTTCGAGTCTGGGCCGACGAGGTAGATTGCGCCCATCGTGGAGGCCGAGGCCGTGGGAAGGGCGGCGGCGGATTCGTAGGGGCCTTCGTACTTCTGGTCGGCGAGGGCGGCTACCTCATCTTCGGAGGCCGCACCGATGTTCGCAAGGGCTTGGGCCTTCTGTGCGTCCGTGAGGGTTTGGGGGGTGAACTTGACCGCCTCTTGGTCGGTCAACGGAATGTTGCCTTCGCCGAGGAGCGACTGCCCACCGACGGTCTTGATGTTCTCGCCGGATTCGAGTTTGTCTTGCTTTCCGGCTTCGAGGTCGGAGACTTTTGCCAATCGGCGGTCTATCTCGCCCCCGGTGAATTGAGAAATGTAATCTGCCATAGTTTATCTTTGCGTTAATCGTTTTCGGGTAAACGGACGATGATGCGGTTGTTCTCGGAGGTGAGGAAGCCGGAGTTGGAGGCCCGGAATATCTTGCCCTGGTTGGAGGGGTAGTACCCGTCGGCGTACATGTGCGCGTACTTCCTCGCGTATTCCTCGTCCTTCCGCTTGGTGATGATGACACCCATCCCCGCGTCGTTCACGGAGATGTTCTCGAATACGGTCTTTGTCTTGATCTCCATAGTGTTCCTCCTATTCGATTATCCCGTACTCCTGGAGCATGGCGATTTGGCCGAGGGTGATGTCCTCGGAAACGGCCATAATATCGTCCATCGGCGCGGGGGTGATGTCGATGTCCACCTCGGCTTTGAGAAGGTCTTGAATGGCCTTTTCCGCGTCCCTCTCGGCATCGAGGAAGTCGAGATGCCCGACCACGGGCTTCCCGGCGTTGCGGTACTTGGCCACGGCGGTAGCCTCCTCCCTCCAATCCGCGTTGAACTTGCGGGAGATTTCGTTTTGGTCGGCCTTCGCCGCCTCCGCAATCTTGTGGATTTCGAGGTACTCCTTGAGGAGCGCATCCTTGACCTCCTTGTCCGCTATCCGGTTAATCCGGCTTGCGACGAGGATGGAGTCGATGTTGATGATTTTGTACTTGGCGAGTTTCATTTGATTCCTCCGTTTTCTTCAATGGTTTTCTTCATCGCCATAGCCTTTCGGTAGATGGCGTAGCCGTTGGCGGCGAGGAGCAACCCGGCCACGAAAGCGACTACGGCGGTAGGCTTTGAGTTCCACACGGCGGCGCAAGTCACTACGGTAATGAAACCGTAGAGGAACAATGCTGTGGTAAGTAAGAGAAACTTGAGTGACTTCATATTGTCGCGTGTTTTTAGTTTGCGGTGAAAGTGAACTCTCCGTGTCCGGCCTCTCCCGGAGACGCGGTGGTGTCGATTTCAATGGAATAGGTGGTGTTCGGCATGAACATCGGCATGTCGAAGTCGGTAGCGAGGAAGATGATGTTCCTTGTGTAAGTGGCACTCCCGGCGAGTTGGAGTTGGACATCCTTATATGTCCCGCCGTAGGAGCCGTCCTGCCCGACATGTGCGGAGATGACCGCCGTGCCGGAGGGGGTTTGCGCGTTTCCGGTGTACTTGATTTCAAAGCTGACCGTGACCGAGTTCGCATCGGCGGAAACGACCGAAAGCGGCGTGACCTTGTATTCGTAGGCATACGCGACAAGGGACAAGTCTATGCCGACCGCATCGGGGAGGGGAACAGGCTTGTAGGCGGCGGTCAATGACGAGCCGGAGGAGCAGTCGAACCAATGCTCGGCGAGGTTCATAGACCCGGCGACATCGAGGTAGATTCCACCGGACTTCGCGGAGCGGAGGAGGATGAGGGTCGCGGAGAAACCGCTTTCGGGACTCGTCCACGGTACGAAGGGGTGCGGGTCATAGACGGTCTTGTTCGTGTCAACGACCCAAGAACCGCCGAGGAAAGCATTGTTGTAGTACAACGGCCTCGGCGCGTGATTCGGTGCGTCCTCATAGCCGAGGGCGGTCACATAATGCGTGTTGCCCTTGCCGATTAGGATGCAAGGGTAGGTGTTTTGAAGCACGGAAAGGGGCGCGTCCGAACTACCGAGCAAGATGCTCGTCAAGTCAACGCCGTCCGGGTTTCCTTGTTCGGGGTCGTAGTATCTTACCACGATTCCCGTGATGCCGTCGGCGTGGTTCACGAACCCCACCGCCTCGCCGTCGCCACCGAACGAAGCGGACGGGTTCGCCTGCGCGTTTTGCCGATAGCCCTCGAAGTCGCGGATGCGGAACATCTCGCTTTGGGAAAGTCCACGGGGCGGGCAATACTCGAAGGTGGCGGCGTGAAGGGTAGGCCAAGTGTTCAACGACCCGCTCACCGAGGGAACGCGGATGATGATGCCGTAGTACATCCCATAATTGGTTTGGTCAATCGGGACACCCTTCCACATATCCCCCGTCAAGAGTCCTGGGTACGGGGTCTTGACTTGCGTAGATGCGTTGTAGTTGTAATACCGAATGGGCTTGCACTTCGCCCACTTGTTGATGCGGCCCAACGACGCACCCTGCGTAATCAATGCGCCGATGTCGTTGTTCTGGAGGTTGAGTACGGCTTGGATGTCGGCTATCTCGACACCCGTAGCACCTATGAATATCCTATTGTTATTGCTATCGTGTGCCATAGTCTATGAGGATTGTCCAACCCCACCGGCGGCGACGAAGCCGTCCGCGTAGAGGCCGTAGTTAGTGTTGTCGTTCGGGTCAACCTTCGTGATATGGAGGGCGTTGTTCTCGAACTTGATGCGAATGGGGCCGAGGTCGATGTAGGCCGTTTGGGGAACGGCTAATCCACCCGTGAAATTCGTCTTGGTCGTGAAGGTCTTTGCGCCGGAGATGTTGTTTTGCGTAGTGTCCAAGGTGACATACTTGCTGGACAAATCGGGGATACGGGCAACATCGAATGTACCGCTGGTTATCTTTGATGCGGGCAGGTCGGGAATTTCATTCGCAAGCAACGACGACTTATATGCGAGGCTACCGAGGCCATTGACGGCGATGTTGTCCGTGACCGTTCCATTCACCGTCAATTTGAGTGTTCCGTTGTTCGTTCCGCTTGCGAGGGAGATAAGGCCGGAAAGCGATTGCTTTGACACATAGCCATCAAGGGATTGGTGCGCGGTAAGGAGTTTCCGGCTCACGGAATCGACCGACAAGTACACGAAGTCCTCGCCGACTTGTCCCCAAGCGACCGTGGAGCCGCCACCACCACCGCCACCGCTACCTATGCCACCGGCGGCTATCCAACTATCCGAATATATCGCCATCCCGCTTTTCGCGTGGAGGGCTTGCTCGTTATTGACGGTAACAATCTCAAACCACCCTTCGATGGCAGTAATCCTATTCGCAAGCGCGGTGATGCTATTGTATGCGTCAACGCCCTTCGCAATATTTTGTTGGTACGCGGTGGAAATCGAAATAACATTGTTGGCATTGATGCTGATGCCCGTACCGCCGGAGTATGAACCACCGCCGCCACCGCCGGGGATAGTTTCGTTCTGCCAATAGCCGTTACGATAGACGAGGGCTTGGCCGTCTCCGGGGTTGGTGATATAGACATCATCAAGGTCGTCCAAGACGGACACACCGCCACCGCCCGACGGGGCATAGAGTGTGACGGTAGAACCATCAACCGTAATATCGGCGATTGGTACGCCGGTGTAAAGCCTCGGCGTAACGGACACGGTGCTTCCGCTCCCACCACCGCCGGACGGGGCGTATAATTGAACGGCTTGGGAATTAGGCCCGCCCAACTGGATTGTTGCAATCACCGTGCCGGTTGTCAAATTCCTGGTTATGATGATATTCTCGTTTACATACCATCGGACTTGGCTCAATACGGGTTGTGTGATGTCAACAAGGCCATTCGCATCCGGCGTGAGCGTGTTGTATCCACCGCAAGCGATTTTCTTCACAACACCGCTCACGGTAATCGGTGCGGCCACCCAACCGAGTTGGTCGTTATAGACGATGGTGTCGCCGGGTTGTACCGACCCGCCGTTCGCGCGGAGGACACCGTTGTTGTCGTGATAGACATCTTCGAGTTGACGGAGGTAGGACACGCCGCCACCACCGCCGCCTCCTTCGCCAACACCACCGGCGGCAAGCCAACCCGGAACCCAAAGGTTTTGATATTGCGACTTGAGGGTCACATTCCCGCTTTCGTCGAGCTGGAAGAACGAGTCGCCCCCGCCGGAGGTGGATTGGGGTTGCGTCGTGGAGGAGTTGCCTACGGACTTCGACGAGGAGGTCTCCGGCATCGCCGATTCCGTCCAAGTCTTTTTCTTGCGGTCTCTCAAAGTGACCTTGTAGGTCGGGATGGGGGACTCACCCTCGCTTATGGTGATGGTGTCCACGATGACCGACTCCGGGTTCTCACCGATGATGTCCGGGTCGGAGATGGTCATCGCCTCGCCCGCGTTGATGACACGGGAGTTCTCCACCATATATTTCGCGTCAATCTCCGGGTTGTATTGCCACCTCTCCACCGCCGAGTCCGCAAGGAGTTCGCGGGCCGCGACAAGCAACTTCTGGCTTGCCATAGCGATGTAGATGTCCGGCATGGCGATGTCCAAAAGGACGAACTCGTCCCCGGCGGCAACCCCGAATTGAGAGTTCGGGAACCATTGGGAGAGGGACTCGTCCTCGGTGCGCCAGCACTCCAACGCCCACGCATCGTTCGCGGAGTCATATTGGACGGACTTGATGGAGAACGACCGCCCGGCGCAGTCGCCGGTACGCATAGCGATGGTCTTTCCGTCGGCCAGATCTGCCTGCGCCCCGATGTCGAAACCCACTTGCCGGAGGGTGATGTTGAAGGTCTTTGCCCGGTAGTAGGAGAGCGACACGGAGATACCACCGTCGTAGCTGTACGAATAGGCGGTAGCCATTGCGGTCACATCGAAGGTGGCCGTCAATTCGACCACGATGTAGTAGGTGTCCGCCGCGATGTTCACCTTGCTCCCGGTCACGGACACCGGCACGAAGTTGTATCGGTCTGGGTTGGAGGAGTCGGGTGTTAGTTCCACTTGCCCGCTTGCGACAGGCGCATTGGACGGATGGCCCCGGTGCAGGTGCGCGGAGAGAACCGCCCCCGTGATGTTGGGGATTTGGATATAGCCGGAGAGTGACACCGGCATAGAGATGTTGCGGATGCCCGCATCACTCGCACCGAAGGTGATGGATTGAGGGCTTTCGCTCCCGCCAACGATTACGGTGGTGAGGATTTGGGTGTCAGCCGGAATGGTGTCCGAAAGGCTTCCCGAAACCGTGATGTATTCGGAGAAGATGGATTGCTTCCCGTCCTCACCGGCCTTTCCGCTATCGAAAGACGGCTGCACTGAAAGCAACTTGTCAATCCGCGCGTCCGGGTCGGTGTAGATGGCCGTGGAAGGGTAGTATTTTGCCGTAGAATCGCCTATCGCCCTCCGAACCATACCGATGGTTGTCTCGCGGATGGTAGGGTAAATTTCGGGGTATTCCCCATTCCCGTTGAAGTACACGGTGGACGGACGGAGGCCGTTCTTCAAGATGGAGGCCGCGTTCTCGACGAAAGCCTTCGCCGCATCGCGCTCCCCGTCCGTCTCGCCCCATCCGGGCCAGTAGTCCGGCGTGTCGGGAGTACCCACCGGGCCGATGGGGAGCATGAGGTTTTGGATGTCCACCGACTCCGCATCCTTGATGTCCTGGTTGCGATACCAACTCGGCAAGACCATGTTCCGGGACGAGCCGTAGGCGAAGATGCGGTTGGCGATTTCCTCGGCGTTAGCCGCCGTCCGGGTAAGGGAGGTGAGGCCGTTACCCTTGCCGTAGGCGTATGTCCCCACATTGGGGTTGGCCCCGCCACCGCCGATGACGATGGTGTCGGTCATAACGCCGTCCACCTCCTCGACCTTATAGACCCAGCCGACCTCCGGCCAAATCTCATAAATCTTGTCGAGGCACTCAAGGATGTTCACCCCGGAGACCGTGAAGTCCCTCGGTTCGAGCATCAGGTCGTGCAAGGCCGGGTTCTCCTGGGCGGTTGCTATCCGCACTTGCCAAGACCCCGCGCCGTATTGGTCGACGAGGCAAGCCTCGAAACGGCGGGCGAGGCCGTCGCACCCCTCGAAGGTGGAGATGGATGGTTGGGTGGAGAAGTGGACGCGGTTGTCGCCCGTAACGAGGTCGCGGAACGGGCAATACTCCAACATCTTCGACGCATCGTAGAGTTGGACTGATTGGTACACGAACGCACCTCCATAGGACGCGGAACGGGCTTGTTTCTTGAGTTGTGGCGCGGTGTAAATCTTGTATCTACGCCCGGTGCGGGTGTAGTCCACATAGCACCCCGGAACGAGTTCCACCAACAACGCAAGGGCCACCTCCCGGAACTCCAAGAATCCCGGTTTCATATACTGCCCCGTGAAGGTCGGCGTACCCGTGTAGAGTGCCGTGCCGGTCGGGGAATATATCGTGAACCTTGCCATATCCTTATCCCTGTACTATCGCCCCGCCGGACAAGACCATTTGCGTAATGGGGTCGTTCACCTTGAACTCCACCGTGAAGATGACGCGGGCGTACTCCGTCGTGGTGCTTCCCATCCGGGTACGGAACACATCGAAGTTGCCGTCCGAAGGCATCGGGAATTGGGAGAGTCGAACCTTCTGGAAGCCAAAGCCCGTCCAAGAGTCGAACACCTTGAACTCGCCCACAAGCGCGTCTTGGAACTCGCGGATTCCGTTACGGAGGTCGGCGCGGGCCGTGGAACCCGATGCAAGCATCACGCACTCGGCCTTGAAGGTGAAGGCTTCGTAGTACATCTCGGCGGTGTACTCGTCGTCGCCGTTCTCGTCCTTCCAATCGTTCTTGTACGGCTCCTTCGGCTTGCGGTAGGAGGGGTAGTCGTGGGTCTTGACCACCACCTTGTAGGTGTCCTTGATGTCCGTAGCGGATTGGGCCGTCCCGACTTGGATGTAGAACGGCTTGTAGTCTCTTATGGGCGGAACATACAACATTTCGTGTGCAAGTTAATACGAAAAATCAATAAATTTCAATGTTTCTTGCGATTTATTGGGATTTCGTGCCGTTAGGATGCCTCCACCCGGACTACCATCCCGGAGGTTCCGACCGGCCCGATGACCGAACGGAGTTCGGAGAGGATGCTTTGGTTGCTCTGGGCGATGTCGAAGTTCGTGGCCGCAATCTGGGCGATGTGGTCGTTCAGTGTGGGTAGGGAAGCACCGAATGCGTTCATATGCTCCAGGCCCCTTTCGTACATCACGCGGATGTAGGAGACATCGGAACGGATCGCATTGATGTAGGAGGCCAGAAGGCTGGCCGTCTCCTCCGTGATGGACTTAATGCCGCTACCGACCGAATTCGAGCCGCCTTCGCTGCCGGTCATATTCCTGTACGGCTCAAGCACCTGGAGGGCGGAGTTGATGGCCGGGAGCATATCGACCGCGCTTTGCATCGCGCCTTCCACGATGCTCATCGCCCTTGCCGTGTCCCCGTTTCTCAAAGCCTCCTTGAACGCATCCTGCCTTCCCGGGTCAAATGCGGCCTCAAGGAGCATATCGTTGACAATCAGCTTCGCATAGGCTTTCGCCACATCGCCGAGGATGTCCGCATAGTCGAGGGCGGCCTGACCAGCCTCCCACCAGGAATCCACAATCTTGTCGGTGATGCTTTCGGAGACATTGCCGACGATGGACTCCGCGAAGCTTTCCATCTCCTTGAGCGCATCCAGGTATTGCTTGACAGCCTCGCCGACCTCCTTGACATTGAAGCCGGTCATAAGGCCGTCGGTAAGAAGCCCGTTGCTGATGTCATAGTTGAGTCTTTCCGCGTCTATCTCGCCATTCTCCTTGGTGTACATAGAAGCGACCCACTCTCCAATCTCTCCCCAGCTCTTAATCTTGTTGTAGAAATCGGTGTAGACCTTCTTGTATTTCTCCGCGATTTTCACATACTCGCGGTATTGGCCCATGCTATTCACGCCAAACACATTCGCCTTGCTTGCCACGGCCATCGCATCGGCGGCCTGTTCGTAGGCGATGGCGGCATCCCTCAACGACTCGGCGATTCTTGCGGATTCTCTTTGGCTTTCGGCGATGTTGGACACGATAATCTTTCCCATAGAAAAGACCGCACCAATCACGGCCCCCCACGCGCCACCCTGCTTGAACCCCTCTATCGTATTCTTTGCAACATCGGCCATTTTCGAGAAGGAATCAGCCGCAAACTCCAGGCTCCCATTCCCGGTAGCCTCGCCAAGTTCCCGGAAGGCATCGGCCAGTTCAAGGACTTGCTTTGCAACATATTTCCCAAGTTTGAGGATGGCCTTTTCCTCTTCCTCGTCAAGGTTCTTCAAGCCTTTCTTGACGGCTGTTTGGATCTTCTCGTTGAGGGTGTCGAACGACAGCCCGGTATCCTTCAGGGCCTTCCACAGGCGAATCGTTTGAATCGTAGTCTCCGGGAGCTTGTCGTTCAAGGTGTCCAGATCCTCATCGGTAAGGTTCTCGATGTCCAACCCGATGGAGGCAAGGTATCCCTCAATGCCGGACATCTCGGTCATCAGCATCAGGGCATCCTTGCCAATCCCCTCCATTTCCGTTTTGAGGTTGCGTAGTTGAGAGATGGACATCGTCCCAAGGTTGTCCATATTGATTCCCCGGAGGAGGTATTGGTCTTTCAAATAGGACTCGGCGAGCTTGTCCAGCCGGTTCTGCGCCTGCGCCTTTTCGTAGGTCTTTTCAGCATCGCGAAGGGCCTCAAGTTTCTCCGTTTCCTCCGCAATCGCCTCGGCATTGCCCCTGTGCGCCGCCATCGCTTCCTCGACGGCCTTGAGATACTTCTCGTCAACCTTGCCGAGATTGGTGTTGAGGTCGGACAAGACCTTGCGGATATCGTATTCAAAGCCTGTTCCGCCGAGGTCGAAATCTTCGGATGACCAACGGCGGTAGGTGTTTTGGTATTTCTCCAATGCCTGCTGCGCCTTCTCGGCGGCCTTCGCTTCCTCACGGAGTCGTTTCTCCTCCTCCTTGCGCCGTTTCTCGGCCTCCTTGTCCGCCTTGTTGGAACCCTTTACCGTGGCCCGGTCGTTGATACCGGCCAAACCGCCGGACGCGATATACCGCTCCACCTGATTCTTGATGTCCTCATATCCGGCAACGGAGTTCATTGCCGCACGGGCCGCATCCGCACCCTGTGTGTCGAAGACCAGCCTCCATTGCTCAAGGTAGTTGTTCGCGGCAATCTCCGCCGTCTCCTTGGAGTGGTTTGCGATATAGGCATTCACGGCATCCATCGCGTTCTCGATGGCCTCGACCTGCTCGTTAGCCTCGCGGCCCGCGTTCATCTTGCCGCTGACCAAAAAACGGGTGGGCAGGAAGCTGTAGAGGGCATTCTTGAACCAGGACTCCGAATAACCCTTGTGCTGCTGGTGGATGAGTTCGTCACGCGCCCCGTTGAGCCATTTCTGCATCGACTCGTTGACCATCTTCGCGGCCTCTTCGGGAGATGTGTCGCTGGTCAAGAGGCTCATATATTGTTGCTGGAACTGCTTCGTGAGGGTGTCGCTACCGACGATGCCCTTATTGAACAGTCCCGGCCTTCCGAGCCATCCCCAGAAACCTCCGTCCGTCCCCTGGGCCACGCGGTTCGCACGGCTGGCTGCGAGTGAGGTCGCACGGATGATATTCGTCAGGGTGTTAACGATGTCCTTCATCGGCCCGGCGGAATCGCGGAAAGTCTGGATGAGGCCCTCCCAAGCGGACTTGAGGAGCAAGGTGCTACCGTGCAGGGTGTCGAGCCGTTCCGCCTGGATGTTCTTGAGCAGGCCGTCCGTGTCGCGAACCTCGTTGTTGAGCCGCTTGATGTCGTCAACCCCGTTGGCGAGGATGAGGAGCGCGGAGGCGGCGCGGGTGGAAACGAGCTTGGTGGCCTCTCCGGCATCCAGCCCCCGGTCGCGCATCTCCTCCAATCCTCTCACGAAATCGTCGAAGGTCTTGATGTTACCGCCCATCGCGGTCTGTAGCTTGCCGCCCTGCTTGGCGAGTTCGAGCAGCACCTGGCGGAGGCCCGTACCGGCGCGGGAGGACTCAAGACCCGCATTGGTCAGCACACCGAGCAGGGATGCCGTCTGGGCGATATCCATTCCAAGGGAGTGGGCGATAGCACCGACATACGGCAGGGACACCTTCAGTTTCTCGAAGTCGAGGGCGGTCTTGTTCGTGGATGCGGTGAGGATCTCCAGGGCCTTCTGCATCTCGGTGGAGTGCATCCCGAACATACGGAGCGAAGCACCGGCGAGGTTGGCGGCCTCCGGGAGTTTCGCGCCGACAGCTGTGGCGAACTGCAAGACACTCGCCTGCATATTCCGAATCTGCGGGATGTTGTAGCCGAGCTTCGCGAGGGCGGTCTGGAGTTCGGTCACTTGCGAGGCCGTCCATTCCGTGGTGCGGCCCAGCATCAGGGCATCGTTCGTGAGGGTTTCAATCTCCCGCTTGGACACTTGCATGATTGTCGCAAGGTTCGCGTTAGCCTGTTGGAAATCGGAAATGTTCTTGATGGCCTTTCCGATGGTGCGCGTGAACAGGCGGATAGCGGAAATCACACTATACACCGTGGCCGTGAAGCGGAGCCACAGCCTCTGGAGGGACATCGGGGTTTTCTCAAGCGGCCTGACCGCCTTCTCGTTGGCCTGCCCCATCCTCTCCGTGTTGCGGATGACCTCGCCGAGCCGGAGGGCGATGTTCTGCAAGAGGCTCTCCGCCCTCTTCGAGGTCTGCACCGTCTTCTCGGAAATGACTTCAACGCCGCCCGGCTTGAACTTCTTCGTCAAGTCGAGCATACTGTTCAGCTGGGTGTTCAGCTTGTTCGCTTGGGTTATCGCGTCGCCGACACTCTTCTTGAATTTCGCGTCGTCAAGGATGACCTCGAAGTGTAATTGATCTATCGCACCGTCTGCCATTTTCTATTCCTTGTTAAATAGTTCGTCGGTTGTGTAACCCTGCTCCTGCGCCATCTTCTCCCTCTTCATCCGTAGCATCTCCTCCGTCTTGGCGATGGCCGGGTCTTTCGGGTTGTACTTGTAGTCGTCCGCCGAATTCCGCTTCCCCTTCTTGTCGCGTATGTACAGGGTGTGCGGGAGGTCGGACTGCATTATCTGTATCTGCGGAACGGTCAATACGCACCGCGCCGTGTAGTTCGTGATTCTCCCTACGAACGGAATCCACCTGGAATCCCCGTAGCAGGGAAAATCCTTCACGAAGGCGGCTATCCGCCCTGCGTGGGTTCGCGAAGGGACTGCTCTACTTCCCCCATCGTGAGATTCATCACATCCGTCCTCATAGCCGTCCAGGATGTGATAGTGTGAAAGTACATCGCGCAGTAATCCGTGATTTTTTTTTTGAATGGCCGTCGTCACCGATGCCATCTGCGCTTCATTGTATTTCCTCACGAACGCCCACCACCTCCATTTCAAGGGGTAGAACAGCGCGATTTTCAACGGATTGTTCAGCACGGCCAATGCCGCCATCTTGATTGAGAAGTACGGATGCTTGACCGCCGAACGCATCACATCGTCGGAATTACCATCTTTGGCGGCTTTCTCGATTTCCTCTCGCTCAAGGAGGAGTTCCGTGATCTTCTGGACGGTATAGTCGTGCAGGAAACCAATCTTCAACTTCCTCCGGGAGCCTGGAATAGTCACATATTCGCTCTTGTTGGCTTCAAGCTGGGCAAGCAGAATACGGGTTGACAGCTCTGGTTGGTTCATATTCGCTTATAAAAAAAGAGGGGCAGGGCTTTTGCACCCCGCCCCATCGGTTTAGGTTTGGCCCGCCTTCGGTTAGGAACTGGCCTTGAGGACGGCGAAGTCGCCGACCGGAGTGGCGGGAGTTCCCTTCGTGAACGGGTTCGGGAGGATGAAGCCCGTGAAGGAGAGGTAGGCCGGGTTGGAGTTGTCGTCCTTCTTCGGCTTGGACACAATCATCTTCACATGCGGGAAGAGGATGGCCGTGTTCTTGGACTCGGACTCGACGAGGACCGTGACCTCGACGATTTCCGGGGTAGCCATGAAGCCCTTGCCGGTGTAGGTGGAGCTTTCGCCGCCGGTGATAGTGCCGGTGGCCTGACCTTCGTTGAAGAAGTATTCGAGGAGGGCCTGTGCGACGGACGGGATGTTGCCGGTCATGCGCCAATTGCCGCCCTTGTCGAACTGGACATCAATGACCTCCTGGTGCTGGTCAATGCGGATGTCCGTGGAGGACGGGTCGTCGCACTCGAGGTTGAAAGAACCTTCGAGGGTGTAGATTTTGTCCTCGGCGGCAAAGGTGATAGCCTGGGTGATGTCCACACCGCCGGAGGCGTAAGCCTTGAGGGAGATACATGCGTTGCCGATATGGAGGTCGTCAAGCATCGCGTGGGTAAGAGTAGCCATAGTTCTATGTTGCCTTTATGAATAAACGATAAGTGATTATCCTTGCGTGAAATCCGAAGTCGTCGGGGGTGTCTCCCACGATGCGGGGGTTGCCGTCGATGAGGAGGCCGTGTCCCTCGCCGGGGGTGTCCGGCTGAATCCAGAGGGGGAGGTTCACCAACTTCTTCTGCATGACCGAGAGCTTCTTGGAGTTTTTCATCTCCGCGATGTCGCGGGCGAAAAGGTGGACGGCGAGGCGGGTCTGGCCGAATGCGGCCTTGTCCGTGATGCCTCCCGTGACCTTCACGACCACGAAATCGCCGATGGTGTCGCTCGTCGCCTTGGGGCGGTTGTTCCAAACATGTTCGGAAATCCCCAGGCCGCGAATCGCCTCCGTGGCGAGCCTCTCGATGTCGGTGATGTCGAAATCGTTCATCATATCCGTTTGAAGTAGTCGTTGAAGTGTTCCTGCACCCTGTCTGCCGAGTAGGCGAGGTAGTCGAACTCATAGTCCACCCGATACCAGTCGTTGGCCATATCGGAAAGGATTATCCCGACCCAGCCCTTGGTCTGCGCCGCGATGTCCTCCAGCTTGTGGAGCGCATCACCATAAGGTGTCCACTCCTCGCCGGAATGCGACGCGACCTCCAGAATGTTCCCGTCGTGTACCAACGCCCAACCGAGGGTGTTGTTTTCCTCCTTGTGCTTTTCGCCGCCGTGGAGAAGGCCGTGGGCCCCCTCAAGGTAGTGGAGTCCGGCGTTGAGGAGTCCGTACATCCCGTTGCGGATGACATCCTCCTCGCTCCGTTGCAGCCTGGCGAATGCCTTATCGATAACCGACCTGTTCCTCGCCTCCGTACTCATCAGTTCTTGATGTTGTCAAGCCACATGTTCGTACCCCAGTTGTAGGTGGTCATCTTCAGCAGCTTGGCCCGGAAAGTATGGGTGTAGTCGGTCATCTGGAGGATCGTCCCCGAAGGCAGTTCCGTCAGCATCATCGGAACGGACACCTTGTAGTCCGCAACGATGACATCGCCGGAGGTGTGCAGGCCGCCCGTGGAGGTGCGGTAGCCCCAAGGCATGTCCGTTACCATTTCGGTGACGAACGAGCCGTCCGGGTTGCGCGTGGGATTCCAGCCGGAGTCGTACACAATCTTTTCGAGTTGCATACTGCCCACAACCGGGTCTCCGTTTGCATCCGTGACCGGCATGCCGTTCGAGTCCAAAGACTCGACGACCACGCGGAAGGTATGGGGCCAACGGGGATTGTACATCAGTAGAGGGGTTTCATTCGGATTTTCGGGTTAGGGTCGGTGAACGGCTCGTCCCACTTGGCATAGAGGTCTTTCGCCATCTGCATCAGCGCGTCACGCGAAACGACATTCTTGATGGCCACATAGTGAGTCCAGCCGCCGTCCGACTCTCCTTGCGTACCCGACTTGGTGGAAGATACGGCAGCACCGTAGTAGGCATCGGCGAGGATGAGGTCGCGGGTTCTCTCGTCCGTGTCCGCAACGAGTGTTGCGTCATCGTCCACTCCCCGGTGGAGGAAAGTGGCCCACATGAACTCATCGGAAAAGTCGATGATGTGGTCGGTCTTGGCCTTGAACCAACTCGCCAAAGTCATTTTGTCTGCGATGCTTGCCATATCTTCCGTCGGATTTCGTTGTCAAAGAACGGTTAGGCGTTGTTCGGGAACAGATACCAGAAGTACTGCGGCACGGTCGGGATGACCAGGGAGGTCATTTCCGTGTTGTAGCTCTGGCACTTCTTCACATAGTCAACGCCCACGGTGAGGAGGAGCTTGCCGCCGTAGAAGGAGCCGTACTGGCCGCCTTCGATGGCGATAGGCTCGACGGTCTTGACGACACCGATCTCGCCGTCCGGGACGAACACGAACACATCCTTGTCGAAGGCATCCACATTGGCGCGGACGAAAGCCTTGTCAGCCTTGCTGATGGACTCAACGGAGACAAGGGAGTCGATGGCCTTGATGGGTGCGCCGATGAGGGCCTCGAGACGAGCCTTGAGGGTCTCATAGGGCTGGATGCGGGCGTAGGCGACCTGCTGGGTGGAGTCGGAGGCCGGGAGCATGGACACACCGATGAGGGAGAGGACGGCGGAGTGGTAGAGAACCTCCTTGAAGTAGTCCAGGTTCACCTCGAAGTGACCACGGACACCACTGTTGCGGGCGGTCTTCACGATAGCGGAGAGGTCGCCAACCGGGTCGGCGGCGGAGCCTTCGTTACCGGCGGAGTGGGTGGTGGAAGTCCACCAACGGCGGTCGTCCGCAAGGGTGGTCTTGTTGGCGGCGGGGACATGGTAGTCGATGACAACATTCTTGATGCCCTTCGGGTTGTTGTCCGCGTTGATGGCGAACTTACCCTTGGACACGGCCTGATGCCGCTGATAGGTCAGGGCGGCGGTGTGACCACCGATGAGGTTGTCCACGGTGATGAAGAGCTGCTGGTAGGCGATTTCCGCAACCTGAGCCGGGGTCGTGGAACGACGATCCTCGACGAGTTTCATCTTGCGGAGCTTGTCCTCGTTGAAGTATTCGACCTTCTTCATGCGAGGAATCTTGCCCGTGAAGGACTTGAAGCCCTGCGTACCGTCCGGGAGGGCGGGGGAGTCGAGGTCGTAATACTGCGCGGTGGCGTTCAGGCCCACCTCGGCGAACACCTGTTCGAAGGTGAAGTCGGTCTGCATGAACGGCTCAAAGGTGAAGCCATCGAGCTGGAGGGCGTTGTACTTGAGGGCCATCGTGTTGTCCAAGAAGGTCTGGATGGTCTCGCCGGGCGCAAGGGCGCGGGAGAGGAGGTCGTAGAACTGAATCTGGTAGGTATCCATAGTGTTTTCTCCTTTACTTTAAGGGTTAGACAAGCACCTGGAGGACACCCGGAACAGCCGCCTTCATCGCATCCTTGAACGGAGCGGAGGGGGTCAGTTCGACGAGCAGACCGTCGTGGTGGTACATGATGACCGCACCGGTGGCGGCGAGGGTGTAGTCGTTCGCGCTACCGCCCAGGTTGCCGAAGTAGATGTCGTTGTAGAGGTAGCCGTTCGGCTGGTTCTTGAGCGACTTGCCGGAACCGGCGGCGGCGGCGGCGGAGATGGCGATGTAGTCACCTTCGGAGAGAGAATCGACGGTCGCGGAGTGCAGAACCTTGACCTGATACTTACCGGCATCGTCGCCCGTGAGGGCGGTGACGGCGGTGACGGCAGCGGCCTTGCCCGTGGCGGCGAAAGTCGCACCGACCTTCTGGATGAGGTCGCCAACGGCGGGGATGAGTTCCGCACCACCGAACTCGGCGGGCTTGACGACGATAACATCGTCGGAAGACACGGTGGTCATGGAGACGACCTCCCAAGCCACGAACGGGGTGATGATCTTGTCGGCGATGTTCACCGGCGCACCCGCGCCCAGGAGGAAGCCGGGCTTGGCATAAGCCTTATCCAGAGTGCCACCCACGGGGATAGCACCAGGGAAGCCCAGCCACACGGGGATGTGGCTCTGGTTAGTCTCGATGGACTCGGAGCCAAATGCGTTGAAAGAGCTGAATTTAGGCATCTTGAGTTAATGTTTGGGGTTACTTTTCCTGCTGCGGAAGAAGGCCCTGCTTGCGGAGGAAGTCGTTCTTGTGGTCGGTGGCCGACTTGGGGTCGATGAAGGCGTTCTGCCCGATTCCGGGGATGGGGCCGTCTCCGAAAGTCTCTCGGTAGGCGGCGCAGTATGATTCCTTCATCCTCTTGACCGCATCGTCCTCGCTTTCATCCTTGCCGGGCGTGTAGCCTTGCATGACGAGCTTGAGGATACCACCATTGGAACACCCTTCCGTCTTGAGCCGGGCGGTCAGCGCGTCGCGCCGTTCCTTGTCCTCCCTCTCCCTGTCCTCGCGTTCGTGCCGTTCGCGGAGTTTCTTGGCCCATTCCGGCTCCTTTTCGAGTGGATTCGGATTCGGCGTGGGATTGGGGTTCGGATTCGGTTCGGGCTTCGGGTCTTTCCCGCCCTCCGGGTTCTTCTCCTTGTAGGTGTCGAAGGCGCGTTGCAAGTCGGTCTTGTTGGAAATCTCCTTGTCACGCATCTTCTGGAGTTCGTTTGCGATGAGTTCCATCGTGACGACATCAGCGGTGGCCGCCTCGACTTCTCCTTCGCTTGTAACCGTCTTTTCTCTCGCAGAGGCAATCCGGTCAATAGCCTCGTTGCTCAATCCAAAACGCTGATATTTCGTCTTGAGCGCAGTCGCGATTTCTTCTTTGAACATCTTTTCAATGAACTTAAAGGGTTATGAAAATGGCCCGAAGCGGAGGCGAATCTAATCGTCTCTACTCCGGGCCTGGATGGTTCTCTCGGAACTCTTGGTGGCCTCTTCTATGTGTTCAAGGACACTACTTTATGTCTTGCAGGATGATCTCGCTGACCTTCTTGCAGTTGGGGCAGCGGACGGAAAGGCGAATCGTCCCGGAGAGTTCCTGCACCCTCACGGGGAACTGCTTTCTGCATCGCGGACACGCGACCTGAACGCCTTTCACTTCGCCTTTTTCATCCATACACCAACAAAGATATTTGATAAAAATCAATAATTCGCAACCATTTTTGAAATTTATTGATTTTTCTTGGCAACTTTGTGCCGAATGGATGCACAAACGAACATAGCAGACCGCGAACATCTCGACCCCGACTTCCTCGCAGCCGGGATGGAGGTGTACACCTATGAGTACATCGAGGAACTCCGCAAGCAGAACCTCGAACTGAAACGGCTTGGGAAGCGAAGTTACAATCTCGTTCCCCAGGCTGGGTTCCAGGAGAAGGTTCTTACCAACGAGGCCGACATCAAGATTGTTGGCGGCAAAAGAGGATCTGGTAAGGCCCTCTCGGTGGATTCTATGATTGTAACCCCGCATGGCTACAAAAGACTTGGCGACCTAAAAGTCGGCAACTATGTGTCCAACCCCTGCACGGGTAGTTGGGAAAAAGTAATTCAGATATTTGAACACCCGAACAAGGACTTGTTTGAGGTGACATTTGACGATGGCTCTACTTGCGAATGTTGCCTTGACCATTTGTGGAAGGCAAGGCGTACCGGCCTCGTTAGGAGATGCGATAACAATGCGAAGGGTTGGAGAATATACACATTCGCGGAAATTAAGAAATTCCTTGACGAACAGGCCGATGGTAAACATTACGACCGGGGCGTTAAGGATTACTTCTATATTCCTCTTTGCGAACCGATTAAGTTTTCTGTCGGAGACCCGTGGCATCTAAATCTACCGAAACTTGACCCGTATATCATAGGAGCCTTGCTTGGTGACGGATGTATTACCGAAAAGGTAAAAGAAAGCGGAATTGTAAGATTTGTAAGTGCCGATGAAGAAATCGTGCAGGAGTTCATCAAAGAGGGTATCGACATGGCGCATTTCAACCGCAAAAACGGTGGCTTGGCAACCGATTACCGCATCAAAGACTCCAGGGTAAACGAAATACTTGAAAAGACAAATCTATTTGGTACTCGGTCGGAAACGAAATTCATTCCGGAGATTTACAAATGGGGCAAGATAGAAACACGGTTGGCAATACTGCAAGGCTTGATGGATACCGATGGAACCGTCAATCCTGGAGGAAAGTGTCTTTATTATACAATCAGCGAACGGCTTGCTTACGATGTTAGATTCATCGTTGAGTCGCTCGGAGGCGTTGCTACCATAAAACGCCGCGAGTCTTTCTATACGAAGGACGGCGAGAGAAAAGAGGCAAAGCCTTATTATGAATTGTATATCAAAATAAAAAATCCGTCAAGGATATTCCGGCTCACAAGAAAGAAAACATCCTGCACCGAGTTCAATGGTGGCGTTTCGGAAACTTGCCGTCGCATCGTTTCCTACCGTTATGTTGGAAAGAAGGACGCAAGATGTATAACGGTTGATAGCACGGATGCCCTGTATATGGCGCAAGACTTCATCGTAACGCATAATACTTTCATATCACTTTTCGGCGCGTTGCCTTATTCGAGTAATCCAGATATTAACATGTATGGGTTTAGAAGATATGAGGCAGATGTAAAGAGAGGCATTTGGAGAAGTAGCAAGCAAGTTTTTCGCGGCCTTGCAAACTTTGCCGACACCTCGTTCGAGGCAAAGTTCTTCAACGGGACTGGCGCAACGATGAAGATGGAACACCTCGCCGACCTCTCCAAGATAAAGGATCGTTTCCGTGGAGCGGAGATGCCGTACATCGTCATCGAGGAGCTGGCCGAATTCACGAAGGACTCAATGTCCGTCATCTTCGACCTAATCGGCTCCAACCGAAGCACGACGGGAATGCCCGCGCAGTTCATCTGCACTTGCAACCCCGTGGGCCGTTCCAACAAGCTCCGCTGGTTCCTGGACTGGTGGATTGACCCGGAGACCGATGAGGCTATTCCTGCCCGTTCCGGCAAGATACGATACTTCTGCCGCTACGGCGAGGATGTGATGGAGATAGCCTGGGGCGACACCCCGGAGGAGGTCTACGAAAACCCCAACGCGAAGCGCAAGATTCAGCAGCTCACCGACCACCCGGACGAGGAATACTCCAACTTCATCACATCGGTCACATTCATCGACGGGGACTACGCGGAGAACAAGATCCTCCAGGTCTCCGACCCGAAGTATATGAACCGGATCTCCTCCGGCGGCTCCAAGTCCGTCATCAACGACATCCGGGGCGTTTGGAGGGATGTGGACGATTCAGGTGCGCTCATCACGATGAACGACATGAACCGCTTCTTCGAGAACACGCCGCAGGTGAACGGGGTTCGAGTGGGTGGCGGCGACATCGCGCTCCGCGACGACTGGCTCGTCCTCTGGGCGATGGACGGGATGCACATCATAGACCTCTACGCGAAGAAATACCTCACAAGCGAGGATGTCATCCCCATCATCCTGGAGTTCCTCAAGAAGAACGACATCCCCAAGGAGAACTTCGCGTTCGATGTCAACGGCATCGGCAACTGGCTCAAGCAGTCCGAAGACCTCAAGGGATGCTTCGGGTTCGACAACAAGGCCCCCGCAAAGGACAAGGCCTCCTATAACACCCGGAAATCCGAGTGCGCCGGGATGCTGGTGGATGCCTTGCAGAACGGGACGATATCCATAGACGAGTCCATCCTGCGGAAGACATACACCGAGAAGAGGTTGCCGTTCACGGTGCGTGACCGCCTTGTGGAGGAACGGATTGTCATCAAGTGGAAGGATGACGAGAACCCGAAATCCATCATCAAGAAAACCGATATGAAGTCCTTGCTCGGTAGGTCGCCCGACTGGATTGAGGCACTCCTATACACACTCGACCGCGTGGACAACGCGAAGAAGGCCCGCCGCGTCCGCAGGGGGGACTGGAGCTTTTTTGGAATGTAAACTAACACGATAGAGATATGAGACTCACACCCGCCATCGGGAAAATGTCGCCCGAACAAATCATCAGGAAGAAGCCGTTCTCCGTACCCATCCCTCCCGGCGTGGTAGGCGCGGCCCCCATCCTCAACCCCGGCTCGGTCTATGTCGCACCCCTCGACAATGTGACGAGGGAACTCAAGACACAGGCCGACTTCGTGAGGGAGTTCTACCCCTCCTCGCACAAGATCAACAACATCAAGTATTACCCGAACACGATGTATGTGAACAAGGAATCCGGCGCGTACCAGGCCAAAGTCCGTTCACGCATCGCGGTCGGTTTCCAGCAGTACATCCACCTCCAGCGCAAGGAGGCCCTCCTCGGCAACAATGTCGGGATGAGGCTCGTCGCGGAGTCCACCAACCAACAGATGATTGACCGCCTCGCCTTCTTCCGCGAGGGTTGGGAGGACAAGGACATGGAGGTCGCGGTTAACAACGCCGTGGATGCCGCCTTCGCGGTAGGCGATGTGGCCGTCTATGTGTATATGGACGACTACAAAGTCCATTGGCGGGTGTTCTCCTACAATGATGGGGACATCCTCTACCCGCACTACGACACCCTGACCGGCGAACTCGCCCTCTTTGGCCGCCTCTACAACCAGGCAGATTGGGACGGGAACACCAAGCAGTACCTCGATGTCGTGGACAAGACGAGCTTCGTGACCTACCGCAAGGACGACGACAACAACTGGGTTATGGAAGGAGAACCCCAGCCCCACGGATTCCCCATCTGCCCGGTGGCCTACCACCGAAACGACAACGGCCCCGTCTGGTCTGCCTCCCAGTCCCTCATCGACGGGTGGGAAATCGCCCTCTCCCAATTCTCCGAGAACAACGCGGCCTACGCCCTCCGCATCCTCTACACCCTCGGCGGGGACTTCGAGCTGATGACAAACACGGACGGAACCCCGAACCGCATCGACTCCATCGACCCCAACGCGAAGGTCGGATTCCTTGAACCAGCCGCCGGGGCTGACGGTGCGTTCACCAAGCAGCTCGACCTGATGAAGAAGGAAATCCTCCGTGGCTCGTTCGTCGTGGAGGCACCCGAAATCAAGTCCGGCGCGGATATTTCCTCCCGGACGGTCAAGATGATGTTCGCGGACTCCTACATGAAGGCGATGTCCGACTCGATGGAGTACCAAGGTTTCCTCAACCGCGTGGCCGTCCTGTTCAAGCACGGCTACTTCACCGAGAAGAACCGCATCACGGAGGCCGAGTCCCTCCGGGTCAAGACCTACCTCGACCCGTTCATCTTCCTCTCCGAGAACGATGTCATCGCGGGCATCCAGCAGCTCGTCACTTGCGGGGCGATGTCCACCAAGACTGCGACCGAACTCGCCTACAACATCGGCTACTCCTCCCCGGACGAGGTGCGCCGCATCCTCCAGGAGACCCACGACGAACTGGTCGCCGAGGCCCAGGTGCAGAACGCCGTGGCCGCCCAGACCCTTCCGAAGGCCAACCCCGTAGCCGAGAGCAGAAATGCCGGTCAGTAACGATAGGATCGTCGCCGAGGCCGCCGCTTTCAAGAGGGAAGCGGCGAGGGAGTTCGACAAGGCCGTCAAGGAACTCCTCGACCTCGTCTGGGCGAAGAGAGTCCCCACAAGGGATTTCCGCTTCACGGACGACCCGGAGATAGATGCGGAGGCGAACGCGATCCTGCGCGACCTCTCCGACACCCTCGTTGCCAAGGCGAAGGCGAAGGCCGAGGCCATCATCCGGGCATCACTCACGGACTACGACTTCGGCGAGGAGTGGACGGAGGACTGGGAGGCGGCCAACGACGAGGACGGCGAACCGCTCCTGTGGAGGTTCGATATGGAAGGGTCGCATCTTCGCGACCTCCTGGAGGTGTGGATTGGCATCGCCGTCCTGAACGGCATCTCCAAGTCCGAACTCCGGGTGGAGATTTCCCGATACCTCGCAAACCCCTACGCCTCGCCGCTATGGAGGGGTGTGCCGAAAGGGGCGTTGGCCTGGGGTAGGGGATACTCGAAAGACATCGTCGAGCAGCTCTCCATCCTCGGCCAGAACGCAATCGTCCTCGCGACGAGAAGGGCCGAGCAGAGGGAAGAGCGGGAGAAGGGCGCGACCTACTACATCCGGCGGAGAGGCTCGAACTACGACTGCGATGTGTGCGAGGATATGGCGAATGTCCCCATCCCCATCGACGAGCCGTTCGATGTTCCGCACAGCCGGTGCATGTGCTATCCAGAATACCACTACGGGGAAATGCCGACCTAACAGGGTGTTGTTGATAACTTTTCATAAGCAATAAATGCAACAAATCCAAACGATTGTTCGTATTTATTGCTTTTTTATTACCTTTGCGGCATGGATGGTAAAAAAAATTTCGGCCCCGTGTGGTCGCCCCCAACTCGTTTCGTACCCATCGGGCAAGAGTTCGTCCGCTACGGCAGACGGCTCCTCTGCACCGAACGCCCCAAGGACATATGGCCGCCCCTCCGCGCCTGCAAGGGATGCTTCTTCCGCAGGAGCGAGGCCCGCGACGGCGTAATCATCAACTGCAAGGACATCCAATGCTCGTCGTTCGACAGGAGGGACGGGAAGAATGTCTGGTTCATTGACCAGGGAGAGGATGTAGGCAAGGACACATAACCAAACTAAATATGCGTAAATATCTATCCTTACTTTTAGCGGCGGTTTTAGTCGCATGTGCAAAGGAAACCCCGAAAGAGGTGGAAGTCACATTCAACCTCGGAGTTCAGTCCGGCCCGATGACGAGAGCCGGGAACGACGGGATCTATTCTGCCATCTCCGCGACCCTTCCCTCCGGGCCGTTCAGCCTTTCGGCCAAGTCCACGGAGAACGCCCTCCGCACCTACGACATCACGACCGGCGTTCCCCTCACGATGGCGGTCGGCGGGTATGATGTGACGGGTTCGTGGGCCGGGCAGGCCATCTCCCAGGTCTATCAGGGCTTCCTCTACTCCGAACCCACCTGGTCTGCCTCCAAGGCCGTGACCGTTTCCGAGGACGGGGTGGAACTATCCGTACCGGCCTCCTGGACTTGCCCGGCGTTGGTGTTCGACTTGTCGGAGGTGTCGAAGGTGGTCTTTCGTGGGAAGGGCGGCGATGTAACCATTACCTCGTTCCCAGGCACGGACGACTACGGCATCGTATACCCCAAGTCGACCGGGACTTGGGCGAACGGCGACTACTACCTCACCGTCACGGTCTATTCCAAGGACGAGGTGTACGGGGAGCCGAGGATTTACAAGGTCGAGAACCTCTTGCCGGAAGTAGGCTACACCTATGTCCAGGACGGATATTGGTATCTGCTCTCTCCGGGCAAGGTGGATGTGGTGTCCGGCTCTATGGGTGTCGTGTTCCCCGATTGGAAGGAGGGCGCGCTGTAATGGGTATTAGAGTCCGGCTCATCGGGTGGCAGCTCGATTTCATCCTGTGGTATCACAGGCAACTTCGCCGACTGTCCCGGTGGATATTCTCGCGGACTCTTCCTCCGCATTGGCTCTCAATGCGTTATAGGCGGTTATATTTAGTAAGACAAGAACTAGAGTAATGGATATTGAGAAAGCGAAACAGGCCGCTCGGCTTGCCGGGATTCACGGCCAAATCACAAAGGCCATCAAGGAGTTCAGGGTGGACGACGACAAGGGGAATGTGGGCTACACCACCATCACCATCCCCAGAACCTGGCTCCCGGCCATCGTCAAGATCGCCGAGGGGGAACTCGTCAAGGTTGAAGAAGAAATCGCAAGGCTATGAAGGTTAAAAACGGAAAATACAAGCTCGAAAAGAATGATATTAGCGTTGGTAACTTTGTGTTATCTGTTGAGGAGCAACACATTAATGTGCAAGACCTCAACAAATTCTTTACATTGAGATTCCATAAGCGGATGCCCGTCGGCATCTGGCTGGACAGCCTCATCAAGAGAGGGGATGAGGGCAAGGACTCTCTCAAGACCTACATCGCGGTCATCTGGTCGGTTCTATCGGTAGTCCCAGACAGCGAGTACATGCAGTCCCTCGTTGATGATGCCCAGGAGGGCCTCAAGAGACACCCGGAGTGGTACGGAAAAAAGAAAGAGGATGGACAAGAAGTTCCCGATGGCGGCAAAGAGTAGCGATGCCCCCGTCAAGGTTGAGATAGTCGGCCTCGACGAAATCTTCGCCTCCGCGATAGATACGGAGAACATCCTCTGCAAGTACGAAAGGTTCACGGAGCATGTCATCCTCGCCTGCGCGATGCCGGAGATCCCCCGCTACACCATCCACGACGAATCCGTCGAAGGCACGATGATGCCACATGCGATTGAGTCCCTCGACCAGATTCTCGTCCGCTACCGCAAGATGACAAAGTGGATGAGGCAGAACGGCATCGACCCGGAATCGGTATGCGGAAAGGCCGACGAGGAAAAGAACTTGAGCTGATTTACCCAAAGCAACACTTCAAGTAATGTGGATTGACGAACATATGAGGAGGACGATGCCGAGGACTGTCGCGGAGTCCAACGGACACAGGAAGACCGCCTGGCTCAAGCGGTCGGCGAGGATGGCCATCTGGGAGATAAGGGAGAAGGTGATGAAGGAACGGGGCGAGGACATCTTCAACATCATCGTGACGGAAAACAGCGTCGAGGTGACGGTGCAGGGAGAGATAGACACGATGGACAGGAACGACGGAGACGAGAAGCCCTACTGGGCGAAAAGGAGGGAGAAATGAGGTTCAAGGGGAAGTTCAACAACAAGAAGATGTCCACCCCTGACGGAGAGTTCGACTCGAAAGGGGAGTGGGAGCGGTGGCTCTTCCTCAAGGAGGCCCAGAAAAACGGCCAGATAAAGGACTTGGAACGCCAGGTCAGGTTCTCCCTCATCCCGACCCAGTACCGCACGGAAATCGTCCATTTGAAGACCAAAGACAAGGAAGTGCAGAGGGTGGCCGAGAGGGAGGTGACCTACACGGCGGATTTCGTCTACAAGAAACTCAAGAAGGTAGTCCCGGTAGGGATGTTCGGCGATGCGGAAGTCTGGGAAAGAGTGGTGGAGGACTTCAAGGGATTCCCGAACGACAGGTGGCCGCTCAAGAAGGCGATGATGCTCTATTTCCACGGAGTTGCCATCCGCGAAGTGAAGAAACCCACCGAACCGATTTGATTTCCCGAATATTCTCCCTATCTTTGCAGTCCCACAAGCGCAGAGATGCGCGGGGTCATAACTCAAAAAAAGGTTTGGCCTTCCCCGAAAAGGGAGGGCCTTTTTCGTATCAATAAATCCCGAAAATCGTTTGGAGGCGTTGGTGAGTGTTGGTATCTTTGCGGTGAGAGAGAGAAGACAGACCCATAAGCCGGGCAACCGGCGCAGCAACCCCGTAGTCAAATCTCTCTCTCGACTGCGGGGTTTTTTGTAAGACTATGACAACTAACCAGCACAACGAGGTTACCGCACGACTGCTTGCCCTGTTCGTGGCAGGAGGGGACAAAGGGAAGGCCGAGGAATATCTCAAGTGGGCCGCAGGCCCAACCGGGGACACAGGGGACGAGGAAACGCCGACGATTAAGAAGAAACGCATCGATTCGACGGAGGACTTCATCGCCTGCTACCTCACGCCGACGGGGCAATACGACAGGAAGGAGGCACGGGCCTTCTCGACCAAGTTCGTCAGGAGGTGGGAGCCTGGCCTGGACTATGCGGCCATCGCGATGAAAATCCAAAAGATGCCGTATGCAGACTTCCTTCGTACAACCTATTGGCGGGGGATCGCATTCTCGGTCAAGAGAAGGGCGAAATACGCCTGCGAGATTTGCGGGACGAAGGACGACCTCGTCGCACATCACAAGACATATGAGCATCACGGGGACGAGATCCACCACCTGGACGACATCCAATGCCTATGCCGGTCGTGCCACGAAAAAGTCCACGCGAAGATGACGGATATCCAGATGGAGGAGGAATAGCACATGGACACATACATCAAAGTCTACGATTGGATGGCGGAGTTCCCGACGGACGAGAGAATGGTATACGCACTCATCTACCAGCTGACCATCGGAAGCAACGGGTTCTGGAGTACGACCAAAGTGATGGCAGACCGGCTCGGCATCAAGAAATCAGTCTGCAAGGCCGCCCTCCAGCACCTCGAACAAATCGGGGCGATAGAGTCCTTCCGGCAGACCATCCAGCGGAAGGAAAGACGCGTGTTCCTCGCGAATGAGCAATTCGCGGAAAGCCTCCGGGATGATTGATTTCTCTCACGCGCGCGCCCGATAGGGATAACATATAGACTAGAAGATAAAAAGACCACAAGACAACAAACAAATATGTAAAGCCAAGTTTTGAGTTCGGACGCAGACACCACACCGACATCTCCATCCGGCAAAAATCGCCGAAATCCGAACATCTCCAAGCCCTTGTTTGCTGAAATTGCGAGAAACGCCCCAAATTTCAACTCAACGGCAAAAGATGAGGAATTTATCGTCTTTACAGAGAAAGTGTCCAAAATCAAGCGGAAAGGGCCTCTACGGGCAGAAGGGAACGAATGAACGGAAACACTCTGGCCGGATAGGGCAGAAAAAAAATTTGAAAAACAAAATTTGGGTGGGTAGGGTGGAAGTGTTGTTGAATACGATATACCCTCCCTCCCGGCCTCCTTTCACCCTCCGAAAATGTTACAATTTGCCAAAACTCTAACCTTTTTTTGCGGCTTTTGCCTTGAACGGGCACGATCGACAGCTTACCGGCGTATAAAAACGCTGGATCTGGTTATCTTTTGCGGCCTGTCGGTCGTCGCGCTGGGTTTGTTGTATGGCCTTTATTGCGTCTAATTGCGTTTTTGGGTCGTCCTGGGCTTTGTCAATAATCGCGTTAATTGTCCGGCGTTGGTTTTGGGGGTCGTAGTAATCAAGCTTTCCCGGCTTCGTTGGTTTTGTGCTTTCACTATCTCCGGCCGTCTCTCTTTTGAACTCTTCGCTAGCTTCGGCCAGGGCTTTGCGGGCCGTTTCCTCATCGCGTAAATTTAGCGCGGTTACTGCATAATTATATGCGTTTTGTATTTCCGGGTGTTGTTTCCAGTGTGTTACACTGGATTTCCGGCTTTTTAGCTTGTCGGCGTCGGCTTCTGATTCCTGCCGGGACAAAATAAACGCGGTTTCCCATGTGTCAATATATCCCGCGGCCAGCGCAAATAATACGGCTTTCTCTCTGGCTGTTGCTCGTTTCATCTTTAGAGTCTTTTTTATCAATCGCTTTTCAATCCTTCCGGCCTTCGTCCGTCCTGCTGTCAGGATCTCCGCCGGTGTTCTGGCCAGAAGGGCGGCCAGCTGTCGCCAGGGTTGCGGCTTGTAATTGTATCGGCCTGTTGCAATACGGACACAAAACGACGGCCGCCGGGCCGGGGGCCTGGGCGGGTGCGCTGTTCCATATTGCCAGGGCGGCCAGGGGGGCCGGGTGTATGAGGACAAACGCCGGTACATTTAACGCGCTTGCAATCCTTTCCACCGTCGACAGCTGCGCGGCTCCTGTGCTTTGCCTGTATAATGTTTGGCGGGTTATGTTTAGCCGGTCGGCCAGGTCGGCAAATGTCAGGCCGCGGGCCTTGCAAAGTATCTTTATATTCTCGTTCAAATCCATGTGGGCAAATGTAGCATATTTATTTGACTTCTGCAAGCTGTCGCCGGGCCTGGTTTCGGCTGTCCTGGGGCCTGGGCCGGTCTGGATCTCTGGCCAGCTGTCAGGACTGAAATTTTTTTGGGTTTGTAGTGTAAAAAAGTTACAATTTATTTTGATATGTAAAATATAATAGTTACATTTGCATAGGAATTAAACGATAACCCTTTAACCTTTTTTTGATTATGGCAAATTATTACGAATTGAGCGCGGAAAAAATCGCCTCCCGTGTCCGTTCCATGGTCGGACTTCGCAAGAATTATATCGAGACCGGTACGGATGGCCTTACTGTCCGCTTCTCTACCGGTAACAGAAAAACCGGTGCAAATGTGCCTTCTGTGTCTCTTATCCCCGTAGCTGATTGCGGTAACTGCAAAGTATGCGCGGGCGGCTGCTATGATGTCAGAAATGTTTGCTTTCAAAAGTCCGTGCAAGTTTCCCGGGCTGTTAACAGTGCAATCTATCATTCTAACCCTGGCGCGTATTTCGCTGCTATCCGTAAATTCGTCCGCTTCGCGCGGTTTTTCCGCTGGCATGTCGGCGGGGATGTCGTAGACCTGGAATATTGGAAAAATGTTGTATCGATCGCTGTCGATACGCCGGCATGCGAATTCTTAATTTTTACGAAAGAATTTGTCCTTGTTAACAGCTGGATCGATGCCGGCGGCGTTATTCCTTCTAACCTTCATGTAATTTTTTCGGACTGGCGCGGCATCTACATGGATAATCCGTACAATTTGCCGGTTTCGTCGCCGGTCTGGTTTGATAAGGCCGGGCGCGAAATTGAGCGCGGGCCTCATTGCACGGCGGCGGCTGTCTGGTGCCCTGGTTCGTGTGAGGATTGCGCGGCGGTCTGTGGCGGCTGCTGGGGCCTGAAAAACGGCGAAACGGTTTTATTTGCCGCTCACTGATCCGGCGGCCTTCTGGCCGTCCTCCTTTAATCCTGGCGGGCCTGGCCGCCTGTCAGGGTTCCAAACAAAAACCTTTTTTTAGTTATGTTTACTCTTATTTTCGGTTTCGCGCTGCTGGGCCTGGCCCTGGCCCTGGCTGTCGCTGTCGTCGTCGTTTGTGCCTATCTGGCCGGGTGTTTGTCCTCTGGCCGTCCGTCTGGCCGTCCGTAGATCTGGCCGCCGGTCTGGCTGTCGCCAGCTGTCCGGCCTTCGTCCTGTTGTCAAAAATCAAACCTTTCGAGATATGAAAACTATTTCCTTGAATTGCCTACCTTCGCGGGCCGCCGCCCTTGACTGTCTGGCCCTGATCCGGGCCGCCTACGGCCCCGGCGCAAAGCTGGTAACCGTGGCCGCTGGCCCTTACTTCTACAAGTTCCACGCCGTCTACGAAGTCCCGGCTGTCGACGGCTGGCCTGCCCTGGTTTCGTCCATGACCCGCACCGGGCGCGGGGACTGGCTGTATTAGTGACCTTCTAAAGTTTCAACGCCATGAGAGTGAAAGCTATTGACTACATACCCGGCGCGCGTTACGCGTATCCCGCCGTGGTTATTGAACTGCCTGAAACGCCGTTTGCGGCCCTTGTCAAGGACATGCAAAAATCCGGCTGGGCCTGTGTTGCCGTCCGCGGCTGCCGCGCCCTGTTCCGCCGTTATTCTGGCCGCCAGGAGTGGCGGCGTTATATCTCCATCCAGAACTAAAAAACCATAGCCATGAAAATGACAGAATTGAGCCGCGAACAGCTGGCCGAACTCAAGCAAAACTACCTCTGTGAGATCTGCGACCGGCGCACCGATGAAACGCCGTCCTACGGGGAGCTGGCCGACGCCGACGCGACCGTGACCGACGAAGAGGTGTACAAGTACTACGCCGGGGTCGAATTCACGGCGGAGGATTTCACCACGACAGACCCGGACGCGCTGCCCTGGTGGGAGCGGGAATAAAAAAGGCCGGGGGGGGGGGAGTCCCCGGAAAAAAAGAGAGGGGGGGGGGAGAGCAAAAGGGCGGGGAGGGGTGACACCGTTTCCGTCCTCCAGAAACCAAAACAACAAAAGCCATGAACGAAATTTTTCTTTATCCTATCGCCATCGCGGCGGCCTACGGAATCCATAGATTCCTGAAATGGCACGACGGGTACAATGGCCGGACGGGGGAGGCATCCCGGGCCGGAATGACAGAGTACGAACTGAACGAGGCCTACGCCGCTCCCATCGCGCCGGACTATTCGTCCAGGGTGCTGTCCATCCTCCAGCGGTGCAGCAAAGACCTCCAGAAACAGCGGGCGGGCGTGGCCGGGCCGTGGCTGTCTTCGCTCCAGTCCCGTGGCCGTATGGTAATGAGCCGGGACGAAAAGGGGCGGGCGGTGGTTCGCGTCGTGGGCGCGGACATCGAGCCGGGGGTGGCCCTGACGGCGGTGCGCTGGACTCTCCGGGAACTGTCCGGGAGCCGGTACAGCACGAAAGTCCTGGAGGAGGCCGAGGGGGAGCTGGAGGAGATCGCGGGGGAGCGGTAGAGAAAAAGGCCGGGCGGGGGTGATGCCCTTTCCGGTCTCCAAGAAACATTATTAAAATTTTTGAGTTATGGAAAAGAAATGCACGACCACGGCCACGATGCGTAAAGTTTTCGGCCTCCTGATTTCGTCCCTTGGCTCCGCCGCCGGGAACAGGGTGTTCAATGCCTATTGCAAGCAGTACGGCGTACGGCTGGACGATCCGGCCCCGGATGCCGTCATTCTGGACGCGTTCGCAAAGTACGGGCGGTTCTAAAGGCCGGGAGGGGAGCTATGAGCATCAAGCAGACCATCATCGAGGCCGTGGGCCGTGGGGCCGTGGCCGTGTTCCAGAAGGTCGGAGGCCGGAGGATGGAGGTGGGCCGGGGGCTGTCCGGCTATCGTGTGGCCTTCTCCACCGACAGCACCTACCTGTATGGCCACACCGGCCTGACCCTCCAGGAGGCCGTGAGCATCGCGAACCGCTGGGTGTACGGCGGATAAAAAAGATGGGGAGGGACTGCAAAAAAGTTAGTTTTTTCTTGCACATGTAAAATAAAGTGCTTACATTTGCATAGAGATTGAAACGAAACCTATTTTGAGTTATACCGCGAGTCCGGCGGGATACAAACAGGGCCTTTTTCACTATGGCACAGACCGCCGCTACCATCGAACACAACATTGCCTACGGGATCGCCGTAGAGCATTTCTCCTCCGCCGAAGAGGCCGCCCAGGCCCGTCAGGACATCACCGACTACCACCAGGATTGGGTTGCCATCATGGAACAGCTCAAGGCCGTGGGCCTGAATGTCCGCGCCAACTTCTGGACATTCTGCCCGGAACGCCAGCGGGTGTGGCTGTCCTTCCTGGAGGACAAGGACGAGCCGAAGATCCCCGAAAACGGCATTTATGTCACTTTCACGGTGGATATGAAGACCCAGACCGTGGAGGCCCGGAACTGGGGTTGCATCGACCTCACGGACGCGGACAGGCGCAAGTCCTACCTGTATATGTGCGGGATTGACAAGGCCGTCAAGGCCGCCGGTGGCAAGTGGTTCCGCAAGCAGCGGTACACCTCCAAGGAGCAGCTGGCCGACAAGATCCTCAAGTTCCACGATGCCGTCAAGGCGGCCCTGGACAAGACCACGACGGGCTACCCTTACAAGCAGATGGCCGTCAACATCTATTAGAAAACCACGGGCCGGGGATGCCTGACCGCTCCCCGGTCTGCCAAGAACCTTTAGAGAAACGAGTTATGAAAGCATTACAGAACCGAATCCCGACCTATGTCAAGCGGATGCTCAAGCGGGCATCGTTCGCCATCGACACAGCCAATTTCCGCGAGGGGTACGACCCCAGCTATACCGTCATCATCCCCAAGCACGGCATCTATGCCCAGGCGGACACCCTCCGGGCCGAGGTGGAGAGACTGGCCGGGTGGGCCTACCGAAATGTCTACGGCATCCTCCCGCCCGCCGGGAGCAAGGACTGCCCGCCCGTGGTCGTGCGATCCGTCCCGACCGAAACGCACAACTGCAAGCAGTTCGCCGTGCTGGACATCTACGACCCGGTGATGCTCCGGGTGGAACACCTGATTCCCAGACGGTAGGGAAAAGAAATGGGTGTGCAACACTTTGGCACAATTAGAAACTACCTTTGCAACCAGAAACAAAACCGATTGAGTTATGAACTTTACAAGACCTTTTGACCGCTCCGACATCCTGTCCCTGGCCCAGACCAAGCAGCCGTTCCGCGACTCCACATGCCATTGCGGGGAGTGCCGCCGGGTGCAGTCCGTCAAAATCATCGACGGGCGGGAGTATGTCACCATCTCCAGGGAGTACAACAACGGGATGAAGCCGGGTACACAGATGACGATGGAGGATGCCGTCCACCACCTGAACACCACCTACCTGGAGTTCTTCCCCGTATATTACCGCTAGAGCTATGGTACGCGTCTATTACCACTATGGCCGGATGATGTCCCGCCGGGCATCCAGATGCAAGGCCTTCCACACCAGGGCCGATGCCGACCGCTGGATAAGCTGGATGGGCCGGAAATACCCGGAGTTCCGGCTGGACGAGATCTTTTGACAACCTTAATCACAAATCATATGAGAGTAACAGCCATTGAAACAAAGTATGTCCAGGAGGGATACCTCCGGGGATGCACCGAGACGGTCTATGTCGACTACAAGGAGAGGGAGGCGGGGGTATCCGACCGCGACACCGCCCACACCGCCCTGCTGGGTCGGGACTCATCGGGCCTGTGGGTCTGCCTGGCACTGGACGGGGAACCGGCCCGGAGCAGGGGGTACAAGACCATCCGCGCGGCCATCAGGAACGCCGAACGCGTGTAGCATTTATGGGCTGGCCGCCCTGACCGGCCACCAGCCCGCCAAATCCAAAAACCTATTTTGCGTTATGAAACTCAAGAAGTATCTCAAGGCCGCGCAGGCACTCCAGGCGAAAGCCATCGACCGCAAGGACATCCACCTGTTCGAGATTGATGTCCGCAACCACAACGACGGGGACACATCCCTCTGGGTAACCGCAAAGCTCCTCAAAGAGGAGGGGTACAACTACTTCTCGTTCTACACCTTCTGGAACAAGGAGGAAAACGATGCCATCCTCGCGAAGCTGACGGCCTGGCTGGAAGGGGCGGAATAAAAGACAAGGGGGCGGCCTGCATGACCGCGACCGCCCTCTCCAATCACAAAAACAAGCAAAGCAATGAAGACTCTGGAACAGACCATCGCAAAGATGGAGAGGGGGGCGGCCCAGTCCCTCCGCAAGCACCTCGCCGCCGTTGGCATCAACGACTGGACGGACATCACCCGCAGCACCCTGTACGACCTGAAAGACCACCTGGGGGAGACCGTCGCCGCAAACACGGCCAAGCAAGTCCTGTCGAACCTCCGGGCGGTGATGAACCGCGTGAAGGACGAAATCGACTTCCCGGCGGACTTCGCGAAGATCCTGGCGGTAAAGGCTACCGCCCCGATGAAGACCTACTTGACCGAGGACGAGCTGGCCCTCCTGGAGAACGCGCCGACGCACACCGCCAAGCAGCTGTTCGTGAAAAATGTGTTCATCATCTGCGCCTATACCGGCCTCCGCGTGTCCGACGCAATCAACCTCACCCCGGAGAACATCGTAGATGGTTGCCTGCATTTCGTGGCCCAGAAAACGAAGAAGGCGGGGGCCATCCCCCTCAAATCCGGACTTGCCGAGCGGATCGCGTGGGTTGCATCGCACCCGGACAAGAAAGTTACCCTCATGTCCTACAACCGGGCCGTTCGTAAACTCTGCAAGGACGCGGGTATCTGCGACGAGGTTGTGGTGTTCAAGGCCGGGAAGGAAATGAAGGGGCCGAAATGGAAGTTCGTTTCCAGCCACACGGCGAGAATCAGCACCGCGTCATGCCTGAACCGCCGGGGCGTACCCATCGGGGATATTTCCAAGCTACTTCAGCATAGCGGTGTCCAGATGACGGAGAGGTACATCATCCGCGACCACATCCAGCTGTCGAGCAACGCGATGAAATTCTTCAGGTAGAAAAAGAGGGGGAGGGGGTGCAGATATTTTACAAAAGACTTGCAGATGTAAAATGTGTTGCTTACATTTGCATCCGAAACCAATATTTACCAATAAAAATTTGGAGATATTGATTTTGATTGCGTACCTTTGTCCTGTACCGAGGACAGACGGTGCGCCGACATAACGAGATAGTGAAATCCGCAAGGATGAATCTATAAAGTCCGCATCAGTTGTCTGTCCCAGCCGATGCGGAATTTTTTATAAGCAGAGGTTATGGCCGCCCAAGCCGAGCGAACTGGCGGAAGGGGATAAGGTACAAGCAAATAGGTCTTTGAGAACGAAAGGACTTACTCCGCTTCACCTTCCGAAAAACAAAGAAGCCACCGCCCACGAAATCGTGCGACAAAGAGCAGACGGGGATCAACCAAGTGGGAGCAACCGTAACCCATAGGACTCCCGACCTTCAACTTACCCGCCTGGCGCGATGGACTCCCAACACGGGTGAGGGGAAAAGGCACGGCCCCACCGCCTGACCGATAACGCCTTTCCGGGCAATCAAGTTCTCAAAGTGAGCCATCCAAAAAAAAGGATGTGGCCTTATTCAAGAAACCTTGCCGACGAGCAGAGTTGAAGGGATATAAGGGAGGCGGTGTAGGTTAAACTGAAAATTGATTATGAAGAGAGTTGAAATCAATTCGGAGAGGTGGGTGGATTTGCGGGACTTGCCTAATGAAGTCTGGCGCGTTGTTGATGACACAAAAGTGTTCGGAACCTACCTAATATCAAACTACGGCAGGTTGAAAAGACTCGCTTTCTACGGCGGCAGGTATCATTATCCAGAAATGATAATGAAAGCCCACAGGAACAGGAAGGGTGGATATTACAAAGTGCGGGTCGGGAAAGAATTGTACTACATCCACAGAATCGTTGCCCTTGCATTCCTTCCAAGAAAAGAGCGGTGCAACTATGTGGATCATCGGAACGGTGACATCTCCGACAATAGGGCGAAAAATCTCCAATGGGTTACCGCAAAGCAGAACTCAAGGAATCCTATAACAAAGTGGGAACGCGACAAAAGGTTTGGAATGAATCAGGGCGATAGGCCGAAACCGAAAGAAACCGCAGTACCGATAAAGACATACAATCCCACGATACGCCTATCTTTCGGTGAATACCCAGGGTGCAATCATATTGAAGCGGCTAAAAAGACAGTAAAACTAATTATGTTGGAGTTATCACTTGAAAAATGAGTACCCGGCCAACAACTCCGCGCCCTCCTCTTTGGTGGCTTTCACATAGGCCAAAAACATGGAATCGGTCTGGTGGCCTGTGAGGAATCTGCAAATTCGGATTGGAACTCCAGACTTGTACAAGATACTCGCCCCCGACCTCCTGGCTGTGTGGCAACTGCATTTCTCCCATCTCGCCTTCTTCTCAATCACGATTCGCCCGCCCTCCGTCCGGCGGAACTCCTCTTTCTTCAGGAACGAGCCGCCCAGGGCCTTGCAAATCTTCTTAATCTCACGGCCCACCTCCTGCTCGGAAATCTTCGGACACCGCCCGCCGTTCCGGGCGAACACCTCCAGGATTCGCGGGGAGCAGGGTATGATGACCTCCTGCCCGGTCTTTCTCTGCACATACCTCAATTTCCCGTCCACAACATTCTCTTCCGAGAGCTGGGAGTAGTCCTGAAACCGCCCGGCGCAATACACCCCGACGATGAAGCAATCCCGCGCCCTTGCTTGCACCCCGGAGAGGTCTGCCGACCAGAGGGCATCCACCTCGGCCTGTGTCAGCGCAATGTTGTCGGCTGTCTTGTAGGGTGTCTTCATCGCCTTGAACTCCCGGCTTGCGTGGAATCCCCTGGCAAGTCCCTCGTTCATCACGGTCTTGAGTTTGGCGATGAGGGTGGACTTGTAGTTGGTGGAGTAGCCGAGGGCATCGGCCTTCCGCAAGAATCGGTAATACCAATCCCCGTCGATGTCCGCCCAATCGTCATCCGTCCCCATCATATCCGTGAGCCGGGAGTAGGCCAGCATCCTGAACCGCCTGGAGGGGGACTCCATCTCCGACCATTCCCTAAAGTAGTCCCATAGATGCACGGAAACGGGCCGTAAGTCCTCTCCAAGAGCATAACCTATGGCATCCAGTACATCCCGCCGTTTTCTTGCAGATAGCTCCTTCTCGACGAGTTTTGCGTGGATGGGGCCGATGACCGCCCAGGCGTTCCTGTCCCGGCATTTCTTGTCGAGGCTCTTCGCCTTCGCGTTCCAGAGTTTCGTGTTCACGGACACGCCGATGCTCCGGCGGATCTTCTCGCCGTTGTGGGAGACGACGAGCCGGACGGGGGATGTCTCCCTTCCGGGGTAGACAAGGTTGAAAGTGTGTGTCATATTCCTCTTGCGTTGGTACTTGCATTGGCACTTTTGTTGGCCCGCGGTTGCAAAAAATCCTTTGGAAAACACAAAGAAAAATTCAGCGACCATTTTTCAAAAACGGCCACCCGGGTGCATAGGAGGTTGAAAACACTTGATTGAAAGGGGTGGGAGGGGTTGCCTCCCATTCCCCTGAAAAGAGCCACTCACCAGGCTCGAATAGTGTCTGCTATGCACCCCGGAGGCCGCCGTTTCACTTACCGTTGGTACTTTGTTGGCACTTCAGGAGTTCCTCTACCATCCCGGCCAACCTCGCCACCTCTCTCTCCAGAGACTCCAGCTTGGCGAGAATCTCCCCCTTCTCCCTTTCTCCCCTCAAAGCCTCTCCCTTGCCGTAGTAGAGCCAGTCCCTCTCCACCTCCGGGTAGGCGGTCAGTATCTTCTCAAAGTAAAGCGACGGCTTTCCCTTTCCGTTCCGTATCCGTGAAAGGGAGTCCGTGCGGATGCCGGTCACATTGGCGAAGACGCGGGCGTTGTTCCCCGCCAGCAACTTGATGAGGTGGTCAATCCTCTGCGATTCGTTCATATCAGTCGAGTGTTATCGCCCCGTTGACCAGGGCCATCTGGATTATGTCGTCCGTAGGTACATCGAAGGGGGCGTACCTCTCGTTGTCGGACACGCACTTGATGTAGCCGTCCTTTTCCGAGGGTTGCACCCTCTTAATCATTATCCCCTGGCTGCGGGTCAGGATCACATAGGCGCGATTCCATTGGAGGAAGAAGATGTCCTTGACCTTCTTGCAGGCCACGATGTCCCCGCCGTTGTACTTTGGAACCATACTATCCCCCTTGACTCTTATCAGGAAATCGGAGTTCTTGAATTCGGAGACGGTGTAGAAGTCCTCAATCCGCTCATCCTCATAGGATGGGAGTCCCGGCCCGGCGAATGCCTCGGCGGGGATGAGGGGGAGGGAGTGCGCCGTGGGCTTCGGCTGGTGCTGTTCGTTGAGCATCGGGCCTTCCCCGGCCATCAGCCATTTGGGAGAAATTCCCAAGTCCGAAGAGATGATGGAGTAGAGAAGGGCGTAGCCGGGTGCGCTCCGCTTTCCGCCGATGACATCCTTCAGCGAGGACACATCCCTCCCGATGCGACGGCAGAATTCCGACTTGTTACCGCCACAAATCGCGTCTATGGCGGTCTGGAGTCTGTCTTGGATGTTGCTGTCCATAACTCAAAATTTAGGGTTTGTGGTTCAAGTTTGGACGGCCCCAACTTTTTGAAAAAATTTATTTTGCGAAATTCTCCCAAAAATGTTTGGCGATTCGGGAAATTCTCCTAACTTTGCATTCGGATTTGGTAAGTAAGTAACCACCGATGCAAAAAGATTGGGGAGGAAATCCCAAACTTTCCGTCCGTAAAAAACATTTAGCACTTGTTTTCACGGCAAATTTAGGAAATTCTCCCCTCTTTTCAAAGCATCCGTTGGAATAAGTAACTAATCCAATAGTACTTTGACGAGCTGATGGTATGCCGCGACCTATATATAAGAGGCGGCTGCGGCCTTGGGGTTAAGCCGAATCATCCCCTTGGCTTAATACGACGCGTTCCCTTGCGGATTTGAGGATTGTGTGACCTCGCCACGAAGATGAGCGGGAAAGAAGCCGTTCCGCGATAATGATGCCTGGGAGAAAAATAGAGACAGAAAGGGCGACAGCAACGACCCTAAAAGAACTACTACGAAGATACAAGGTATTTGATAGGTACAAATATCGAACCCGCGCAAAGTGATTATCATGCGCCGCCGAGGGCGACGACGAATAGATGCAAGGGAAGATAGAATAGCCAGGTCTGGGGGCGGTTCCCGGATGCTGGCTCCATTTCCAATTATAATAAAGATGGACATTAAAAAGATTACTGAACTTATCGCCGGGAGGCGATGGACTGCTATGCTTGCTGAACTCCCCGCCGGGGAACATACACTCTGCTTTGAGAGCCTGGACGACATCCGTTCGTGCAAGGCGATAGCATACTCCATCAACTCCGACAACATAGGGCGGCGTTACACCTTCAATGTAGACAAGACCACGAAGACGGTCGTTATCAAAGTTGAGGACGATGGAGAGGGAGATTCTTGACCGCCTGACCAAGCTGGTCGCGCGGCTCACAGCCGTCACGGAGGGGATGGAGAAAGCCTATGAGGAGAGGGATGAGAACATCCTCGTCTCCTGCACGGAGGCCGCCCGCATCCTCGGCAAGACCGCCCCGACGATCTCGGCGATGCTCAAGGACGGACGGCTACACAAGACAACGATAGGCATCAGCACCGGCATCCGGCTTTCGGAGGTGCTTGCCAGACGATAACCGCCGTGATGGCGCGAGAACCGCAAACTTTCTCATCGGTTTTTCAATCCGGGATAGGATTCCATTGGCTAGTACTAGGCCCGGTCTATGCGGTTCGCCGGGCCTTTTCTTTGGACACTTTGTTCAACCACAATATGCCCCTACAAGGAGGGGGCGGGGTGAGAGTCCCCAGTATTTATGTTTCGGTGCGAAAAATCCCGGTCGGCCTGACCGCCCTCCGGGGTTCTCCATGTCGCGGGTGGCCGGAGGATAAAGCGGGTTTCCTTGCCCGGAGACCGGATTGGCATAAGCCGCGAATACGGCGTTGTCGGCGTTGCCCGCGCGGGAGGTGCTTCCCGTTGTATTGCGCCAATGCGCCCGAATAGAGGCCCCCTGGCTAAAACATATAGGGTCAATTCGCGGCAGGGCTGGCAGCTCGGAAATAGACGGCATTGTTTTGAGGTGTGGTGTAATGGCAAGCACTACGGATTTTGGTTCCGTCAGAAAAGGTTCGAGTCCTTTCACCTCAACCAACTCCCGGCTGACCGGGGAGGTTGAACACAAACACAATTCTCACGACCCGCCCTCCTTCGTTGTGAAATGCGGGAGGGTTTTTACCTGACAATGAATTACGAAGACAAGATAAGACACGCAATCAAGTTGCTCCAGAGCATCCCGACCGATGACGGCCCGATAGAGATTTCCTACTCCACGGGCAAGGATTCGGATGTCATCTTGGAGTTGGCGAAGATGGCCGGGATTCCTTTCGTGGCCGTCTACAAGAACACCACCATTGACCGCCCCGGCTCCATCCAACACGCGAAGGAGGTCGGAGCGACCATCATCAACCCGAAAAGGAACATGCTCCAGCTCATTGAAAAGATGGGGTGGCCGAGCAGATGGATGCGGTTCTGCTGCAAGGAACTCAAGGAGTACAAGGTGTACGACCGAGCCGTGCAGGGCATCCGCAGATGCGAGTCTACGGCACGATCCAAACGATACAAGGAGCCGGAGGTCTGCCGTGTCTACTCCAAGAACAACAAGGCGAGAATCTATCTGCCTATCCTTGAGTGGACGGACGAGGATGTGGAGCGGTTCATCACGGAACGGAACATCAAGTGCCATCCCCACTACTACGATGAGGAAGGCAAGTTCTGCGTGAAACGGAGGGTCGGGTGCGTTGGTTGTCCACTCCAGAGCGACAAGGGTCTGGCTGATTTCAAGAGGTATCCGTTCATCTTCAAGGCTTGGCTACGGGCATACAAGAGATGGTTTGACGGACATCCCGATTCCAAGTCGGCAAACACCTTCCCAAGTGTCTACCACGCGATCTATATGAAACTCTTCTGCAACAATATGGAAGAATACTATTCCATATTCGGGGGGGGGCAACTCTTTGACAATGAATCAGTTAACCCGAAAGAGTTCCTTGAAAGCATATTCGGCATTGACTTAAACCTTTGAGTATATGAAAAAGAAACTACCCACCATCCTCGGCGGTCTCTGCATCGCGACCTTCCTCGCCGCGTGTTGCATCACCGACAAGAACGGCGACCCCTGCACCGCCAACTATATCCTGTTACTCATCGGCCTCGCCCTCGGCATAGGCTCTAAAATCACGGAAAAGAAACATGGACAAGTTCGTTAAGGATGCCTTCAAGGAGGCGATGGAGACACAGGCAAAAGACGAGTTCAAAGCCTGGTGCAGATTCTCCGAAAAGGAGTATATGGATGCCCACCTGACCGTCGTGATGAAAGTCGGCGTTGAAAGGATGAACACCCTCTGCGGGGCGGCGGTTAAGGCGGGGCAGGGAGACACCTTCGCGGAATACACGCACATCCTTATGATGATGGCATTCCACAAGGGATACGCGGCGAGAAGAGAGGAGGAAGGATGAAACCAGCCAACAAGATAATACTAACCCCGGAACAGGAACAGTACCTCCGCGACAACTACGCGACCGTCATACACCACACCCTCTGCAAGCACCTCAGAGTCAGCGTCCGAACGCTCGTCCGTATGGCGAAGGCAAGGGGACTCGTCAAGGATATGGAGGCAATCGCCGGGCAGAAGTCCGAACGGATTTCGGCGGCCCTGCGACACTTGAGCAGGATTGGAACGCTCAAGCACTCCGGCCCGGAGAACGGCAAGGCGACCAGGTTCAAGAACGGTTTCCACGCAAAGGAACTCTTCGGCGAGGAAAAGTTCGCGGAGATGCACAGAAAGGCCGCAGAGGCCCGGCGTAAGACACTCCGGGAGGAACGGGCCAGGGTAGCCTTTGGACTTCCGCAACGGACGAAACTGCGGGTTAAACGACAGCCGCGCCAGAAGATTGAGGACAGGTGCTACCTCAAAAGGTTGGGGTACATTTTGGACGAGGCCAACAACATCGCTTACTATACCGATTCCACCCGCCGGGCGACGAAGTTGGAGGCGATGCCGAGAAGATTCTACACTTTCAAACCTTATCACGATGCAGAACATCAATGAGAACACCGGGGCTTGTAAGTCCCAGACCGAGCGCATCCTTGACTATATGCTACAAGGACACTCAATTACGCCGTTGGAGGCACTCAACACTTTCGGATCGCTACGATTAGGGGCGAGAATCGCTGAAATCAAGGCCAAGGGCTATCTCGTCTATTCCGAGTTCGTAACCGGGCCTAATGGCAAAAAATACAAGAAATATTATCTCTAATATGGCAAAGGAAATCTACAAGAAACTCCTCGCCCTTCAGCAAGCCGTAGTCGGCCTGACCAAAGACGCGAAGGGCAACGCCGGGGACTATGTTTCCGGCAACAAACTACTCGGCATCGTCCGTCCTATGATGGACAAGCTCGGCCTCCTTCTCACGAAGGATGTGCTTGAATACCACTTTGAGCCGTTCGAGTACCAGACCAAGAACGGAACGAAAAAGGAAATGTTTTGTTCCCTCAAGATGCGGTTTACCTGGGTGGACACCGAATCGGGTGACACCCTCCCCGTTGAATGGGCATCGTCCGGGTGCAACGGCATCGACAAGTCCATAGGCTCGGCCTACACTTACGGTGAGAGATACTTCCTGCTCAAGCAGTTTGGAATCGCCACCGACAAGGACGATGTAGATGCCCCCAAGTCTGCGGAAGAGGAAATGAACCTCGCCCAGATTATCGCACAAATCAACTCGTTCACCACCCAGGAGCAGATGACTTGGGCGTGGCAGACCTACGGCGGTTACTACGGCAAGGATCGCGAGTTCAAGGCCGCGTTCGCAAAGAGACAAAAGGAGATAGCCGATGGAACTGCAAGAAAATAAGAAGGTCTTCTTCGACCCTGTCTCCCATACCTACCTCCTGGGAGACAAGATGCTCATCGGCGTGACCTCGCTGATGGCCAAGCACGGCTTGAGTCCCGACTACTCCGGCATCCCGAAGGCAACCTTGATGAAGGCGGCAGAGGAAGGGACGGCAGTTCACCGAGAAATTCAGGACTATGACAACGGAATCTCCGTCCTCCGCACACCGCTTATTGAAGAGTATATCAAACTCTGCCAAGAAAGCGGTCTAAACTTCGTTCATAGCGAGTATCTCGTCAGCGACGATGAACTTGTCGCATCAAGCATCGACTGCGTCTACGAGGGTAAAAAAGGGGTTGTCCTGGTTGACATCAAGACAACCACGAAACCGCACATCCGTCCCTTGCAGTTCCAACTCGGTATCTACAAGGTTCTCTTTGAACGGCAGACCGGCATCAAGGTGGCAGAATGCTACTGCCTCCACATCGACCGAAAAGAACGCACCATCAAGGGCCTCGTTCCGATTGAACCCGTGAGCGAGGCCGAGGTGGATGCCCTCCTCCTCGCCGAAAAGGAAGGCCGTATCTACATCGACCAGCACGAAGAACCGTCCGCAGAACTCGTCCTGACCGACGAGGAACTGACCGCCTATGTAACCCAGCAGGCCGAAATCGCCCGGCTTAAAGAGCAAATCAAGGGTATTGAGGAAACCATCAAAGGTCTTGATGCCCGCGTCCTGGCCTACATGACCGAGAACAACCTTGAAACCCTTGAGGGTGGCGGGGGAGTGTTTAAGGTCAAGAAATCCTACGAACGGGCGACAATCGACACCGCAAGGCTCAAGAAGATGCAACCGGGCATCTATGATCAGTACAAGAAGGTTACTACGGTAGCCGCAAGTCTAACATTCAAACCAAACGAATAACATGTCTTACCAACAGATTCTCATTCAAGGCAACTGCACCCGCGATGCCGAGGTGCGCCAAGTCGGACAGTCCCAGGTCGCCAAGATCGGCGTGGCCGTGTCCGAAAAGTTTAAGGGCCGTGACGGTCAAATCCAAGAGTCCACCGAGTTCTTCGATGTGGAAATCTGGGACAAGGCCGGGGTCTATCCTTACCTCGTCAAAGGTCAGTCCGTCCTCATCGTCGGCCAGCAGAAGACCGACAAGTGGCAAGACCAGCAGGGGCAGAACCGCGAGAGCAAGAAAGTCCGGGCGCAGGTCGTTCAGCTCTGCGGCCCCCGTCCGCAGACCCAACCCCAAGCACCGGCCCAGCCCGCCCGTCCGCAGGCTCCCACCCAACCCTACAACCAGCCTGCACCTCCTCCGCAGTATCAGCAACCCGCCCCCCAGCAGTACGCGCCCCCGGCGCAGCCGCCGCAGTACGGACAGCAGGGAGGATATGCGCCGCAGTACGGAGGTCAGGCAGAAGGCCCGGATTTACCCTTTTGATGACCGATTGATTATCAATGGTTTACAAGGTATGCAGGCGATGCGGTAAGGAACTCCCCATCACCGATTTCTATAGCCATCCTCAAACGGTGGATGGCCATTTGAATATCTGCAAGGAGTGTATCAAGGCAGATATGAGAGCGAGATACAACGAGAACACGAAAGACGAGTCCTATGTAGAGAAAGAGAGGGTGCGAGGTCGCGAGAAATACAGGAGGCTCGGCTATGCCAACAAACTCTCCAATGCTTGCATACAAAAGCGGGAAAAGTACAAGGGAATCCGCGAAGCAAGGGACAGGTTTAAGTTTGACTCCAACGATTATGTTGAGTTGCACCATTGGAACTACAATGTCTTGGATCAGGTTATCTGCCTTGATAAAAGGCTGCATAAGCGGGTGCATGGCGTAATGGAGTTCAACCTTGAACTTGGTTATTATTTCCGGGACGGAAAACCGCTTGACACCATTGAAAAGCATTTGGAGGTAATCAAGTATGTATGTCAACGCGACGGATTTGATTTCTCCCAAGTGAAAGTGTTATCAAGATGAAACTTCTTCTGCAAAACACCGCTCTTGGACTTGTCCCGCTCTACGACTCCGACCTTGACGAGAAACGGAAACTGAAGGTGGGGCAAGTCTATCAGGCGGACATCAAGGTGGTGCGGAACATCAACTTCCACCGCAAGATGTGGGCGATGCTCAACACCGCCTGGGCCTTGCTCCCGGAAAAGACGCAGAACGGATTTAGATCCTTTGAGGGATTCCGGGCCTACCTCCTTGTGGCCGCTGGGTTCTACGACACCTACTTCTCGCCCAGGCTGAAAGAGTTCGTGGAAGTGCCGAAGTCGATGTCCTTCGCGTCGATGGACGAGGCCGAGTTTTCGGACTGCTACGAAGCAATCAAAAATGTCATCTGGAGCATCTTGTCCAGCCGGGTCAGCATCACGCAGGATGTTTTTGAGCAATACCTCGCTAATTTCTAAAGATTTTTACTATGAGTGAATGGATTTATACGGAGGAGAGGCCGTTGCGGGTGTTCGAGGCTTTCGCCGGGTACGGCAGTCAATCCCTCGCGCTCCGGCAAATCGGTGTCCCCTACAAGGTCGTGGGCATCAGCGAGATTGACACCTACGCAATCCGCGCCTATGAGGCCATCCACGGCCCGACCAAGAACTACGGCGACATATCCAAGATTGATTGGAGCGAAGTCCCGGACTTCGACCTCCTGACCTGGAGTTCGCCCTGCACGGATTTCTCAAATGCCGGAAAGCAAGCCGGTGGCGAGGAGGGTTCTGGAACGCGATCCTCCCTGCTCTGGGAGGTCAAGAAATGCATCGCAATCAAGAAACCCAAGTACACCCTCACGGAGAATGTCCGCGCCCTCGTCAGCCAAAAGTTCCTCCCCGGATTCCTCAAGTACTGCGCGTATATGGAGGAGCAGGGGTACACTACATTCCAGCAAGTCCTGAACGCAAAGGATTATGGAATCCCGCAGAACCGCGAACGGATCTTCGTGATTTCCATCCTCGGCGATGCGTGGTTCAATTTCCCGCACCCCGTGGAGCTGAAACTCCGGCTGAAGGATATGCTGGAGGACAAGGTGGATGAGAAATACTACTTGCCCCAGAACAAGGTCAATCAGTTCATTGATGGACTTGATGATGACAAGAAGGCTCTCATTGAGGCCGACTAACACTAACCGGGGGGGGGGGCAACCGATACTTGTGTTCGGGAGCCTGCAAAGGCATCACGCGACGGCATCCGTCAACGATTCTTGCCCCACCATCGCCTGTACCGATTTCGGTCTTCCGAGGATAGTCGAGGCCTATGAGGTGGAAGATACCGCTTAATACCGATACGGGGGGGGGCGGCGAAAACGATCCTCTCCGGCTACTACAAGTACGGAGTCCAGACCCTCCTCCTCGGCAATTTCGGCACGACGGGAACGATAGTTTTGGAGATTTATGAAGATTGCATTTGCAAGCCGGAACCCGGAGAAGAACTACGGCAGATTGGCGTGGAGCGAGATAGCGGCAACGATTCTCGCGACCGACTACAAAGCCCCCCCCGTATGCCTGGTCGTCTATGAAGAAGATAGTTCCGATAAACACGACCGCTGACGGCTGTGCCTTCACGATTGTAACCCGCTATGAGGGCCGTGCTTACCTCAAATCTATGACGGGGGGGGGGCGGGTATTATCCATGTACGGGAGTAATTGAAATTTATGATGGACGAGAGAATATTGAAAATACGGTTTCCAAGGGAGAAACGGAGTGACGGCCTTTCCGTCTATCCGTGGAACTTCCTGCCGTATGCCCCCCCCAGAGATTGTGCATTCGACTCATACCGGGGAACGGTCGGGTTCGACATATTCCCGTTTGCTGTGACTACACGAATCTCCGCAAGCCAGGAGGTATTCATCAAGGTATATGAGGATATGGACGATACCAGCCAAGGGTAAAGGGCATGAGGTCACGGCGCGGAACATCGCAAGGTGTGAGCCGGAGGACTTGTCAAGGCCGCTGACAACGGACGGCTGGGAAAATGCATTACTGATTGAAGATGGCGAGGATAATGCCGACACTTGAGGCCATGCTGCTGGACGGGACGATTCCACTCACGGGGGGGGCGTGGATTGATATCTACAACCACTCCGCGAACGGGGAATTGGCCGGGACGATCCACACGCGGATAAGCCATGGAAACTATTGGTATGTTACCGAACTTAAAGATTCCGCAAGCAGTCAAGAAAGGCTACATTGAATGCCCCCCCCCGTGGGGTTTTCGATTGGGCCTATCCAACATCCAAGTTCCGGCGGGCGAGGGTTCAGGACGGCGGTCAAATCTGCCCGGCCATCACTTGTTCGCCGGAGCTTTACTATTACGAAGGAGTTAAAGATGAGTGAGTCAAAGAAAGGCGTAATCTACAAGGGTATGTTCTTTCCGCTCTGGGGGGGGGCTATACAGCGATATGTCAAACAACCCATCGTTTGCACGGGCCGGTCTGCCTGGAATCTCCCGCACAATCAAGGCCGAGATGCACGATGCGGCAGTAGTTGTTGAGTATGAAACAGATGAAGGGAGTGATATATAAAGGGCGGTTCTGCCCTGTATGGGGGGGCTTTACCTACACAACTCTTTGGAGTTCGACCACGGCTCTCTTGTGGAGGGCATTTCAAGGTGTATCAAGGCGGAGAAACACGATGCCGGAGTCGTTGTAGAGTATGATGACGGAAACGATAATTGAGGTCGGGAACATTGTTTCCACCGGCAATTGGGACTCCCCGCAAAGGGGGAGAATCTACTCCACGATGGGGTGCTGCCCGGCCCTCAACACTTGCGGGGGGGGGGGCGGTCTTGAACCAAAGATAGTGACATATGAACAAGATAGTGATAGTGGGAAACCTCAACGATGAAACCTTTGCGAAACGGCAGAAGCATTGTCGCAGGGTGTTGTCCGCAATCGGCCTTTGCGTCTGCATACCAGCCGGGTGCGGTATGGGGGGGGCATCACGCCAAAGATAATTCTCTATGAAGAAAACAAGAACGGATAGGTGCATATTGCTCAACCCGGAGGAACATCCCTACATTGAGCATAGGATATATGCAGGGGGGGGTGCAATCCGGCAATAACAGCATCGCACGACTCCTATGGGAACTGGGTTCTATATGAAGAAGATACTGATGTTCCGTTACCCGCACGGATATTATAGGGGGGGGCTTGGGACAACGAGTACTCCCCAACTCTAACCAACTCCGCCTGGGAACACAACAACTATGTGCTTGAAATACTTGACAACGAAGATCCTCTTGTGGGAACGGAGCGAGGAGGAGAAGGAACGGAGGCGTAAGTTCGGGGACAAGGGCGCGAAATTCAAGGTTGGCAAGATTCCGAAACTCGCCCCCCCCGGAGTCCTCGGAACGATAACCACGATGGTGACGAAGGATATTTTGCTCTGCGAAATCTATGAAGATGCTCCTCTACGATGACTACAACCGCCGTTTCGCCACACCCCGTATCATCGGAACAATCCGCCAGACTTTCGGGGCTTTGGCGTTCACGAACGGATGGAAGATAATTGAGATATATGAAACCGAGAGTGATAAACCCGCTGAAAGGAAAGACCGATAACGGATGGCATTTTGAGCAAGAGATATTCCACCCTGACGGGATTGCGAGGGCTGTCAAGTCAGGAGGTGGGAGCGGGAACATCCCGAAAGTAATAGTCTATGAAACCGAAGATATACCCCATCGGTCGCATCTGGAAAAGTGAGGCGAACGGCTGGGTCTACCACCGGGGGGGGGCTTTCTCCAACCCTTTGCGTAGGACAACATTCAGGAGTACAACCAAAAACAATACTTAAAATGGCAAAGATTTACCGAATCAGGAAACTTACCGCAAAAGAATGTTTTCGCTTGATGGGAATGCCCGAAGGCGACATCGACAAGGTTCAGCATTACCCCTATGTCCCGGACGGGAACGGAGGATGGGTTCTGCCGGAGGGGCTTGATGAGTCAAAGGCAAAGAAACTCAAAATCAGCGAGAGCCAGCAGTACAAGCTGGCCGGGAACAGCATCGTAGTCCAGGTGCTTGAGGCCATCTTCACGCAGATGTTCCGGGCTGATTCCGACTGCCTGTTCTAAAGTCAACACCAATCAATAAAAGTTTGGAGTTATTGACCGAGAATGCATACCTTTGTGCAGTTCCTTTCGTGAAGGTCTGGAGCAGAGATACTGACATATGCGCCCGCCAAGGGCAAACGATATAAGTTTGTCGTCCCTTTATCTTGACCTTCACCCGCGCAAGCGGAAGATACAAGGGGCGACGAACTTTTTGTATAACCAGAGTAGTGAAGGACTATGGCTAAAAAAATGGGAAATTTCATTTATGTCCCGCGAGAAATCTTCGAGGTGGACAAGTTCGGCAGGGAGCCGTACTCAAAGAGGGAGGCGTTCCTTGACCTCGTCCAGATGGCCGCCTATGAGGATTCCGAAACATTCGTCAACGGCTATCGTTACGAACGATCCCGTGGCGATGTCATCGTTTCCAAGAGTTTTCTTTCCAAGAGATGGGGCTGGAGTGTGGACAAGGTGCGGAGGTACACCACATACCTGGAGCGCAACGGGTGGTGCAAGTGCAGGCGCGATGACCAATGCAACCAGCCAATTACCTTGATATCAATCGTTTCCTACGATGTGTACCAAGGAGGCACTACTACACCCAATACCACCGATGACACCACACCAGCTACTACAAGCAGTAGTACACCCGACACCCAATATAAAGAAAAAGAAAAAGGAAAAAGGAACAAAGAAAAAGGGGTTGTCTATCCCGAAGAGGTTGAGCGGATTTACGCGCTCTATCCCAGCAAGACCAAAAGGCCGGAGGGTAACGAGGTCGCGCTAAAGACCTCGCCAAAGGACAAGGACAAAATCAAGAAGATGCTTGAATCTGGGGAGTACACGGAGAAGTCGCTATCCTTTGCTATCACGCAGTACATCAAAGGGGCGAATCCGGCATATCTCCCACTATTCCAAACTTTCCTGAACAAAGTCCCAGACTACGGCGAAGCCGACTCCCAACTTTTCTCCTCCCCCCAGGTTGCGCCCGCCCCCTCCTCAAACGGCGCACAAAGATTCAAGTCCCGCGAGGAGGCTATAGAATGGGCAACCCACCCGACCGAGGAGGAAATCAAGCTCCGCTACAACAAGGCTTTCCTGCCCATCCACCCGATGCTGGCGGGGGAAACCCAGGAGCAATTCCGCGAGAGGATTCGCCCGGCGTGGCAGAAATTCTTTGACGAATGGGTTGGCCGCCGGTTACAGGAGGTAAACAATAATTACTGATATGAGAAAAGAACGGGAAATATCCCTATCCGACATACCGCTCCCCGCAACCGAACTCCTCGAACGGCAGATAATCGCGGATGCCGTGGAGAACCCGGACATCATCGGCGAGGTGGCGGCGGTCATCTTCCCGGACTATTTCTCGTCCGAAGACAGGAAGATGATATGGACTACCATCGTGGATATGTACAACGCGAGGGAGACCATAGACATGGCATCCGTGTGGCAGCGCACGGGACAGGCGTACATCGAAGAGATTCAAACGAAGGGA
>Ga0326512_10000143_pt1 | contig 60212 bp, 58 predicted proteins | sample 1_2617_0518_D_FD_203652 | JGI IMG/M metagenome (GOLD analysis project Ga0326512, IMG submission 203652) | Bovine rumen microbial communities from UC Davis, California, United States - 1_2617_0518 | ecosystem: Host-associated > Mammals > Digestive system > Stomach > Rumen | place: USA...
ACGCGAGGCAAACACGCACGAGGGCGGAGCAGTCTGTCTCTACGTCGGTTGTGACCTTGGACGGGTCAAATCCTTTACCCTGCACCGCAGTATAAAGGGTGTTCCTTTGACTCTGATCGTAACCGATATGATTGTTTGCACAAGCCGCCTCCATAGCCTCGGCGATCTTACTCCTTACTGTGTCGTCCTTTGCACGCAGGACAACCCAACCCTTTGAGTGCTTGTACCATGCCTGTGTGGAGACCTCGCCTTTGGTCTGATCTCCGGCTTTACCACCTGTCGCCTTACCGCGCTCGTCAATCCTTGCGCTACCTACTCTTACTGCCATTTCTTGACACCTCCTTAATCGGTAATCTCTTTACGTCCTCCATGATCTTCTCTGCTGTACCGTTGCCTCCGAGTTCCTTATAGGGAACAAAGAGGTAATCATGCAAATTCTCGTACTCGTCTGTGTCGATAGAGCCTCTTTTGATATACTCCTCGCCGAGTACGACGATACGATCGTGAGCGAGACCTCGGAGCATTTTCCCCTCGGTAGATACCTTTTTGTCCCGTCTCTGCACGATATAAGTCAATAAAGACCATAAACCTGTACTACCGAAAATCGCTAATACAACTGCCTCAATGCTTACCATGCTTTACCACCTCCTTTGTTATGCCGTTTTTAGCAATCTGTTCGCCTCCACTTTATAACCTTGAATAAGGTGGTAGGTGTCCGCGTGTTCCATGCTTGCAACCCTGCTTTGGAATGATTGCTCAAATTGTTCTTTGCCGATTTTCCCTGCCTCAAGTTCTTTTAGCAGTTTTCTCATGCGCCGCATAGCACCCTTACGGACTTTTCGTGTTCTGTTATAGTGTCGATAACCGACAAAATCGACACCATTCTTGGCACAAACGATCGTAGTCTTGGGATTGAGTACCAACTTGAGCCTGTCTTTAAGAAATTCCTCAAGCCTCGACCATACCTCTTTGAGTTCCTCCACGTTATCGGACAGGATAACAAAGTCGTCCATGTACCGTATGTAATACTTGCAACGGAGATCATTCTTCACAAACTCGTCCAACACATTCAGATAGACATTTGCAAATAACTGACTCGTGAGATTTCCTACAGGAATACCCTTACCGTCGGGGAATACTCCGTTATGATCTACAATGCGATCAAGTATAGTAAGTAACTCCTTATCCTTGAAATACCGCCTGTTTTGCTGTTTTAAGACCTCGTGATCTACGCTCTGAAAATAGTGGTGAATGTCACACTTTAAGGCGTAAACCTGTTTCCCCTGTACTACCTCCAAATTGTAGAGCCAACGCTGTAGGGTATCACTCGCCTCGTGAACCCCCTTACCTTTACGACAAGCGTAAGAGTGGGTGTAAAACCGCTTTTCGTATATTGGCTCAATGTAGTTACAAATCATGTGCTGTGCTACTCGGTCTCGGAACGGTAACGCCATGATGATACGTTCCTTTGGTTCAAATATCTTAAATACCTTATAGCGTCCTGCACGATATGAGAGGTCTTTAAGACTCTCGATCAATTTTAAGAGGTTTTGTTCTCGTTCCTGCTCGAACTCAACAACTTCAATTCTGAACCTCTTACCTTTTCTTGCTTTATGGTAGGCAGATAGCGCGTTATCAAACGTACATATCTGCCGCCACAAATCACCTGTTCTTTTCATAAATACCTCGCCACGGGTTCGCTTATGCTACTATGCGGCTTGGCTCTTGTAACTTTGCCCTTGTCGGGACGGGATAACCGTCTGACTACTTGTGTGTAATCCTTGTTGGCAATCCGTAGATACACCAATCTCAAAAGTAAATAGTCACAGACGCAACGCACGCCGATGTTCGAATTGACGTTCCAAGGGTAATTGTTGCAATTCACAGTACGAGAGCCGTCGTGAACGCCGTTGATCCAAGCACCACCGCCAACGAGGGCGTGGAGCAAATTTTCGCTCCCAACCGCGAGACGAATTAACAGTTACCCCATGTTTCTTTGTTTATTCTTTTCTTCCTTAACCTTTTTGATAAGACCACCTATACAACCTCCGATATATCCGAGTTGCTCGGACACATAATGATATGAGCGATTGTTCATGCCGGAGTACTTGAGATCATGTGCGAGTCTGATTTTACGAACGAGTTTCGATTTGTTACGGTCTGCCGCGTACAAATGACTTGCAACCTTGGTCTTTTCGTACATTTCGAGTTCGTCCATAATGTCGTCAACCGTCTCTCTAATATCCTTTTGCAGAGTGAACTTCTCATATTTCGGGAACGTAGCAACCTTTTTATGGAGATAAACAGACAGGTCGTATGTCATTTGATATGCGTCTGTATGCTTATAGTCCATTCTCAAAGTGTCCTCGTCGTTCCCGTAGGGAGACTGATAACCTGTATTAAGTTCCAAAGTGATCTACCTCCAAAGTTTTGTGTTAAAGGGGAGTGCGCTTTCGCGCCTCCCCAACTGCTTACAGCGAGTCACAGACGCAACGCACGCCGAGGTCCGAAGGGACGCCCCAAGGGTAACTGTTGCAAGCCACAGCACGAGAGCCGTCGTGAACGCCGTAGAGCCAAGCACCACCGCCAACGAGGGCGTGGAGTCCTGTCTCGGAGTACTCCCAAATCTGTCCTACTTCCTGTCCGCTCATAGGGTTATACCAAGCACCGCTTGCGGCTGTAGGGTCGTGTAAGAGTTCGTCGAGCCACTCCCATACGTTACCAACTGCGTCTCTTACATTGAACGCAGAAACGGCGTGCTGTACGCTACCTGTAGTTGCTCTACCTGTGTTGGTAGTCTTACTCCAAGCATAGGTGTTATTATTGTCCTCACCCTGCGGAGAACCATAAGCGTACTGACAAAATTCTGCGTAAGAGGGAAGTCTCTTACCTACGCGGAGAGCCTTTTCGTTGGCGATATACCAATTAAGACCCTCTGTACCTGTGATCGGATTTACACCGAACTTTGAGGCGAGACCGTTATAGCCGTCGTCGGAGGACAGATAAATGTCAACCCACATATCGCCGACCTTAACCATTCCCGCAGGGTCGCAAGTAGGACGATTGAGGAGAGTCCAAACAGAGTTAGGAACAATCCCTGCCGCCGTATTTGTTTTCCAACCACTACCCATAGGAGTACCGCCCGCAGAGATAGGGACGTGTTCCTCGTCAACCGCACGAACGATACCATAATGGAAACCACCGATCTTACGAGAGTTGAGAGCGGTAAATCCGTTCGGGTATGTTGAATTTTTGGAAATACGATAAGCCTCTGCGGAGAAGTCGGTTGCGTCTCCGTTTGTAGGGTCGCAAATATAAACGTAGTAGTCATTTCCGACTGTGAGTGTACTCACAGTAGCGTCAAAGTTTGCAGAACCAAGTTCTGTCTCCTCTGTCTTGAATACAGAGTCACCTACAGCGATCAACACGCCACCCTCAAGAATGAGATTACCCTCGTCGTCCACATATAAGTACTCCTTGACAGGAGCAACTACGTCGGACATAAGAGAGAGTTTAGGTGTAGTGATCTTGGCAATATCGTTCTGCATATTCTCGTCATAACCATAAAACTTACTCATTGCTCATTTCCTCCTTTATCTCGTCCATTTCTGCCTTGCTCATACCTATTCTCTGATAGATCGTAGGTGAAACCTCAAGGCGAACCGTTGTAGCGTCCGCAGGAACTTCCTCGTTGAAAGTAACAATAGTCTTTACTCTCTGCTGTGTCTCCTCGTCAACGATATGCTCTACTCCGGCGATTGATAACTCGGACTCACCCACAAGCACACGCTCGTAATTATCCATTTCTGCACAATATACAAGGGTTACGTCCTCCTCGGTTTTCTCAAGGATAGGGCAAGTTGAATAGTTCTGATTTTCCAACTTGATAATAGCCTTGAGCAAATCCTTTTTCTTGAAAATGCCCGCTCTTACCATTTCGAGGCAATTTCTTACGTCCTCGGCTGTTGCGAGGTTTTTGGGAAACTTAATCATTGTCTGTACCTCCTTAAACTTAATGATTTACATAACTGCCTACATATCCATTAACAAAGGCAAGTCCGCCACCGTCTACAAGTCTGAACTGCTTGTCTGTCATAACGTCTGTGTGGTCGATCGTCATAACCGCCGGAGCAACAAAGTAGTTTTCGTTTGAACTTGTAAGGCGATATGTTCCCGCCTCTGTTAAATACAAAGGTTTTGTGAAATCGGTCATACGATAGACCGTTCCTGTGGTGAGGTTCGTAATCACAACGGGGTCGGTAGTTCCTACCGTGTCTGTGATATGAACCTTTACAGCAAGGTTTTTGATATGCTGTAAGAGAATGTCGATCTCATTCTGCAAGTGTCCGGCGGGGTCTGTACCGAGTTGTCCCTTTATCAAGTCGAACCAAGTCGTGAAAAGAGCCTCCTGCTGTTTCTCAAACGCCGTCATTTCCTGTGTGTACTTGTTCTTGAGTGCGCCAACGTCCGCATTTGCAGTAGCACGCAGATTATCGAGGTAGATTGAAAATGCCTCCAAATCCTCATTTGAGGCGTTCTCAAATAGGGTCTTTTGAGTATTAAAGTAAATCTGAAATGCCTCGTACAAATCTGTTCCCTGCTCGACCATACTCATAAGGGTATTCAACGCCTCATTCATACGGTTTGCGTCCCTCGCACCAAAGAACGACTTTTCTTTTTGTGAGTACACAGTCACGTCCTCAAATGAAACTGTCCCGTCTTGGTTCTCTATCTGATTAAACCTTTTGAGACCGCTCCACACCGCGTCTGTGTAATCAACAGGTAATAATTCCCATGCCATTTAGAAAATTCCTCCTTTCATTCCAAAATTCCATGTGAACGTCCTCCTGCCGTCGCTTTGGTTGTGAAGTTTGTCGTATAAGTCCAATATTGCGCTCTCGAGTCTGTTCAATTCCGTATAAGTTGGGGTGTTACCATTTGCGTTATAAACAGGCTTGTCGCCGTAGGACTCCTTGAGAGTATTGAGATTGATCGTCTCGAGATTATCCTCGAGTTGATTGATCTCGTCTGCGTAATAGTAGTCACCCATAGCCTTATCACCACTCGGGGAAACTATATTGAACTCGTCGTACATTGTAATAGCCAAATCGCGCAGATAAGCGAGGTTATTCTTAATACGGTTATAATCTACGGCATTGAACCTGTCCCCCTCATAGAGACCTGTCGTAGCACTTATTCCACCGTACCAATCTGTTTTAGGTGTCTGCCATGCCATACCTTAATATCCTCCTGTTCTTCTTGCTGTGATCTTGCCACTAAACGCGCCGTTAAAGTTAATCGTCTGACGGTAAATATTTACTTTCATGCCGTCGTAGAACTCGTTTTCTTGATAAACAATGTCGTTTACGTCTATCTCGGGGAAACCACGGTTGTCATACTCATACTCGATACCCGAGGTGTAGTAATCACCGAGCCACTCTGCAAGGTCTTGAGCCATTGTCATATCAGATATAAGCGGGTTCTCCCATTTGACCGTCTTACCTCTCTCATGGAGAGTATTTACGGCGTATCGCTCGACGATCTTGTATCTATATCCAAATACCTCAAAGCGGGCATTTGACACGGTAGAGGTAAAGCGAACAGTAACAAAGTAGTTGCCGGACTCTACAATCGTGACACCTGTGGTAGCGTCATTCAGTTTAGCCACAAAACCGTAGGACGGTTCACCTACAAAATAGGTTCTGACTTCTCCTGCGGTAAAATTTGCCTCCTCACTTATAAGACTTTCCTGCTGTGTGCCGTTCTGATATTGATAACAAGGTACGATTACTTCCTTGACAAGTTCCTGCTTGATTGCTTTAGGAGAGGAGGTCATATCTGCTCTCTCCATTGTGAAATCTGTAATATCACCGAAAGCAAAGTAGTTGAGGATAATACGGTTATAAGGCTCTGCCGTAGCCGTGAACTCGATCTCCATTTTGTCGAAATCATCAAAATCGTGGAGGATAACAAGTGTTTTCTCGATTTCCTCCTCAACCTCATATTCCTCGACGAGATCACCGTTGTTGTAGGTTCTGATTGTGATTGCCGCAGGGAGAGCATTACCAAATACCATACGGAGACCGTAATACATACAAGCCGCCTCCTGCTGTAAGGTCACAATCGGATTTGTCTCAAACTCGCAATTTTCGTCGGAGATTGCCGCAGACACAAAGCCTGTATAAATACCTCTCTGCTGATTGCGAGGTAAAAAGAACATAGCACCGTCCACGGTTGCATACTCGGCGGCGAGAGTAGCGTACTCCTGCTTTGCGTCCTCCTCGAGAACCGCGCCTATGCTTGAGTAGTCCGTCTCGTCATTACATGAGATTGTCTTATCCGGCGCAAAGTTCGATTTAATCGAGATACCGCCGTTACGAGTCTGCATGAGAGTACAACGACAAGCGTTTGCTATGATCTGTAATGCCTGTTTGTGAGGAACTCGAGGCATAGGATTTTTCGTATAAAGTGTCTTGAGGTGAGGGTCAATGTAGTAGTTCTCCTCGCCCGCGTCCTCAAGAATGAGGAGAGCCAAGTTGTAATAGGAGATACCGTTCGCCCTGTAAAGACCTCTGTAATACTCGGTAGCCATATTACGGAAACGATCTTGACAACGGATTGTCGCTGTAAAATCGTCTGACTCCCACTCGGAACATAACAGGTGATTTGCTTTTATCCATTCCACGTCTGTCGAGTCGGGCAGGGTGAGACCGTAGTAAATATCCATTTCCTGTCCTGTCTCGAGGAAGTTGATAGCCGACCGAGGGTTATCAACATTAAAGTAATGGTCGTAATTCTTGAGCGTTACCGAGAAATCAATCTGCGGTATGTCTGCACCTATCGGGGAGACGTAAGACTCAAGAGAGGAGTCCATAACCGAGTCATTGTAATAAACCAAGCCGTAACCAAATCGGATAGAGTAGATACGGAGGCGGGACACCTCATTTTTCATGCGATAAAATACGAGTTTCACAAAGGTTGTATGATAGAGAACCTCCTCTGTGGTAAATATCGCGTTCTGATTATCGCGGAACTCGATTACCTGTCCGTCCGCACCGATCATATCGAAATCAATCGGGTAATTCTCTCCGAAATTGATCGTGATACCCTTGAAATCCGTAGGCAGGGTGTTGAGTTTGATCGTCAACTCATACTGCCCCTCGGAGACAAGATCACGTCCTACAAGTCCTGTGTCATAATATGCGTTTGAGGTGTTTGGTCTCGGGAGGAAAAACATTGTGCCGTCCACCTTTGAGAAATCCTGCTCAAGAGTCGCATATATGGTATCGTCGTAATGCTGTCCGAAAAGGCTCGAGACGTTGGAGAAATAAGCAAAATCTCCGTCGTCGATACTCGCTTTCGCCTGTGCCTCTTGGTTGACAAGTCCGAACGAAATCATTATGAAAGCACGGTCTCGGAGAGACTTCTTTATGCCTTTTTTGTATGCTTTCGAGACTTTTTGCATTTACTCAACTTCTCCTTTACAAAGTGCCGTAAAATATAAAGTATTTGTGATACATACGGGTGTTTCTGCTCGGGGTAAATCATTATGTCATTCTCCTGTGTCAACCAAGTTTACCTTACAATTCCTGTAAAACCTCGGGTGTCCGTTCTCGTCTACCCAATATTCCTCTCCCTGCCTGTCGCCGCAGTACATTTTCACGGTTTTAGGAGAGCCGGACACAGGGTCTTGAAATGTCACATAGAAAAAGAAATTACTCATACTCTGTAAAATCCTGTTCCATTGTTCCGCCGAGAGCCACGCCCACTCTAACCCGTCAATCTTGTAAAGGTCTCGACCGATACGCTGACCCACAACAACGCCGTTTGCGTTTCTCCCTGCGTCAACTGCGGTCGAGACTATAACGTGTACGCCACGCTTGCAGGGAGGTAACTCATAACCGTTTATCGCTAAATATGCCATGTGCTACCTCCTTTATGCTTTGACAAACTGAAAACCGTCTGCTCTTTGCTGTGTTACAACTGCGTCTCTCACAGCACGATTACCAATCTGTACGTTAGTGATCTCTGCCTTATCTGCCTGTCTGCGAGTGTCCTCTGCGATTTGTGTCATGGTAGGCTGTAAGTACTGCTCGTAGAACTCCTGCATACCCTCCTTGAAACCTGTCGCTGTGAATGAGGAATGAGACTGCACGTCTGCCGATACTGCCTTGGTGAAATCGTCGGTGTTGTAATACTTGAGAGCCGAGGTATCTACCGCAAAATCCATTGTAGGAGCGTCGAAATTATTGATACTACCGAGCCACTTATCCATTGTCTTTACGGAGGCGGGTATCATATTATCAACACCGATATTAAATCCCTCTACTACGAAAGCACCGATTTTCTTAAATGCCTTGGACGGACTCGCCTCGTCTGTTCCCTCTTTACCTTTGGAGATAATCGACTTACCAAAATCTTTTATCTTGTTCATAGCCTTATCCCAAAGAGCGGACACACCGTCGATAAATCCCTGTATTACGTTTTTACCAATGTCAACGAACTGTGATACAAGAGTGTTCTGTCCGTCGGGTTTCTCAAACCAACTTCTTACCGAGTTACCGAACGACTGCATTGTACTTTGTGCGGTGCTGTAGTAACTGCTTACCTTGTTCTTGAAACCGTCAACCACGTTCTTTGCGAAATCAGAGAACTTTGAGGAGTTTACTCCGCCGTAAGAACTGTTTGTGAACCTATCTCTAATATCACTCGCCCATGTAGTAATTGCCGTGCGGACTGTGGTATAAGTACTGCTTACCTTATCCTTAAATCCCGAGATCACGTTGCTCGCATACTGTCCGAACGTCGTGTTGTTGATAGCACCGAGGGACGGATTGATAAATCTATCCTTAATGTCACTCGCCCAAGTCTGAATTGAGGTACGAACGGTTGTATAAGTGTTGGTGATCTTATCCTTAAATCCCGAGATCGTATTCTGTGCGTACTTTGCGAACTCTGTCACATTGATTGCACCGAGAGAGGAGTTAGTAAAGTAGTTCTTAATGTCGCTCGTCCATGTGGAGATTGCACTCCTCACGGTCGTATAAGTACCGCTTACCTTGTCCTTAAAGCCTTTTACTACGTCGCTTGCAGTAGTCTTGAACTTACCTACAATACCGCTCTCACCGCTACCCTCGAACCAAGAGAGTACTTTTCCGGCAAAATCCGTCATGGTAGTTTTTACTGCATTGAATTTGTCCTGCACGCCGACGATCAAACCGTCTGCCGAGAACTCACCCACGGTAGCAAACTCCTTGGACGGAGACGCAATACCGAGTGCGTCCTTAAATCCCTGTACGAAACCTCCGCAGAAATCCTTAACTCCGCTTTTGAGTGACTCCCAAGCGTTTTTGATACCGTTGAGCAGTCCGTTAATTATGTCTGTACCCAAATCGTAGAGTTTTTGAGGCAATTCCTTAAAGAAATCGACAATCGCTGTGATGATCTTGGGTACTACCTCTTTGACCTTGGCGATCATATCGTTCGCCCAAGTAGCGACCTTATTTATCGCATTTTTGATAGCGTTGTAGATTTTCTCGGGGAGACCCGCAAACCATTGTTGAACAGAGGTGATAATCTGCTGTACCTTGGTCTTAAAGGCGTTCCACATATTTTGTCCCCAAGTCATTACCTTTGTAACCGCAGAGGCTATCGCGTTCTGAATTTTCGCAGGAAGTTCCGCGAACCACTTACGGATATTCTCGATTGTTTCGGGTATCTTGACTTTCAGATAGTTCGCTGTATCAACCACCCATTTCACGATTGCGCCAAGGGCATAACCGAGGGCGTAACCGATTTTTCCGGGTAATTCTGAAAACCATTTACCGATTGCGGCGATAACCGCTTTGATCTTGTCGGGTATGCTCTGCATGAAAGTGACGATTGCCGTCCACTTTTCTACAAAGAATTGCTTGATAGCGTCGATTTTCTGACCGAACCAAGCGGGTATTCCTTGGAAGAACGGTACGACTGTACCCGTCCACCAACCCGAGATACGAGACCAAACTCCCGACCACCACTCTTTGATAGCGTCCCAATTTTGTACGATTGCGATAATACCGTCTGTGATAAGACCAACGGCGAGTCCGATAAGTGCGCCTATTCCTGCTCCTATCGGTCCACCTAAAGCACCGATCATAGCACCAATTCCCGCTCCTGCGAGAGTAGCACCGCCACCGATAAGCATACCGTTTAACCAATTCAGACGGTTCTTGATAGCGTCCCAAATACCTACAAAGTAGAGAGCGATACCCGTAACTGCCGCCGCCGCGCCTCCGGCTATTCCTGCGCCGAGTGCCGCCGCGCCCTTTGCTCCAATCTCAACAAAGAGAGCAGGGTCAAACAGTTTAATGAGGATAGGTGCTATCTTTGCTCCTGCGACTGCCGCACCGAGAGAGGTTGTGATTGCACCGACGATCATGCCACCGAAATTGAACTCATTGACCTTATCTTTGAAAGCGTCTCGGATAGCCAATACGAGAAGTCCAACACCTGTCACAACTGCACCGATAGCCGCTCCCAAACCACCAAAAGCGAGATACAAACCGCCGATAATTGCCGCCATAGACCCGAGTAGGATAATGGTGTTCTCCAAATCCATACCATTAACCCAAGCGTTCCAATACTCGAGGATATAAGCAACTGCGCCTCCGATAGCAAGAGCAAGTCCTGTTATCTGTCCCAAGCCGAGTTTTAGTAGACCCAAATCCTTGAGGAACTTGAGTAACTTCCAAGAGGCTATTCCTGCGGCGATACCCGCAACGATAGTTAAAATGTCATACAGACGGGTTTTCATAAAATCCGCCCAATTCTCAATCTTTTTGTTGAGACCGAGCCAATCGAGCAGTTTGTCTATGATACCCTGTATCTTGTCCTGTACGTCTCCAAGGAAATCATACTCGGGGAGAGGGAAGTCAAAACCGCCTCCACCAATATCACCGAGACCGTTATCTTTTTTCTTTTTGCCACTACCCGAACCGTCGTCCTCCTCGGGAGGGGAGATAATATTTAACTCGTCGATACCGAGGAGGGCATTTTTAACCTCTTTTGCCTTTTTAGCGGCATTTCCGAGAGAGTCCTCTGCGTCTCCGAGACTGTCGGCAACGTCACCCGCCGACCCTGCCGCGCCACTTAAACCTTTACCAAACTCGACCGTAGGAATTTTAATACCGAAAAATCCTGCGATAATCTCCGCGATCATTCTCAATACTTTTGCGACTGCGATCAAATAGGGCAGAACTGCGTTCAAGATAGGAATAAACAGATTACCCCAAGCACGAGCGCATTGTGTGATCTGTGCCTGTAAGATACGGAGTTGGTTTGCCGGAGCGTCGATTGTACGAGCCATATCGCCTTGAGCGTCCTTAACCTGTGTCATAATAGCGTAGTAGCGGAGTTCCGCTTTTTCTGCCTGTGTCATAGCAGAGACCTTTTTCTCGATACCGAGTGTATATGCCTCCTGCTGTAAACGGGCAACGGACAGGTCATAACCAAGCCTACGGAGAGGCTCAAGTTCTCCGGCGATACCCGACTGTAGTTTAGTCATAGCGTCCTCAAAGGAGATATTGTAGAATGAGGAAATATCATAACCCAACTGCGTGAGATTTTTCGACATTTTGTAGGCTCTGTCCTCAACTACACCAAAACCTTTGATGATCGTATTGAAAATACCCTCGTTACGCATGAACTCGGCGGGGTCAAGTCCAAGGACTTCACTTACCTGTTCTGCGTACTTGCTTGCCTCCTCTGCATATTTACCCATTGAAACCGTAAAGAGGTTCATATCCTCAATGTACTTGTTCGCTTGGTTAATCATGCTCGCGATAACACGTCCTGCGGCGCGTACCATATTGATAGCAATAGCAAGTTTAGCCGCCAAGTTTACATAACTCTTGGAGGCTTTTTCATTACTCTTTGAGAGGTTGTTTGTCGTCTTGATAAGTCTCTGAATACGGTTCGGAAAAGCCGCGAACCCTGCCGCGATCTTACCCATGTTGTCGGCAAGAGGACGCATAGCGTCTGATAACTGCTGTATCTGCGCGGTGAGACTCTTAATATCTATGTTTTTAAGACCCTGTAATGCCTGTGGGAGTCTTGTTAATTGCGAAATGAATGAGTTGAGATTAGATTTACCGATAGTAGATAAAGGCTGTAATGCCGTAACCAACTCGGAAACCTTACCAAAATCAACACCGTTCAAAGACTGTACGGCGTTGCCAATATTCTGTATCTGCGGAGCAATAGAGGACGAGAGTTTTATGTTGCTCGCACCCTGTAATTTCTGTAGGGCATAACCAAAATCAGAGAGTTTCCCTGCATTTGCCCTGCTCACAGCAGATAAGGCGGTGTTGAGTTTAGATAACTGATTTGTTACCGACGTTAAACCCAACCCGCCCTTGGTTGCTGACTTCAATTTCTCAAGAGAGGCGGAAAGTGCGTCGATACCACTTGCGGCGGTTTGGGAACTCGCCTCAACCTCAATTTTAAGTTGGTCGATTGTCATATCGCTCATGTATTCTCACTTCCTCTCTCGAATTGCTTATTATGTTTTGCTATGAAACCCGCCATACGCGTGAGTCCCTTTTCATAAACCTTACGTTCTTTTTCCTCCCGCTTACGACGTTCTTGTTCCTCCGTAATGGATAACGGCTGTTCAAGGTACGGAACAGGTTTTGTCCCGCGTTTCGCAAAAGCGTGTAGTATAGGAGATACCCTTGTGAGTGCCTCATAGAAATAAGCACCTTGTAACCATAGTTGCGTGTTCATTTTGTCACGCCGTATCTCCTCGGCTTTGCGGTAAAATACCACCAACGTACTGTCCTCGTCCCAATACTGCTCGTAGGTCATTCCTATCGACAAATAGTAAGGAAACAACTCCTCGAACTTCTCGTGATAAGAATTGAGGGGAGCAGGAGCAGAACCCCTACTCCCCTCGTAGGAGGACAGCGACCTCTCGTCTCTTACCAAGTCGCCGTCCAATTCACGTTTTTTGGCGACTTATCGGGTTCGTCTACGAGAGCCATGATCGGCTCATTATACATTTCCGCCAACTTCCCGATTAAATCTTCCTTGTTGGTAAGATTTGCAAAAATCTCGTCGATCACTTCCTGCTTTTCAAAGCGGTGGTGAGCGAGAAATGCACCTCTGAATAACTCGGGCAGGGTACTCATAGGCTTATCGGTGATCTGTGACGCGATAAATCCCTTTTTCTCCATTTCCGTTACTGTCTTACGAGTAAACTCAAGGGTATATTCCTTTTCGTTGTACTCAAACTTCAACTGTTTTGCCATTGTTCTGTCCTCCTTAAACTTTGGAAAAATGTTTTATAAGCAGGGGGCGTTCTCTCCTACAAGAACGCCCGCCGCCTTGTTACCGCTTACGCGCCTACCGTGATAGGTGTAGAGGGTGCGATAGTGATAGTCATATCAACGACCTCATTTACGCCACCGCCCACAGGGAATACGGATAACTGACCCTTGAACTCGAACTTACCGTCTGAACCGTCGGGAGTGAGTACTCCGCCGGACTCTGTTCCACCGAACCAAACTGCGAAATCCTTTTCAGTACCCTCCATACTCTTGAGATTAGTGAAGTCTGCCTTGGTGTAGTTCGCTGTGAACTCAAGAGCGTCAAGGCTCTGAATACCCGGAATGTAAGTCTGCATATTATCAGACAGGGTAGTTGTCTCGAGCATTTCCGGCGCACCACCGAGATCGGGGAAGTCCTTAATGTCGATCAACTTTGAGTAGGTATCGCCTGTACCTTTTACCATGAGAAAAATCTTGTAGGTTGAAATAGCCATAACTTTTTACCTCCTGTAAATTGTGTGATCTCTGCCTATGACGGCTCTGTACCGTCCAAGCATACGATAAATTGTTGCGTCATTTTGGTTTGGGACAGGTTCTAACATTCTGCGAGTGAAATTTAACTCTGCAAAAACGTCGTCTACGAGAGCGGCAATAGCCTTACACTCTGACTTTTTACCTGTCTTTTTGTTTGAGTAGACGTTGACCTCGTATGTGACCGCCGCATGATTTTCAACCATGCTCTCGGTCTGTGAATTACGATAAGTAGCATTGTCGATCTCCACGATTGAGACTGCCGGAAAAGTGGACGGAGCGGCAACGTACTCACCTGTGATAAAGGCTTTCGGAAAAACCTCTCTGACTTTCGCCTGTATAGCGTTAAAGATTTCGCTCTCCGCGTCTATCATGTAAAGACCTCCTTTGCAATCTCGGCTATGTGGTCGGTAACTAACTTCATTGAGTTATACATAGGCATTGTCGCGGGTGTTCCGTGTGTTAAATGGAGTTCTCCGTCCTCGTCACGAAATCCCCATGTTGACTTTTTACCCATTCCTTTACCGTAGCCGCCTATCGTCATACCGAGTTCTGCACCCTTGGGGTGAGGAGAAGTGCCGGACGAACCGTTATGATATACACCCGCTCCAAACTCTACCCAAACTGCGTCTGTTCCGTTTGCGATTACCACAGTCAAGTCGCCCTCGTGTGAGTAGCCTACCGTGACCTCGGCGTATTTCTTACCTCCCTTGAGGAGATCATCAACTATCGCTCCCGTAAATCCGCTCTGCGCGTTTGTGGCGATCTCTGCCGCAAGCCTATCGCGCAATATTTCGGTCTTGCGTTGGATTTCTCGCTTATAATCTGCGAGTTCCTTTATCGCCCTATCAATTTCGCTTTCCGACAACCCAAATTTGATTACTGTCTTACCCACTTACCTTTACCTTGCTTATTGCATACGACACACTATTGAGACTCCGCGCTACCTTTTTCACGATATAATCGTGAGGGGTAGCAACCTCGCCGTCCGCATTGAGAGCAAGTGCGCCGTGTTCGTCAAGTTCCGGCTCTGTATCAACCCATAAGATTGAGTACTCGTCGATAGCAGGAGCGTTGTTATCCATAACAATCACCTTGTCGTAGGACTCGTCCTCTCCAAACTGCCGACTCATGGTCTCGCCCTTGGCGGCTGATATGTTGGCAAAACACTCGGTAGGGTTGCCGTGGGTTACTTCATGTTCGCCTGTAACATTTCCATACTCGTCGATAATGTCCGTTCTGCCCTCATAGAGAGCGTAGAAGAAACGAACTTTGTTCCGCTCCATACATTTCATTACTCGCCCTCCTCACTTGAGAATGTCCCACAATGAGGAACGATCGTGCGTAGCATTGAGGTAGGAATATCGGCTTTTTCATAGGTTCGGGAAATCCCGTTCTCCGTATGTGAAACCTCACCCTCTGCGCCACGCTTATTGAGCATATATGCCGCGATCTCAACCTGTAAGAAATCATACTTTGCAGGAACTTCCGTAATGTCGTCTCTGTACGGATATGCCTTGGCTATGATCTTACGTCCCGCAAGATTAAGATAAGCGGACAACACGTCGTCACTATCAGAGTCGCCGACCATAGCCTTTAGGTTTGTCAACTTTTCTGCGTCTGTCATGCCGCCCGCCTCCTTTCATTCTTACGCAACTGTGATCTCGTAGTAACCGAGAGACTTGGGATTTGACCCTGCGGCGGGTTCAACCTCAACGTAGCCGAGTCCGCTTGCCTCGTAGTAAGTCTTGCCGGAAGTAACAGTAGTATCGGTTGTAACTGCGGCTGTTGCTCCTGCAAGGAGTTTAACTGCCTTACGCTCGTCGGTGAGTGCGGCAACGTAATACTTACGAGAGAAAATAGTATTGAGACGGATATTAGCGTCGTCACTATTTCTCTGTGCCTGTTCGATCTCAACACCCTTTTTGTTGAAAAGGGTAACTGCACTCTTAACACCGACAATGATCGTTCCCTTAACTGCGTCCTTTTTGGTGTAAAGGTTTACTCCGGCAACTGTGCCGACATAACCTGTACGAGCAAAAGACTCAACGTACTTGAGTTCGTCCTTGAGTGCCTTACGGATAGCCGCAACGTCCGCAGGACAAACAAAAGCGAACGCCATAATGGTCTCGGGGTCATTGTCTGTACCCTCAATGTTCATCATGGAAACTGCGTCTGCGAAACCGTCGAAACCGAAAGCAGAAACAGGAACTACCATAGTAGCCTTGTTGAACTCACCGAAAATATCTCCATTTACGGTGTTGAACATATCAGTACCCATGTGGCGAACACCTACAGGCACGAGCATAGGATCGGTCATAGCCTGTTCGTCGTAATACTGAAATCTGTTCTGTGCCATAGCGATACGGTACTCTTTCTGACCGTAAGAAACTTCAATGCTCTGTGTGTTTCCTGCACCCATAGCAAGTTTCTGTGTTGCGCTTGTAGCACGGTATCTGTTGATCTTCTTGAGCATACCTGCCTCGCCTACAAGATCATTGTCGATCAAGCAGAACTGCTGTAAGTCAAGGTGGGAATTGTACTGATCTTCAACCTCATTTGCGAGGAAGAAATTGTCATAAATTGTATGAGACATTATTCATTACCTCCTGTATCATTTGTATAGAGTTCTTTGTACTCCTCGGGGTGTTCCTGTGAGAATTTCATTCTCTCCGCAGGAGACATTTCCCGTAACTGTTTGAGTGTCATTGTCTTGGAGTCTCCGTCGCCTGTAGGCTTGGGGGTCTCCTTGAGGACTTCTGCACGCACACGCTTTTCTACAGCGTCAAGGTGCTTTTTCTGATTTGCAAACACCTTATCGAGATTGCCGTCTGCCATAGCCTCGGCTGTTTCGTCTGCAAGTTTCTCCTCATAACCGAGACCGAGCAACTTTGCCTTGTTCTTTGAAACTGTGGACTCACGCAGGAGAGTGTCATACTTTTTCTGTAATTCCTCTCTCTGTTCCTGTTCCTCCTGTTTCTGCCTCTCGTCCTCCGACAACTTTTCCGATAACTCCTTTTTCTTTGCGGCAAGTTCGGAGGCGGTCTTATCAAACTGCTCCTTGCTTACATAGCCGGAATAATCGGGGTCGGGTATGTCGAAAGCCTCCAAAGCCTTGAGTTTCTCCTCTGCGGTCATATCCGCATAACCCTCAATCTGCGTTACGTCAATCTTTGCCATGTTAAAATCCTCCTTTGCGTTTTATGGGGTTTTCTCTAACCCATGTTTGCGTTATTTAAGTCGTTCTCTCGACTCTTGCGAGTTTTATAAGGCGATTTCTCTACCGCCGATATTAAAAAGGCTTGCGCCCTATATCCATGAGTATTTGATAGTTCCTCAATTTACGGAGAACTATCAATATGAGCGTAATCATTACGCCTCCTCACCGCCCGGGGCAGGATTGTCGTCCTCCTCGTCGGTATCTGTCTCCTTTTTCCCGAACATTTCCGCGTTCTTTTCCTGCTGTTCCTCGTAGTACTTCATGGAGAGAGTGTAAGCACCCTCCGCGTCGGAGAACATTCCGCAGGACTCGTAAGCCAACTGTGGGTGAATTTTCGGGTTCTTGAGCATTGTGTCAAGCACCTGTGCCTTGCTCTGAATGTTCTCGTAGTTTCTACGAGTGAACTTCATTTCAATGTCTGCAAGGTGGAGATCAATGTCCGACAAAGTGCGGCAAATGCTTAAAACCAACTTGAGCATTTTCTTTTCTGCCTTTTTGAAAATATGCTCGGAGTCTTTTGCCCTCGCCTCTGCAAGAGACCAACCGTCTCTCAAGAGAACTGCCGCGCCTGTATCACTTGTGGAAGTACCACCGTTGCGGTTAGGCATACCGCAAATGGTGAGAATTGCTTGGTAGCAATCGTCTTTAAGAGTCTGTGACTGCTGTTGATTGAGGTCTGTAGTAACCACACCTACGTCGGCGGTCTGACCGTCTACGGACTTAACCTTGATAGCACCAAGTTTCATAAAGTCCTCATATTCCTCTTTGGAAATATCGCAGTTTACGAACTTGATAAATGCCTGTATTATCTGCTCGATACCGTCCATACGGTTTGACTCTATATTGTTCATAGCGTCCAAGAGCGGGAGTACGATCTCAAATGAACCGAGTCTCGCATTGTTCGCCGGATATTCAAAAATAGGTATCATTCCGAGACTGTGAGGTTTGCTCTTTTCTTTATCTATGAGAGTGTCCTTAATCTCGTAATAGTAGTTCTCCGTGTAGATCGAGTAGGTTGTCACCTGTGTATCGTCGTCAAGACAATACTTAACTGCCATGAGAGGCTTGTTTCCGATCTCGGTGGAATAAACCACAAAAGTATCTCTCGGGTCGAGAGTGTATAACTCGAACGGAGACTCGTCCTCACCGCCTTTTTCGTCGGGCAGAACCAAGCGGAAAGCAGTACCGCATATCATTTGCCACTCAACGATCTCTTGGTCTTGTGCGGCTTTATCCTCGGCAAACATTAACTCGTTGAGACGTGTGATAGCCTCAACCGTCTCGTCCTTGCCATTCCTGCACACATACTGAATAGGCTCACCACAGAGATAACCAACCTTAAAGGAAACGATCTCATTTGCCCTGTTCTCCACAATCTTGTTACAAATCTCGGGACGGACTGTCTTTTCACGATCGAGGATAGGCTGTTTGCCCTTATAGTAGTTCCAAAGGTAGTCAATCTCGGAACGGTTCTTACTGTGTTTCTCTAACGCTTTGAGGAGTACGTCTACGACGTTATCCTGTGTGATCTCACTCACACTTGACTTTATAACCCTACGACCAAACATTTGTCGGGTCTGTGCTGTAGGTTTTGACTCGTCAATCTGATTTGCCATGCCGTTTCTCCTCTCCACGCAAAATAGGCGTATATTCACAGGGACGATCTCTCGTCCGCGTAAATATACGCCTACTCATAGTTATAGTATTTTACCCTTTTAAGAGTAACACAAGTTATTGTTGTTTGTCAACATAATATCCACAAGATATTGTGGAAAAAGTGAATAATTTATCACCAAGGTCTTTGGAATATCTCGACTTTCATTCCGCCAAGGGATTGAGCATACTCCGCAAGCATAGCCATACCGTCGGGAACGTCGTCATGCTTGTTTTTACCCGCAACGGTATAAGTGGTAAGCATATCAATCATTTTGCCGTAATCAGACCTTTTCTCAAAGAGTGAGTCGTCCTTAAAGAGACAATGCTCCTTAACCCACGCAGAATTGACAATGATCTTTGTCTCCTTGTTGGCGGTCGTGAACTTTGTCGTGATATGAGTAATGCCGCCTCGTTTCTTGACTTCCTCCTGTATCTTTTCTGCGACCCTGCGTCCGGCAGAGTTCGACTCAAACCTACAAGACTGCACCTTGTCTCTCACGAGGAGATCAGCAAGCCTTGCGTCCACCACGTTCGGGAGTCCATTATCGCAAATACAATCATCAATATAGTAGTCCTGCCCGTACACATACGCCGCAGGGAGAAAAGCATAGTCCTTACCTTTATCCTTTGTGTCACAGATACCTATAATCGCGTCGGGTTGCTCCTGCGGAAGTTCAAAGTACCTCCTCAACTCGTCCCTGCTGTAGACAAGTCCCTCACGCTCAATAGGCTCATTCATATAAAGCGCACGCCAACTCGCCTCGTCCATGATCTCACGCTGTTCGTGATAGAACTTTGTGGAGAACCCAACACCATAAGCATAATCAAAATTAGACTCGTCCTTATCATTAAGAGCGGGAATAACAATAAACTTTGCCCTGTCACTATCTCCGTATTCCTGCTCAAGCCGTCCAATAACGTCGTGAACACTCCAACGGGTAGCAATATGTAATTCTTTACAATCGTCACCGATCTTACGTTGCCGGAGGTCTGTAGTATAGGTCTCCCATAACTTATCAAGTCGCTCCTTGCTCAATGCCACCTCAATACCACTTACAAGGTCGTCACAGTAGAGCAGAGTAGCCGCTCTGTAAAGTCCGGCATTACCTGTACCTATGGACGTAAACTCGAGTGTCTCAAACCTCTGTCTCTTATCAATGTCTATACGACAATCCTTTGCATTTGTATTTGAGACCGAGAGAGTAGGGAATACGTCATGCCACAGGTAGTCACCGTTCGCGTCCAAAATACGCAAGCACTCGTCATACACACCTCTTACAAATGAGTTTGAGTGAGAACCCGTAAGCATAGGCTTGTTCGGGTACTTTCCTGCAAGCCAAGTGAGATAAAATATAGCAAGAGTAGTTTTACCCGACCCCGGCGGGAGAGATATAGCCAAGAGATCAAGTTTATCGTCTGCCAACTCCTGTAATGCGTCTACAACCTGTTTAAGTATCTTACGTCTTGGGACATAAAACTTCTTGTCCGGCTCTCTGTTCCACTCCACATATAAAAGATATGAGTCAAAATCCTCGGGAGCGGCAAACAAGCAGACACGTCTATGCAAATCAAATACCTTTACGAGAAAATCCTCGTCATTAGAGTGCTTAATTGCCTCCTCACAAAAAGCAGAGAGTTTACGCAAATAAGTAAGAGCCGTCTCTTTATCTGTCTGCATGGTCTCCCTGCACATAAAGTACAAATCCTCGTAAGGTTGAAAGTCCTGCGGTGTCTTTTTAATTTTTGCCGCGATTTTTTCAAGTATCATTCCTTACCTCCAAACAAAAAGAGCGCGTTATCATACGGGCAGTAAACCCGCGCGATAACGCGCCCTCACAAATTCTTAATTATTCTGCTCTCTTAATGGTTCGAGCCTCCCAATCAAGTACCGCAAGCACCCCGTCTGTGTCGTTATACATTTCCACGTCCGGCACAAGAAAATCACTTCCTGTGGTCTTTAACTTATCCGTCCTATTGCTCCATAGCGACCCTGCGTCATACATAATGTTCGTGAGTTGCACATAGATAAGTTTCCCGTCCTCATAGGTGAGGTTTAACTGCATATCCTCACTATCATATATCCGCGCCCGCTCAATTACCATTTTTCCGTTTTCTCGCGTATCGAATGGGTAAACTTCAAGCAAGCCAAGTTCGACAAGAATAGGGTCAAGATCGGGTACTGTCTCCACGGTCTCGGGAAAGTTCCCCTCCTCTTGGGGAGGCTGTTCCTCCTCGGGAGACGGCTTTGCCTCCTCAATCGCCTCTGCCGGAGCAGGGGTTTCTACTACCTCAACGGGTTTAGTGTCCTCTTGGGGAGTTATCTCCTCAACTGCCTCCACTACAGCAGGAGAGTCCTTTACGACTTCCTCTTTAGCGGCAGGGGGAGCGAGATAAGCACATACAAGACAGGAGACACAGCACATAATCGTCACTACGCCAAGAGCCTTGTGAGACTTCCTCTTGAGTCCCCTTATAAATGTCACAATGAGCAGGACAGGGGTCACGAGCATAAGTATCATGCCAATAATATCAAATCCTGTCATACTGCCACCTCCTTACAAATTCCATGTTGTTTGCAACGTCTAAAGAACGTCGCCTCTGACACTCCACTTTCCTTAATAGCCTCCTTGAGAGTGAGAGTGCCTTTTTGCCATTTTCGCGCCGCAGAGAGAATAGGCTCGTCGGGTTTAGGCTGTCTGCCCTTATATTTACCCTCTCTCTTTGCGATCTCAATACCCTCGCGTTGTCTCTCAAGGATATTTTCTCGCTCCAACTCATAGAGCGCGGCAAATACCGTCAACATAAACCGCCCCTGCGGGGTAGTGGTATCAACTTTTTCCTTGTCAGAGACAAGATTTACTTTCCTGTCTGATAATAACTGCACCGTCGAAAGTAAATCGCGGGTAGAGCGTGAGAGTCTCGAAAATGACTCCACATAGAGGGTGTCTCCCTCTCTAACGAACTCAAGCATAGTCTTAAACTGCGGGCGGTCTGTATTCTTACCGCTTTGCTTTTCAGAAAAGACCTTTTCTACTCCAAGAGTAGCCATAAGTTCGTCCTGTCTTGCCGGATTTTGTTCCTCGGTGCTTACTCGTACATAACCGACCCTCATGTGTACGCACCTCCTAAAGTATTTAATTGACAATAGGTTGCTTTATCAAGTATGTACTTGATAAATAGTAGATAAAGTAGATGAAAACAGGTTTTTGCGTATAATTCTGCTATAACGCGCGTGCGCCTGTAGAAAAACTCACACAAACGTCTACTTTATCTACTTTGTCTACTTGAGCAACTCGTCGAGGTTGAGATCGTCGAGTTTATTGCTTGCCTTTTTACCTCTGCCGGACTCCGATACGATAGGTGTAACCTCGTAGGAGTTTTCGGGAGTAGGAATAGACTGCGGCATAACCACGACTTTGTACTGCATAGGCTCAACTGTTCCTGCAAGCATAGCGGCGGGTAAATCCATAGCCTTTGAATTATCCATACGCTCATACAGGTTAGCGGCTGTAATGCCAAGTTTACGAGCCAAATCTGCCTTTGGTACGTTCAATGCCTCTAAAATTGCTCCAATGATTTCGCGTCCTCTCATGTTTCTGTCCTCCTTGTGAGATAATTATATGTCCAAAGAGATTGCTTGTCAAGGGGATAATTTATAAATTATGTAATTGATAAAGTTTATGCTTTATAAAGTGATTACTTGAGTCTTTTTAATTTTAGGGGATATTTACGCGACTCCCTGCGCGGGTCTGCATTTGCGCCCATACCCCCGAGGGGGTAGAGGCGCAACCGCCCCGAGAGCCGGAGCGACCTCCGCCGGAGATCACTCCGCGCCCGCTCTCGTTTGGGTGTCGTTTGGTGTGATAGCACTATCAAAACAAAAACAAGTATATAATTGACAGTAGCCGCGCCCGCTCTCATAAGACCACACCCCAAAAAGAGCGCACAAAAAGAAACCGCCGGAGCGATCTCCGACGGCTTGAAAATATTTTATATTTTCATTTATTCATATCAAGCAAATACTTTATAACCACGAACGGGAAAACAATTATACATAAAATCCAAATCATATACCCGCACCCCCTTAATTAAATGTAAAACGCATACTTGACGACGTGCGGACATATTTATTATATATCTCGGGCGCGTCCGCCTTGAGTGCTTTACTATCAAGGCGGGAACTCTCCACCGCTTTATATATTGCTTTATGTTCCGAGCCTGTCAAGGTGTCAACTCCCGCGGCGGTCATAGCGGTTTTTATTTGATCTTTTAACCCCTCTATAATAGAGGAGGTTTCCTCCTGTAATCGGGTATATTGTGCCAACTCTGAAAAAATTTTATTGATTTCGTTTGTGTTCATTGTGCTACCTCCTCAAATAATCTCACATACTCGCCGCCGTCGTCGATCTCGATTAAATACGGTTTATAATACTGCGTGCAATCGTAGCCACTCAAAAATGACTTTTTGCCGTCCTCATTCTCGAAAAACTCCGGCGCGGTCAATCTCATAAACTGCCCGAGAGCGTACTCTCTGCCGCCGTGCCTAAAATATGCGAGACTGTCGCCGTCTGCGTAATCTGCGAGGCTATGACGGCTTGTCACCGTCTTAAATTGTATTTTTATCCACCTTGAAACCCTGCGGAACTGTCGCCCGTTCTCACCCTTAAAAATTCTCATGTTTTACGCCTCCTTTACCTCAAAATAATAATGATCGTACATTTTGCCGTGTGTCTGATTTACAAGACGCAACCCGCACGCGTTAAAAACCGACTCAAGCGAACTCATACCAACGCCGCCCTCAAAATAAGGGATTGCACCATAACCCGCGCCGTATGCGATAAAATCGCGGTTGCTCTCGTTTGTTTTTCCTGTCGCCTCCATAGACTCGAGAGCCGACTCTTTTTTATCAAGTAACATTTTTATAATTGAATTGCTACCGTTTAAGGCACTCGCAACGGCGGCAGACTCTTTATCATATCCGCACCCGCTCGCGTGTCCTGTCCCTCTGTAAATATGCCCGTTTGCGTCCTCAATTACTGCCTCCGCCGTAGGATTTGCGCCCCATGTACGAGAACGCGCCCACTCTACAGAGATCGAAACCGAAACTACAGCCGGAGCGGACTCCGCGCGGGTTATTTTCTCCATTTTTGCGGCTGTGTACTTGTCTACTTCCTTAAATGCTCTTTTAAGGGCGTAGCCGTTTGCGGTCTCTCTGTCGATCTCTCCGCGCTTGAACTGTCCCAAACGTAACGCGGTGAGGTTGCGCTCTAATGCTCCCGTGCTTGTTTCGTCGCAAATATAGCGGCGGCGTGTCTCCTTGCTCTCCTCGGTTTCCTTGTTAATAAGATCAATAATGTTTGTGTACTTGCTCATTGTGCTACCTCCTTAAAATAATGTTATAAAGTGTTTGCTTGTCAAGTAATCTCTTGAACTGATTTTATAGTACACCTAAATTATATACTTGTCAAGTACTTAATTGATAATTTTTCAATTTATTTTTATTTGCGGGGTTTCTTCCTATTATAAAGCGAAAAATTGACAAGTAAAAACTTTACTATTTTATAGGTAGAAACCGCCGCGCCGGAGATCACACCAAAACAAAAAGAGACCGCCCGCGCCGATCTGAAAAACAGACCGACCGCCGGAGCGATCTCCACACAATCAATATTATATTTTTATATGAGAGCCGGAGCGACCTCCGAAACCGTCCACAGGTGGAGACACCTCCACAGGAACAAACGACACCCGCCGCGCCTCCGAGATCATAAAAGAGCCGGAGCGACCTCCGCCGGAGATCACCCCCGCCCGAGGTAGCAACCGCCCGCCGTGAGTGCTAATATCAAACGACCGTTCCCCTCCGAGATTTCTCCAAAAATCTTGAAAATTTCCGATCAAAACTTGGTGCGATCTCGGTGCGGGTCTGCGCCTCGGGTGGTAGTCGATAGTCGAAAGTCGTTTGATAGTCGCAGGATAGTCGTGAGAGAGTCGTTAGTCGTCCGAGTTGCCGGAGTCCTCGAGATACCGTTGCTTGATAGAGTCCGCGTCGTAGTTCTGCTCTTGGTTCTGATTAGGTGTGAGAACGTACTCTGTCTTGTCTTGGTAGCCAAAATTGTTCTTGCCGAGGAATATGCCGGAGACAGGATTGATCTTGCCATTACTCATATAGTTTTCCCACAAATTCTCTAAAAATTTATGAGCCTTTTTTATCGTGTCAATGGTCTCGGGCGGCAAGTGAGTACACCTACCACCGATTGTACCGAAATTTCCTGTCCTTATAGACCATAGTTCCTGCCTTGATATGTCGAGTGCCATAGCCATACCTACCACAGTAGGCTTGACTCCCTCGGTAGCGTACAAATCAAAATACTCGGCAAGCCTTTGTTTTACTGCCTCCGAGTCTGTAAGGTCAATCTTATCCATATTGAACAACGCTATATTTATACGCATAAACTTACTTTGATCGTCGTTGCCCTCAAGAGTTGTTCCTCCTGTTTGCAACACATTATTGCGATATACAGGCTTTGCGACCTGTTTAACCACTTCCTCACCGTCGGCGAGAAGTTCGTCCAAGTCGTATTTCTCCTGTGTTTTCTTCCTTGCCATGTATTTGTACCTCCTTGCTCATATTTTCATACGCACATATACGCGCGAGAGTCCTCTTTTTGAAACGCACTCTCAATTAACCTCTTTATAAAGTCCTTACTTGTCAATTATTCTATCAAGAAAAATGCCACTTGTCAAGTAATCACTTTATAATTTATCAAGTACATACTTTATATTCAAGTGATTACTTTATAATTTATCAAGTACATACTTTATTTTGAGTAGATAAAGTAGATAAAGTGATAAAAATGCGTATAATTTCTGTATAGTAACGCGCGTATAAGGAGAAAATACTGCAAAAACTGTTTTTCATCTACTTTGTCTACTTTTTCGGCAACTTACTTGTCAATTATTCACTTGTTATCAATTAACCACTTTATAAAATATCAAGTATGTACTTTATCAATTAACAACTTTATAAATCGTCGTAGTTTTCCTCGACGGGTTGACCCGCTTTCATAGCCTCGTCCCACCTGTCCTTGACGACCTGTAATGCCTTTGCCGGAGAACCCTCCTCGATAAACCATATACAGTCTGTCATATTATCCTTTATGAGATAGAGTCTATCCTCTGCATAATAGTAGGAGAAATAAGGCTCGTCGAGTCCCACGTCTGAAAAGTCGTGCCACATGATACCCTCATTAAGATACCCGTTGACCTCATGGATTTTGCCGTCGATCATCATTTATCCTGCCTCCTTGTCTGCCATATCTCCCACGCGATAGCGAACAGTCCTGCCGCCACAAGGCAAATTGCCATGATAAGCGGTTCTTTACTCGCTATCCCGACTGCAAGGCATATCAAGATCATTATTAGTTCCATTGTCCTCGTCCTCCTCTCGTAGAGTCGCGGCTCTAAATCCTGCCGCAAAGTTGTCCGCGAACGACCTCAAAGCGTGACCCATGCGATAGAACACAAAGTCGAGAGTCGTAAGCATTTCGGGGTATCTGTCTCTGATATAATCTGCAATCAATTTGTCGTCGTTCACCCGATCACCTCCTCGAGCATATCTGCTTTGATTAACTCAAACAAAATGTCCGTAGCGGTTCGCCAATCTTTGTATCTACAGTTAGGTTTTTTATGTATTCTCGGGTCGTCCTCCTGCCAATCCTGTATGTCAAGCAGGACGGGAGAGACAAAGATCATTTTCACGCCTCGAGACACGCAGAGATAATAACAGTCCTTTGAAATACCTCTGCATTTCTTAAACCCGAACTTCTCAAATTCCTCTACAGGTACTTTAGGTTTTAACATTGTCTCGCACCTCCACATTTAGTTTCCACTCATAGACCGAAATCTCAACGACACCGCAATTCCAAAGTCTCGCGGGAACTTCCCTGCGGCTTTTGTAGTCGGAGAGAGTTCCGGCAAAGTATATTGAAATCCTCGTCTTGTCGCTTACTTTGCCGAGTAACTCATGTAAGATCATGTTGCACCTCCTGTCACATACTCATGTATGATCTTTGTCCCGCGCCCCTTGCACTTTGTAAAGCCTTTGACCCATATCACCTTACCCGACTTGTAATGCCTCTCGTGACCTCGCACTTCAAACTCGTGCTGTGGTGAGTGTCCCTTACCTGTGCCTCTTGAGGCAGGGTGAGAAGTGGAGATATAAGCCTTGAGTTTGTGATAGATTAACTCGTCGCTGTCGGAGTGAGACTCTCCGGCGAGACGGTGTTTTCCTTTATCCTCCACGAAAACCTTATCCGCATTTAAGATAGAGTAGGAAACCGCCATAGTGATTGTAGCCACCATGAGACCAACCTCTTTGAGCCACGCCTCCTTACCTCTCTGTATTGCTTTGACCTTGAAATCTGTACCCCAATCCACTCGGGCAGGGTCAAAGTCGCGCATGAGAGTAGAGACGAGTCCGACACAGCGACCCTTTACATACACGACGTTCTTAAAGATATGACGAGCAAAGTCCGAAACAATAGTCGTGTCGATCTCGTAGGTCTCGTTAGGGTTGATATTCTCGAACACAAAATGAATTTTATGTAGGGGAAACTTGTCCTGCGTCGCTATATTAAAGGTCTGTGCGATATACCCCTGCTTTTCTGTGAGTAGGGAAAGTCTGTCAAATTCTGCTCTGTTAATGCGGATAATGTTCTCGATCATAGGTTACATAACCTCCTTGAGTTTCACTCCTCTTATTGTCGGGTAGCCGCCTGTCGCGCCTTTTCCGTCGTACCACTCGGGGTGTCTGTCTAACTCACTATTGAACTTACGGGCGGAGAGGACAGGTGCGCCCTCTGATTTCGCCCAAATCTTAAAGGCGTTATACAGGTCTTTTGCTCTTATTACGCAGTCGGGTCTCTGCTCACACCTTGCCTCGAGGAATTGCAGGACGAGATCATTGTCTTTTTCATACTGCTTTACGACCTCTCGCATACTCTTACCCATTTCAAGACCTTGGTTTTTGTAGCGCAGATACCCACGCACAAGCCACATAAAAATACCTTTCATGGACTCCTGCTGTGTGAGTTCGTCCTTTAAGAACACGTCCTGCTCGTCTCGAGAGAAATGTCTATTGAACTCGACTACCTTAATTCTCTCGGAGGCGAACAGAGACTTATCTGTTACCATAGGGAGATCATTACAGGAGAGCCATAATGTGAACTGCGGCTTGAATGTGATCGGTGCTTTGTGCAACTGTCTCGCGGAAATCTCCTCACCACCTGTCAACTGCTTTATCTGCTCCTCGTCGAGTTTGCCGTAGGCGTTGGACTCTGCCATAGTGACAAACCTCTTACCCTTTAACCCTGCAAGAGTAGGACTCGCCGCCTCTGCGTCCTTATGTCTGTCGCCGGAACAAATCATGCCGACGGGTGCTACTTTTGCGTAATCTCCGAGCATATACTCGATTGTGTTGAGGAGAGTACTCTTGCCGTTACGGGTTGTCTTACCGTGGAGGATAAACATACACTCCTCATTACTCATACCGAGCATTGAGTACCCGAGAGCGCGTTGGAGGAAATCTGCCTTATCCTTGTCGCCCTCCGTAACCTCGTCGATAAAACGCTCCCACCTGTCACATTTAACTGTCCTGTCTACGGTGTGATCGAACCTTGTCTGCATTGTGAGGAAGTCCGACCAAATCGCGGGACGAAATGAGCAGTCCCGTAAGTCGTAAGTCCCATTGAGGCAGTTTATGAGATAGGGGTTTGCGTCAAATTCTGCCGCGCCTATTCTTAACTCACCTGTCGCGTCCTTTAAGATACGATCACGCATACGCCTGTCGCCCATTTTATTGACAAAAGAGGTGTAGGCTTTGCGGGTGTCGTCGTCCTTGATTTCTCCGCAGTATAAGATCATAAGTCTTACAAAGTCCTTGATCTTTTCAGATACGAGAATGTCGTTTACGTCCTCACGCCACGCCCCGTCATAGTAGGTGTACCATGAGCGGTGTTCTGCACAGTAGCGAGCCTCCTTGTTGTAAAGGAGTCCGAACAGGTTTGCCATTCCCATTTCCGACCACTCAAAGCCGGAACTCGTCTCGTCCGCGCTTTCGGGGTGGAAATTCTTAATCATATACATTTTGTCTGATAAATCCTCGTCCATAATGACCCTGCCATTATGGAGTTCAAATAAATCACGTCCCTCTGTTTCGTTTCTCATATTTACCTCACCAAATTTTGAATGTCTATGCCTACGCCGTCGCAGTCTTTGACATTTCCTTTTTCTTCATACTCTGCTGTGGAAAAGAACAATATATGTCCTTTATCATCAACCGCCGCCGACAACCCATGTGTCATAATGACCGCTCGCAGGAGAGTAAGTACATACTTGATCTGTTCTTTTGCGTCGTTACTCATAATGCTTTTGCCTCCTTAAATGCCTTGAGGAGTTTCGGGAACTGTCTCGCAATCCAATCGACTGTCGTTTCCTCTTGCCCGTACGGTTTATGCTCCCAATCCGAGCCGAGACCCGACTCATACATGAAAGCGTGAACAATCTCGTGTCGCAGGACTTGTTTCTGATAGGATTTGAAATCTCCCAATTCCACGTCCTCATAGTTGTTGCATACGACAATGAGGTGGAGACTCGGGTCGCAATAACCGTCTGCGCCGTTCTTCCCGAGATATTTGTCCTGCTCAATGTCTCTGTACTCGATTATCCACTCATTACCGAGGATAGTTACGCACGCTCGTTCCATAACCTTACTGCCTCCTCCTGTAAATCTGTGTCGGTAGTCATATCGGGTACATTCTTGGGAGTAAAGTCCAATTTGCTATCGGGTACGAGTCCTCCGGCGATACCGCCTCGGGCAAAACAGGTATTGCACCTCACATAATGGTAGTGACGATCAATCCTGTGCCAAAACTCGTTTCTCCATTCTGTACCTCCGTTTTTCTTGCAGACCTTGAGTTTCTTGCTCCCGCAGAACGGACAGGGTTTCAATAAATACTGTGATTTCATTTCTTACCCTCCCGAACCGCGATAGTGCATTTTTGCTTGTCCTCGTTCCACCACGCGCATTGTTCTCTCATGCAATAGGTAGGTTGTGTCCCGACACGAGCCGAGTCGCCCTCAATTATGATCGTGTTCCCTGTCATAATCGGACAGATAATCTCGTCCATATCAATTACCTCCTTGTCAATTAGTTACTTTACAAGTATATACTATAATACAATTACATACTTGTCAAGCATAAAATTTATCTTTTATATCTCGTCACGGAATTACATATTGCCTGTATCTCGGACTTACCGAGAGGAGGGTCGCAAGCGACTGTGTTGCAATACATAAGTTCGTCATAAATCTGTGCCTTGCTATACCCTTGGTTATGTAGCATACCCGCCAATGAGGTGAGGCAGATATTTCGTGACCCGTCGGGTATTCTTGGATAAACAGGACGCAGTTTTATACGTCCGTCCTCGGGCAGACTCCATACAGGGGAGTAGATACGCCCGTTTGTCTTTTCTGTTGGCTCTTTGGTCTCTCTCGCGTCGGGAAAGTACTTATCTATCACATAATCAATCGCTGTCTGATTTTCCGCGATCTGCGTGTAGAGAACTGTGTCTCCTGTGATGATAAAATAGCGAGCCGTTTTGTATATCTCGACTCCGGCGAGGTTATTTTTGCCCTTAAACGGGAGATCACCTCTCAAAATGATATGAAATCCTCTGCCGGACTTTGATTTCTCCGTGTAGGACGCGCATTGTCCTATAATGTCTGCGGCGAGGGGAGTCATAAGACCGTATTCCTCGTCATAACCACAATCAATGTCTATACCCACAAACCCGTTGTCTGCAAAAACAAAACCGCAGTAGTCGTAGTAGCCATTCTCTACCGCCTCAAGAGCGGTAGAGAAATCCGACCACGTTTTCGGGTTGACAGAACTTGCCGCCTCATGTTCAAAGGCTCTCATAGGAACTTTGCTGTCCTCGTGAGTACATACCCATTGTGGGAGACTCGTCATTTCCTGTGGTATTCTGTCATAATGATTGCTCATATTAACCCTCGCTCCTGCGCGACTGCCTTTTCAACGTCACCGATCAACTTCCAAAATCTGTCCTGCGGTACTCCCATTTCTACGGAAATTCCGTAAATATTGTCTGCAAGAGTATCGGGATTGCCATAAATCTTAAAGATTATCTCCCTGTCCTGCTCGCAAAACTTATTGACCGCCGTCTCGCACGCCTCCCAATTCTGACGATCGGCAAGTGTAGGAAACTGCTCGGGACGTTCACGCCGCGCATAAAATCTCATACAATGCTGTGTGTAATCAGAATAAAAGGTTTTCATTATTTCTTGCCTCCCTTATGCTTACCGAACAGGGGACGTGCCTCCTCTACGGGTTCGGGTGTGATCTCTTTTACGTCTCCCACAGGCTCGGGAGTAACTACTTCCTTGACTCCTGTCGAGAGATTGTTCACAGGTTCACCCTCGAAATACCACTCACCTACCTTGATAGGATAACCCTCCTTGTCGGACTCCTCGATCATACCGTCGTCGATAATGTGCTGTGCCGCCGCAACTGCCATTTCGTTTGATACGAAATCCTTGCCGGAGCGGAGTAGTACATTAACCTTGCCGTTTGCGTTCTTCTTGAGTTTGAAATTTGCCATGATGATACCTCCTTATGTGTTATGAACGTGAGACGCGATCATATCTGCTTGGTGCGTCCACAGTACGTTAGGGAACTGCCTTACTGCGCGAGTGTAGTAGTTCCATTCCTCTTTTTCCGTAAATGCTCCCATGTGATACCTTATGCACATTACTTCCTCCTCTGTGAGTTCCATGTGTGAGGCAAGGAGCATAACCGACTTGTCGCCGTGACCTGTGAGTAGGGTATCTGTCTGATATTCCCAACGAGTAGGCTCTCCGACTTTATAAGGTACGGAATTATCTACTCGATATTGGTCTATCTTACAAAGGTCGTGTAAGAGACCTACGATAAACGGAGACCCGTCTCTCTGCCACTTGAGGTTGTTGTGTCTCGTGAGATCACAGAGAACCTCCATTACCATGAATGAATGGTCGAACAATCCGCCCTCGTAATTCCCGTGAAATCTCGTGCTTGCAGGAGCGGTAAAGAACTCACTCTCTGACAACCACTTTGAGAACTCTGCGGGCAGGACACAGATTATAGGACTCTCCCAAAACTGCTTTAATCTGTCCTCCTTGGTTTTCATATATCCCCCTCCTTACGGTGTAGTGAGTGTTCTGCGTCGAACCCCTCGGGATAACGAGCCTTGAGTTTCTCGATATTAAGAGCCGCGACCTCCTCAAGAGTCCAACCTTTAGCGGTGGCGTACTCGGCAATAAACCACATAAGGTCTCCGAGTTCCTTTTTCAAATGATCGTTGTCGATTTCGTGTCCTTGGTAGAACTTCTGATAAATGGAGTGCAACTCACCGATCTCACCGACCATACCGTGTAAGGCGTGGTTCTTTGTGTCCTCGGAGTCCCTCTTTAAGTCCATTGTCCTTTGTGCCAACTGCTGATACTCATTTAACTGCATTTTTCTTTTCCTCCAACTCCAAATATTTGTTTAGATACCAACGTGCTTTATCAACGTCCTCCACACCGTTCTTGCGGCGGTGGCGGTAGAGATACTTGAACGCGTTGCATATACAAAAGTCCTGTACTGCCTCCACGCCCTGTGTCTCTACCATTACGTCGATACACTCGAACTGTCCCGACTCATAGTGAGCAGGGTGGTTTACGTTATCTGCCATGTCGCTACTCCTTATCCGAGCAAAGCGTCGAGATCAAGACCGCCGCTTGTCTGTGCGGGTGCGGGAGCAGGAGTTGTAGGCTGTGCCACAGGAGCGGGAGCAGGGGCAGGAGTGGCATTATTCTCGTGTCCGAGAGTAAGTGCGCGTGCCACAGGCTCGGTGTCGAAACCGTCTGCCGGAGACTTATCCCCGAGGTTAGCGAAAGTAACCATTTTATTAGGGTCTTTGTTGGACGGTAACTGTGTGTGAACGACCTCTGCACAAATGTAGTGGTCGATAAGGTCTGCGGGGTCAATGTCCTCGAGAGTAAAGTCATTCATAGCAGTTTTCGCAAAGTAGGAAAACGCGTTCATAGCACCCTCATTGTAGGTGTCGTCCTGCTTTTTGATCTGAAATCTCTCTGTGTGGGTAGCACCCTGCGCGTTGACGAGTTTAACCTGTATCTTACCGAACTCCTCGTCATACTCTGCGTCGTAAATGCGGAAAATGTGAGTTCCCTCGGGAATGAGTACAAATCCGCTTGTCATAGGTATTCTTGCCATTGTTTTATCCTCCTTTATTTGCAAGTCATACGGTAGGTTGTTGAAACCTGTTCCTGTGAGTACTTATCAAAGAGACCGTCATTCTTGAGAGCCTCCTCGTTGATAACTGTTTTCTTGGTCTCGGACTTGGAGACAGACCATGTATAAATCGCTCCTTTGACCTCAACCTTTTTGTCCCCCTCGCGGAACTGCTTTACAGCGTGTTCCTTGATAACCGCGTCGATCTCCTTGAGCCTCTTGGCTTTGTCTGCGATAGTAGCCTCTACCTTGTCGATCTCTGCCTTGAGTCCCTCTGCCTCCTTAATGAGAGCCTCTACGTCTGTGTCGGGAGACAGGCTGTTGGTGCGGAGTTCCTTGAGAATATCTGCGTCGCGCTTTTCGTCAAAGTCCGGCGAAATACCTGTCACAACGTATTTGTTCCACCACTCCGTAACCTGTGCTACCTTGTCTGCAAAATCGGGGTATCTCTCGGAGACTTTGAACTCAACCGTGATCGTGTTCTTTGCACTCGGCTTGAACTTGGCAGGGTTCTTGTAGTCCTTTTCCTCAAGGAATGAGGCAACCATGATTACGTCGTCTACTCCAAGGAGATAAGCGTAGAGAGCCGCCTGTAATGCGTAGTACTCGGGTACGTCGTCCGCCCAATCCTCCGATCTCTTTGTGGTTTTCATTTCGAGAACGGTGTCCGGCTTGTTTTCCTCGTTGTAGAGCAGGAAGTCCCACATACCGCCAAGGATAGGCTCGTCGGGAAAAAAGTCACCCCAAGTCTTGTTGAAATAGTCCTCGCCCCAAATGTCTGTAGGAGTCTTGAGGTTATCCATGAGATATGAGTCTCTCATGTAAGCCGCCTGTAAAGGCTCGATTGTTTTTCCTGCCTCGGTGTAGATCGTTGACTCGAACGGTTCTTCATAGGTCTTTGTCACCGCACACCAAATCTCGAACGGTGTAGACCAAGGATTGAGACCGAGGATTGTAGCGAACCTTGTACCTGTGATCTTCTTGGTCTTTTTGGGAGGGGCAACCTCAATATGGTTGCCTACCCACTTGATACTCTTACTCATTGTCTGCGCCCTCCTTTAACCACTCGCCGACCTTGTTCATAATCTTTTCGCAATCAGACTTTGTGATTGTGGTAAATCCCTTTGTCTCAATCGCGATCTGTGAGATTACGTCCTCCTTGGACGGGTCTTTTTCACGGAGTTTCTTCATAGCCGCCTTTAACTGCTTTAACTGCAACTCGGTAGCGTTGCCCTCGGCGTTGGTAAGAGTCTGCTTTACCTCCTCGCGCTGTTCGGGTGTAGCGGGTGCGTGCTGTGTAGGAGCAGGAGCGGGAGCAGGAGCGTTCTCCGGCTTGTTGGTAGTGTTGTCGATAGTAGGCTCGATACCGTCACTCTCGCAAATATCGAGTACGATCATATACAGGTAACGTCTCATGTAAGTAATGCTCGAACCGAGTGCTTGCATGGAGTTTGTTGCCTGTTTACCTGTATTACTGATAATCGGCTCGATCTGATTGAACGGAGCGGAAAAAGTAACGGGGTTCTCCTCGGGAGCGTCCGTATTGTAGAGAGTCATTGTCGCTGTGTCTGTCGTGAAATTCACGATAGGGACAAGACCTACCTCCGAGAAAATACGGGTTGCGGGCGGTACAATGTCGTCCAACTCGAAATACTTGAATGAGAGGTGCATATTCTTACCTGTTTTCTGCACGTCTGCCTCAAGGAATTTCGCTCTTGCGAGGAGCAACTTCTGAAAAACATTCATTTTCGTAGTGTCCTCCTTTGCCTTTGTTGCTGTGGTACTTGCTTTTGTCTGTGCCATTTCTTTTGTCCTCCTTTGTTTCTTTTCGGGTTTTATTCCCATGAAATCGTTGACACGTTTCTTTGCCATTTCGACGTAGAAATCTTTATCCACGTCGCTAATGCTTAACTGATTGTCGTTGTCGATCACACAATGCTCGGGGAGCATTTCGATCTTGGCTGTACTGTCGTCCTCGGCTTTAACCTTGAACAACTTTCCGTATTTCTCGTCCTTGGTCGCATATACTCGGTTGACTCTCTGCACAGGCTGTTTTTCGTCGCCTACTATGTGATAAGCCTCACGGTACTTTATTCCTGCCTTTGCTATGAGTTGGAATTGAGTAATGTCGTCACAACCGTAGATCGTGTCCTCGACGGGTGTATCGTGGAGAAAATACTCTTGAATTGCCTTTGCCACGATACAGGCGTTGTTATTGATATTGAACGCTCCTGCGGGTGCGATACCTCTTACGAGATAGCCGCCCTTGCTCTTGGCTTTGCCGCCCTCTTGGACTTCAACGTAGTTGTTCACGTCCTTTTGAGCGATCTGTACGACCTTATCCTCCTCAAGTTCAAAGCCTGTACGTCTCTGCCAATCCTTTGTGATCTCGAGAACGAGGTCGTAATAAGGCTTGTCAAACTCGACCATGATACCGTCGGTGTTCAACTGCACGATCTTTAAGTCCGGCACGTCCACAAAAAGGTGTTCCGCCAACTCAAGCAGGAATAATTGACCTGTGACGCATACCGACCTACCCATGAGCGGGTCGTAGAGATCGTTGTATTTATTGAGGGACGCACCGTAGGTCGTATTCACAACGAGTTTGAGTGCGTTCGCGGTAGCCTTGTCGCCCGCCGCCTTTGCCGCCATTCTCTTATCGAGAACCTCCTCGAAAATCTGTGCCGACGGGATATTTCTTGAGGTGTACCCGCAGATTGTCATAAGGTGCGGATAGTAACTCGCCACGTCGTAGTTACGGTTGATACGAGAGCCGTTTTCCCTCCATATATAGTTAGGTAATGCTCCATGTATGCCGCCATAACCGAGAGTCACGGGGCAATCGCCTATCGTGATCTCAAGTTTTTCCGAGAACAATTCCTTGTCGGGAATTGACGGGTCGTGCATTTTGTCAAAGTACTCAAATACCTCTTTGGGAATGAAATCTCGCAGGAGATTGTCGGGATAGACGTACTCGCGCTCGTCGCTGTGAGGTTGTGGTGAGGCTTTAAGGAGAGCCGCCGTCAACTTGGCGTTTGTCATTCCCATAGCCTTGATCTCGTTTATCCCTGCGAGCCTACCGATCTGCACTTTGTTTTTCAGATAGTCCTTACGGAGATCAATCAATCTCTCTGTGGTGTCTACGTCGTGCTTACAGTAGAACTCGGTCTCTGCTCGTTCCTCCGGCGTAAGAGGTCGGTCAATATCGAACGGAACGGTGGACTCCTGTACGCTCATTCCCAAGTGTCCCTCGATAGCCTTGAGGGAGAGTCCGGCTTGCATATCGTCCTTAATATCCACGTTGTTGAACGTGTAATAGAACTCTCGCAGAGGTGGGTACTCCCAACCTTGCCCGCCGCCGATAATAAAATCGTTTAACTGTTTCACTTCCTGCGGTGTGAACCCGCAAGCGATAGCCTTTAATATGTGTTGATCGTAGAATTTGCTGTTAAACCCTACATAAATCGTCTCGTCACTCACACAGGCGGCAATCGCCTCGTTGTCATTCCATATACAGGTGTAAGTCCCTGTCTCTTTGTCCTTGAACACCACGAGGAAGTCATAAGCGAAAACTTCAATGTCGTATGTTGCAAATCGCATTTATTTACCTCCCTCTATGAAATAACAACCGTTTTTTCTGTAAGTGGTACAGCGTTTCTTATATGCCTTGACCGTGTAAGCCATATCGTCTACAAAGTCATAGGCTATCGGGTCTGCCTTACCGTCGAACTTACGAGCAATCCTGCCGATACTCTGTGTGATTACTGCGTAATCTTTTTGAGGTGTAGTGAGGAACAATCTCTCAAGTCTCGGTATATCGAGTCCCTCTTTTGCGAGAGAGTAGGTAGCAAATAGGTATTTCTTCATGCCCGTCCTCATATCCTCAAGAGCCGCCTCTCGCTTTGCTTTTTCTGTCTTGCTCGTCATTTTGCCGCTTATCATTACCGCCTCTTTTTGCATTTCATAAGGTAGGCAACTCATAAGCAACTCAAGGTGTTCGAGTCTGTCTGACAGAATGAGGCAGGAGTGACCCTGTTCGTTTTTCAAGGTGTTTGCTATGATCGTGTTCCTAAACGGGTTCTCACAGAGGTAATTGATTAACCTCGAGTACATGAGTGTTCCGTCTGTGTCGAGACATTCCCTGCTTATCTGTATGCCCGTTCCTACGGGATAGACACCGACCTTAACAACTGTGTCCTTTACTGCCTCGTCGGGTACGGTGTAGACCGTCTCTCCGAGTAAAGCATGAGTAGCCTCAATCATTCCGTCTGCCCTGTGAACTGTCGCCGATAAACCTATCTTGTGACGTGCCGCGAGAGCATTTAGAACCTTGTAAAACTGTGTCATAGCGGTGGGAGTTCCGGCGCACCTGTGGCACTCGTCCACGATCACCACGTCCCACATATTCTTGTACTGTGTGAGGTCGAGTTTGCTCATGGTCTGTACTGTGGCAAATGTGATACCCTTACCGATATTTACCTGTCCCTCCGAGATTGTCCCGAAAAGGTCGGGGTTCATATACTGTGTGGCTCTATCCTTACTCTGCTTGAGTAGGTCGAGCGTGTGGGTTAGCCACAATGCTTTACCCTTAAACTCCCTCACGAGAGCAATTCCCATTTGTGTCTTGCCGCTCCCTGCGGGACTCTGTAATATCCCGTATTTCGCTCTGACGACCTCACAGACGGCTTTTTCTTGATAAGGGTAGAGTGGAATAGGCTCGCCGTATTCAATCGTCTCTGCGGGGCAGAACACGCTCTCATAGGTGGTGTCTGCGGGTGCAAACTCGGGAAATCGTCTCAATGTCCCAAACGGTAGTACAAGAGTGTCTCCGTGTATCTCGTAAAGTGAGATACGTTGCGGCGTGTTCCCCAACCAAAGGTGCATACGCATTTTCTTTTGATAATCGGGGTTCGGGAGAGTTAGGTTTTTCTTACACCACAACTCAACTGCCGCAGGAGCGTCCTCGACTGCTATAGTGTTTGAGATCGTGACTCTCATTTCTTCTCGAGCCACCTCTCAAGAGAGATACCGTCTCTGATTATCTCCTCAAAGGAGAGCGTCTTTGACTTCCTCTCGGGGTCGTCTCGGTGCGTCTTGAGTGTGGTAAATGAAATCATTGTGATCTCACCGTCTCCATATAGGAGAGCAAACCACCCGTCACCGTTGCCGCAGTCGTGCCATAACTCCATAGCCGTTGTTTGGTTTGGTTCTATGCGATCAAGCGGGAAACCGTCGCCGGAACATACCTTGCAGTCGATAAGATATGCCTTGTGCTTTTTCACCGCGAGAACGTCTGCGGGTTGACCTTGCTGTGTCTGTGCCAATTTCTTGACCCAAAATCCTCTATCAAATAGCAGTCTCGAAAACTCGTCCTCAAAACTATTTCCGAGTGATCTGTTATCCGTTTTCATGCTGTAATTCCTCCAACTTATTCTCGAGGTTCGTGATCGTGTCCTCGAGTTCTGCCTTTTCTCGTTCCAATTCCTCAACACGGAGGCACTTATCCTTGTAGTCCTCGGCTTTGCTCATAGCCTCGTCGTAGTCCTTAAAGTGTTCGTGCCAATAGTCTGCCGCCTCACTTCCGAGGTACTTGTCGAGAATGTCCTCAAAATCTCGCTCATTGAGAATGGTCTCAATAGAGCCGTTAGCGAGTTTCATTACTTGACCCATGTTCGTATTCCTCCATAATCGCGACGACCTCCCTGCTGTATTCCGAGGTAACTATTCCCTTGTCCCACAATGCTTTAGCGTTGGACTCACCCATGTTGTAAGCCATGAGAGCCTTATGTACGTCCCCATACCTCTCGAGGTACATGGAAAGTATCTTTACGCCGCAGTAGATATTGTCGTAAGGGTCAAGGAAGTCGGTCACACCGTATAAATCCTCGAGCCACTCGTGATTACATTTGTTGATCTGCATTAACCCGTAATCGCCTGTACCGCTTATCGCGTCCTCTACGAAATCGGACTCTTTGTCGATTACCGCGATCACAAGGTCGGTGGGTACGTCGTCACTCGCACAGCACTCGAACATATACATTTGAATTGCCTCGGGGAGCGGTACGTTGTAGAGATCGTTTTCACGCTCTGTCACAGGAGGAACGATAACCACCGTTACCTCTTTGGGACTCTCCGAGGAGATTTCTGTCTCGGTTTCGGTCTCAACCTCCGGCTGTACCTCCACGACTTTTTTCGGGGCGGTCAATCTGCCGAGGACAAACCCGATTAAGATTAGAGAGCCTAAAAAGAAACCGACCTGTATTTTGACGACTGTGCGTCTGCTGATTTTTCTTGTTTCCATTTTTCAAATCCTTTTCTGTTTTCCTCGTCCTCGAAAAAGGTAGTGATGATCGAGAACAACGGTTGTGCGAGGTCTTTTATCTGCTTATTGGTGAGTTCGTTCGAGATCGGACAGGATTGCGTCGCACTCATTCAGAACCCTCTTACTCTTGGGATAGGTGTAGACCTCCCGCAGAATGTTTGACATTTCCGGCGGCTGTACTACCGTGCCTCGCTCACGGAGTCGCTTTATCATTTCAACCTGTGAAATGCCGAGTTTATTCATGCGTTCCAAAATAGTCATTGAGTTACCTCCTCTCTTATCAGACTCGAAATTCAGAATTTTCATTGACAAAAAGCGGAATTATTGTTATTATTGTTGTTACCAAAAACGACCGCAGAGGTTCTTGCGAAATGCCACTTCCGAGAACCGTCCTTTGGTATTGTCAATTACGATTTTTGGAATTTCTGATTGTTATTATAGTTATTGTTATTGGAATTGTCAATACCGATTTTTGGAATTTTTCAAAAGGAGGTATTTTTATGACGTTTTGGGAGAATTTTTCGCATATTTGCGATATACGCGGGACAAAGCCGACCCCTCTACTCAAGGCAATCGGGGTCGCCCCAAACAAGGTTACGGCGTGGAAAAATGGTTCTCTGCCAAAAGAGGAAATGCTCAAGAGACTTGCAGAGGCTTTAGACTGCTCTGTAATAGATTTCTTTATGGACGATTATGACTATACCTTTAAGATTGACGATAATATCGTTATGCTCGAGAGAGGATATAAGGGACTGTCGGAGAGTCAAAAACACCGCCTGTTGGCATATTATTACTCTCTTATAGAGGGTAAAGAATGAACGCCGTAATTTATGCGCGATATTCAAGTAGTAATCAACGTGAGGAGTCTATCGAGGGACAATTAAGAGAATGTCACGAGTTCGCGCAGAAAAACGACATTATAATAGTAGGTGAATACTGCGATCATGCCATAAGCGGTAAGACGGACAAACGCCCGCAATTTCAGAAAATGATAAAGGACTCGGAAAAAGGTAAATTTGACACCCTGCTCCTTTACACGATTGACCGTTTTGCCCGTAACCGTTATGACTCGGCTATGTATAAAGCCAAACTCAAGAGGAACGGGGTCAAGGTTATTTATGTAAAGCAACCTATCTCTGCCGAGCCGGAGGGAATTATCCTTGAGTCTGTCCTTGAGGGGTACGCCGAGTATTACAGCGAGAACCTATCTCGAGCCGTAAAAAGAGGTCTCAAGGAGAACGCCCTACACGGTATAGTCGTGTCCTCACGTCCTCCTCTTGGGTATTACACCGACGAAACTAGACATTATGCGATTGACCCTGTGGGTGCAAAGATCGTCAAGGAGATTTTCGAGTTGTACGCCGACGGGAGATCAATACCCGAGATCGTAGCACATTGTAACGCTCACGGGTACAAAACCTCTCGGGGAAAGCCGTTCGTAAAGAACTCTATCCCGACTATCCTGCGGAATGACAAATATATAGGAATGTACCGATATATGGACGTGGAGATTGCCGGAGGTATGCCGCAGATAATCGACAAAGACCTGTGGGACACAGTACAGTCCAAACTCCGTCACAACTTCTCTGCGAGAGCCAAGAATAAAGCCAAGGAGGACTTTTTACTCACGCCTAAACTCTTTTGCGGGCATTGTGGCTCTCTTATGACAGGAGAGACGGGGACGAGTCATACAGGGAAAATCCATAGGTATTATAAATGCAACTGTAGGAAGTATAAGCACGGTTGCACCAAGCAGAATGAGAAACAACAACCTATAGAGGACTTTGTTGTACGTCATACTGTCGAGACAGTCCTTACAGACGAGAACATAGATAGAATTGCAGATAAGGCTATGGAGATCATTGAAAAGGAATATGCCGACTCCTCATATCTCTCGGGACTCAAAGCAAGTCTCTCGGAGACCGAGAAACGCATAAATAACCTTATGAAAGCCATAGAGCAGGGAATACTCACCGAAACAACAAAATCACGCCTTGAGGAGTTGGAGAACGACAAGAGAACCCTTATGAGTGAGATTGCCGGAGAGGAATTAAAAAAGCCGCTCCTCACGAAAGACCACATTGTATATTGGTTGCAATCGTTTAGGAACGGCGATATTGATAATGAGGACTACCGTAGGCGGATAGTTGACACCCTCGTAAATTCTGTTTATGTCTATGACACCCCCGACGGAGGACGTAAAGTAACCCTCACCTTTAACGTCTCGGGACAGAATACAAGCACGGTCGAGGGTTCAAGTATTGAGGGTTTTACTGCACTAAATCAGTCAAACTTGAACCCTGTGGAGTTCTTCTTCACAGACCATGTTTTCGGGTTTGTACTAACGGTAGAGAGGATAGAGTGATCTATCCTCTTTTTATTTGTGCAATAGCCTGTATAACTTTGTCATATCCCACAGTAGCCGTAAGGAATGATAGGAACGCGAGTACGATAATCTCCACGACCACCTTTGCGGTGACGATCTCGCCCGCAAAAATAATGTAGCATACGCAAGCGGCGACCGTAAAGACCACCGATACGATTGCGGCGAGGAGGTTAGGTGCATATTTCACGCCCTTTTCATTGAGCAACTTCTTTACTGCCTCGACCGTGAGGGACGAGAACACCGAAATTGCCATTAAAGCGATAAACAAAAACTCATAACTCATTGTTTTCCTCCTGTTCTGCCTCGAAACGTGCGTCCTCGAGGTCTTGTTTTCTCTGTGCCTTGGTCTCGAAATACGATTTGCATAGATACCCGAGAATGACCGCCACTATTTCAGTTACCCACGCAATACCCATTTCCTGTACGGGTTCTTTACCGAAAAAGGACAGGACGTAGGGTAGCGACCCGTTAATTACTCCGATCACGAGCAGGATTTTTACTGCCTGTTTCGTGTACGTCCTTTTGTCCGTCTTTTTATTCATAGATACTCACACCCTCTTTGTATAAGCAAGGGAAATCCAACCCTTACCGCTCTTGAGCCTACCCCACTTGGTAGAGCCGTTCATTTTCTCCTCTATGATCGTATAAATCTCCCCCTTACCGAGACAACCGACCTTGTTAAACTCAACCCCTGCACCCGCACGGATATTGAGCGCACTCGCTGTGACTCTCACGGTGTAAGGTTTGAACCCTGCCGCCGGAGCAGGAGTAGAAACGCTCTGCTTGCCTGTGGCAAACCGCTTGTAGTACTCCTCACCATAGGAGGCACGCTTTACCTTGACCGCCTCGGTCTGATTTGCGGGTTTTTCAAAGTCTACAAGAACTGCGTCGGAGGCGGCACGAACGGTAGTAGCGGTCTGTAAGACTGCGAGAACCTTTTTGTACCCCTGCAATTCAGTCCACAGGTAGTTTAACTGCACGTTGAGATCACCGACGGACTTTCCTGCGGAACGAGCCGCCTTGAGGAGTCCTGCCTTACGAGTATGATAAGTCCATTGTGCGAGACCGTACCCTGCCGCGTCCTTTTCAAAGTTCGTGTAAGAACCATTGTCAACGGCGGCGGTATAGGTATCATCATTCAGACCGAGTTTCGCCTCGTAGGAGTTCTGCACGTTGGTCGGCTTGAGACCGCTCTCTGCTTTCAGATTTCCCATGAGTCCGGCAACGCCACACTCGGTAAGACCTTTTCCCTTGAGGAAGTCCCAAATCACTTTAGCGACGTTGGAGACAGGAGCGGGAGCAGGAACGACATTTATGTTTGCTCCATTGTCAAGAACGACAACGGTGTGTCCTTTGGTCTTGGTTACGAGAATGTCCCCTCTCTTGAGGTTAGTTGAGGAGTTACACGTTCCTGCCGCTGTAATCACCTCAAATTTGCCTGTTTTCTCGATAACCGATTTCTCGCTCGCTGTGTTAAAGTCTGCGACCTGTATGCCCGCGTAAGCAAGGCACACACGCACAAGAGCGGAGCAGTCCGTCTCTACGTCGGTTGTGATCTTGGACGGGTCAAATCCCTTGCTCTTTGCCGCATTATATAAAGTATTCCTTTGACTTTGATCGTAGCCTATGTGATTGTTCGCACAAGCCGCCTCCATAGCCTCGGCGATCTTACTTCTCGTCGCGTCGTCCTTTGCACGCAGAACAACCCAACCTTTTGAGTGCTTGTACCAAGCCTGTGTAGAGACCTCGCCCTTGGTTTGGTCTCCGGCTTTACCGCCTGTCGCATTACCGCGCTCGTCAATTCTTGCGCTACCTACTCTTACTGCCATTTCTCTGCACCTCCTTAATTGGTAACTTTTTTACGTCCTCCATTATTTTCTCGGCTGTGCCATTTCCGCCGAGTTCTTTGTAAGGAATGTAAAGGTAATCATGCAAATTTTCGTACTCGTCTGTATCTACCGAGCCTCGCTTAATGTACTCCTCACCAAGAGCCAAGATACGATCATGTGCGAGACCTCGGAGCATTTTACCCTCTATTGAAACCTTTTTGTCGCGTCTCTGCACGAGGTAAGTCAACAAAGACCAAAGACCTGTACTTCCGAAAATCGCTAATACTACCGCCTCAATACTTACCATTCTTAACCACCTCCTTTCAGTTATGCCGCCTTTAGCAACTTACTCGCCTCCGCCTTGTAACCTTGAATAAGGTGGTAGGTGTCCGCGTGTTCCATGCTTGCAATCCGGCTTTGAAATGATTGCTCAAATTGAGTTTTGCCGATTTCTCCTACCTCTAATTCATGTAGGAGTTTTCTCATACGCCGCATAGCACCCTTGCGGACTTTTCTTGTGCTATTGAAATGTCGATAACCGACAAAATCGACACCATTCTTGGCACAAACAATCGTTGTCTTGGGATTGAGAGTCAATTTCAAGTGTTCTGCGAGGAACGAGTCTAACCTCGCCCAAATCTCTTTGAGTTCCTCCACGCTATCGGACAGGATAACAAAATCGTCCATGTAGCGTATATAGTACTTACAGCGGAGGTCGTTCTTTACAAACTCGTCTAACACATTCAGATAGACATTTGCAAACAACTGACTCGTGAGATTTCCTACAGGAATACCCTTACCGTCGGGGAATACTCCGTTATGATCTACAATGCGATCAAGTATAGTAAGTAACTCCTTATCCTTGAAATACCGCCTGTTTTGCTGTTTTAAGACCTCGTGATCTACGCTCTGAAAATAGTGGTGAATGTCACACTTTAAGGCGTAAACCTGTTTCCCCTGTACTACCTCCAAATTGTAGAGCCAACGCTGTAGGGTATCACTCGCCTCGTGAACCCCCTTACCTTTACGACAAGCGTAAGAGTGGGTGTAAAACCGCTTTTCGTATATTGGCTCAATGTAGTTACAAATCATGTGCTGTGCTACTCGGTCTCGGAACGGTAACGCCATGATGATACGTTCCTTTGGTTCAAATATCTTAAATACCTTATAGCGTCCTGCACGATATGAGAGGTCTTTAAGACTCTCGATCAATTTTAAGAGGTTTTGTTCTCGTTCCTGCTCGAACTCAACAACTTCAATTCTGAACCTCTTACCTTTTCTTGCTTTATGGTAGGCAGATAGCGCGTTATCAAACGTACATATCTGCCGCCACAAATCACCTGTTCTTTTCATAAATACCTCGCCACGGGTTCGCTTATGCTACTATGCGGCTTGGCTCTTGTAACTTTGCCCTTGTCGGGACGGGATAACCGTCTGACTACTTGTGTGTAATCCTTGTTGGCAATCCGTAGATACACCAATCTCAAAAGTAAATAGTCACAGACGCAACGCACGCCGATGTTCGAATTGACGTTCCAAGGGTAATTGTTGCAATTCACAGTACGAGAGCCGTCGTGAACGCCGTTGATCCAAGCACCACCGCCAACGAGGGCGTGGAGCAAATTTTCGCTCCCAACCGCGAGACGAATTAACAGTTACCCCATGTTTCTTTGTTTATTCTTTTCTTCCTTAACCTTTTTGATAAGACCACCTATACAACCTCCGATATATCCGAGTTGCTCGGACACATAATGATATGAGCGATTGTTCATGCCGGAGTACTTGAGATCATGTGCGAGTCTGATTTTACGAACGAGTTTCGATTTGTTACGGTCTGCCGCGTACAAATGACTTGCAACCTTGGTCTTTTCGTACATTTCGAGTTCGTCCATAATGTCGTCAACCGTCTCTCTAATATCCTTTTGCAGAGTGAACTTCTCATATTTCGGGAACGTAGCAACCTTTTTATGGAGATAAACAGACAGGTCGTATGTCATTTGATATGCGTCTGTATGCTTATAGTCCATTCTCAAAGTGTCCTCGTCGTTCCCGTAGGGAGACTGATAACCTGTATTAAGTTCCAAAGTGATCTACCTCCAAAGTTTTGTGTTAAAGGGGAGTGCGCTTTCGCGCCTCCCCAACTGCTTACAGCGAGTCACAGACGCAACGCACGCCGAGGTCCGAAGGGACGCCCCAAGGGTAACTGTTGCAAGCCACAGCACGAGAGCCGTCGTGAACGCCGTAGAGCCAAGCACCACCGCCAACGAGGGCGTGGAGTCCTGTCTCGGAGTACTCCCAAATCTGTCCTACTTCCTGTCCGCTCATAGGGTTATACCAAGCACCGCTTGCGGCTGTAGGGTCGTGTAAGAGTTCGTCGAGCCACTCCCATACGTTACCAACTGCGTCTCTTACATTGAACGCAGAAACGGCGTGCTGTACGCTACCTGTAGTTGCTCTACCTGTGTTGGTAGTCTTACTCCAAGCATAGGTGTTATTATTGTCCTCACCCTGCGGAGAACCATAAGCGTACTGACAAAATTCTGCGTAAGAGGGAAGTCTCTTACCTACGCGGAGAGCCTTTTCGTTGGCGATATACCAATTAAGACCCTCTGTACCTGTGATCGGATTTACACCGAACTTTGAGGCGAGACCGTTATAGCCGTCGTCGGAGGACAGATAAATGTCAACCCACATATCGCCGACCTTAACCATTCCCGCAGGGTCGCAAGTAGGACGATTGAGGAGAGTCCAAACAGAGTTAGGAACAATCCCTGCCGCCGTATTTGTTTTCCAACCACTACCCATAGGAGTACCGCCCGCAGAGATAGGGACGTGTTCCTCGTCAACCGCACGAACGATACCATAATGGAAACCACCGATCTTACGAGAGTTGAGAGCGGTAAATCCGTTCGGGTATGTTGAATTTTTGGAAATACGATAAGCCTCTGCGGAGAAGTCGGTTGCGTCTCCGTTTGTAGGGTCGCAAATATAAACGTAGTAGTCATTTCCGACTGTGAGTGTACTCACAGTAGCGTCAAAGTTTGCAGAACCAAGTTCTGTCTCCTCTGTCTTGAATACAGAGTCACCTACAGCGATCAACACGCCACCCTCAAGAATGAGATTACCCTCGTCGTCCACATATAAGTACTCCTTGACAGGAGCAACTACGTCGGACATAAGAGAGAGTTTAGGTGTAGTGATCTTGGCAATATCGTTCTGCATATTCTCGTCATAACCATAAAACTTACTCATTGCTCATTTCCTCCTTTATCTCGTCCATTTCTGCCTTGCTCATACCTATTCTCTGATAGATCGTAGGTGAAACCTCAAGGCGAACCGTTGTAGCGTCCGCAGGAACTTCCTCGTTGAAAGTAACAATAGTCTTTACTCTCTGCTGTGTCTCCTCGTCAACGATATGCTCTACTCCGGCGATTGATAACTCGGACTCACCCACAAGCACACGCTCGTAATTATCCATTTCTGCACAATATACAAGGGTTACGTCCTCCTCGGTTTTCTCAAGGATAGGGCAAGTTGAATAGTTCTGATTTTCCAACTTGATAATAGCCTTGAGCAAATCCTTTTTCTTGAAAATGCCCGCTCTTACCATTTCGAGGCAATTTCTTACGTCCTCGGCTGTTGCGAGGTTTTTGGGAAACTTAATCATTGTCTGTACCTCCTTAAACTTAATGATTTACATAACTGCCTACATATCCATTAACAAAGGCAAGTCCGCCACCGTCTACAAGTCTGAACTGCTTGTCTGTCATAACGTCTGTGTGGTCGATCGTCATAACCGCCGGAGCAACAAAGTAGTTTTCGTTTGAACTTGTAAGGCGATATGTTCCCGCCTCTGTTAAATACAAAGGTTTTGTGAAATCGGTCATACGATAGACCGTTCCTGTGGTGAGGTTCGTAATCACAACGGGGTCGGTAGTTCCTACCGTGTCTGTGATATGAACCTTTACAGCAAGGTTTTTGATATGCTGTAAGAGAATGTCGATCTCATTCTGCAAGTGTCCGGCGGGGTCTGTACCGAGTTGTCCCTTTATCAAGTCGAACCAAGTCGTGAAAAGAGCCTCCTGCTGTTTCTCAAACGCCGTCATTTCCTGTGTGTACTTGTTCTTGAGTGCGCCAACGTCCGCATTTGCAGTAGCACGCAGATTATCGAGGTAGATTGAAAATGCCTCCAAATCCTCATTTGAGGCGTTCTCAAATAGGGTCTTTTGAGTATTAAAGTAAATCTGAAATGCCTCGTACAAATCTGTTCCCTGCTCGACCATACTCATAAGGGTATTCAACGCCTCATTCATACGGTTTGCGTCCCTCGCACCAAAGAACGACTTTTCTTTTTGTGAGTACACAGTCACGTCCTCAAATGAAACTGTCCCGTCTTGGTTCTCTATCTGATTAAACCTTTTGAGACCGCTCCACACCGCGTCTGTGTAATCAACAGGTAATAATTCCCATGCCATTTAGAAAATTCCTCCTTTCATTCCAAAATTCCATGTGAACGTCCTCCTGCCGTCGCTTTGGTTGTGAAGTTTGTCGTATAAGTCCAATATTGCGCTCTCGAGTCTGTTCAATTCCGTATAAGTTGGGGTGTTACCATTTGCGTTATAAACAGGCTTGTCGCCGTAGGACTCCTTGAGAGTATTGAGATTGATCGTCTCGAGATTATCCTCGAGTTGATTGATCTCGTCTGCGTAATAGTAGTCACCCATAGCCTTATCACCACTCGGGGAAACTATATTGAACTCGTCGTACATTGTAATAGCCAAATCGCGCAGATAAGCGAGGTTATTCTTAATACGGTTATAATCTACGGCATTGAACCTGTCCCCCTCATAGAGACCTGTCGTAGCACTTATTCCACCGTACCAATCTGTTTTAGGTGTCTGCCATGCCATACCTTAATATCCTCCTGTTCTTCTTGCTGTGATCTTGCCACTAAACGCGCCGTTAAAGTTAATCGTCTGACGGTAAATATTTACTTTCATGCCGTCGTAGAACTCGTTTTCTTGATAAACAATGTCGTTTACGTCTATCTCGGGGAAACCACGGTTGTCATACTCATACTCGATACCCGAGGTGTAGTAATCACCGAGCCACTCTGCAAGGTCTTGAGCCATTGTCATATCAGATATAAGCGGGTTCTCCCATTTGACCGTCTTACCTCTCTCATGGAGAGTATTTACGGCGTATCGCTCGACGATCTTGTATCTATATCCAAATACCTCAAAGCGGGCATTTGACACGGTAGAGGTAAAGCGAACAGTAACAAAGTAGTTGCCGGACTCTACAATCGTGACACCTGTGGTAGCGTCATTCAGTTTAGCCACAAAACCGTAGGACGGTTCACCTACAAAATAGGTTCTGACTTCTCCTGCGGTAAAATTTGCCTCCTCACTTATAAGACTTTCCTGCTGTGTGCCGTTCTGATATTGATAACAAGGTACGATTACTTCCTTGACAAGTTCCTGCTTGATTGCTTTAGGAGAGGAGGTCATATCTGCTCTCTCCATTGTGAAATCTGTAATATCACCGAAAGCAAAGTAGTTGAGGATAATACGGTTATAAGGCTCTGCCGTAGCCGTGAACTCGATCTCCATTTTGTCGAAATCATCAAAATCGTGGAGGATAACAAGTGTTTTCTCGATTTCCTCCTCAACCTCATATTCCTCGACGAGATCACCGTTGTTGTAGGTTCTGATTGTGATTGCCGCAGGGAGAGCATTACCAAATACCATACGGAGACCGTAATACATACAAGCCGCCTCCTGCTGTAAGGTCACAATCGGATTTGTCTCAAACTCGCAATTTTCGTCGGAGATTGCCGCAGACACAAAGCCTGTATAAATACCTCTCTGCTGATTGCGAGGTAAAAAGAACATAGCACCGTCCACGGTTGCATACTCGGCGGCGAGAGTAGCGTACTCCTGCTTTGCGTCCTCCTCGAGAACCGCGCCTATGCTTGAGTAGTCCGTCTCGTCATTACATGAGATTGTCTTATCCGGCGCAAAGTTCGATTTAATCGAGATACCGCCGTTACGAGTCTGCATGAGAGTACAACGACAAGCGTTTGCTATGATCTGTAATGCCTGTTTGTGAGGAACTCGAGGCATAGGATTTTTCGTATAAAGTGTCTTGAGGTGAGGGTCAATGTAGTAGTTCTCCTCGCCCGCGTCCTCAAGAATGAGGAGAGCCAAGTTGTAATAGGAGATACCGTTCGCCCTGTAAAGACCTCTGTAATACTCGGTAGCCATATTACGGAAACGATCTTGACAACGGATTGTCGCTGTAAAATCGTCTGACTCCCACTCGGAACATAACAGGTGATTTGCTTTTATCCATTCCACGTCTGTCGAGTCGGGCAGGGTGAGACCGTAGTAAATATCCATTTCCTGTCCTGTCTCGAGGAAGTTGATAGCCGACCGAGGGTTATCAACATTAAAGTAATGGTCGTAATTCTTGAGCGTTACCGAGAAATCAATCTGCGGTATGTCTGCACCTATCGGGGAGACGTAAGACTCAAGAGAGGAGTCCATAACCGAGTCATTGTAATAAACCAAGCCGTAACCAAATCGGATAGAGTAGATACGGAGGCGGGACACCTCATTTTTCATGCGATAAAATACGAGTTTCACAAAGGTTGTATGATAGAGAACCTCCTCTGTGGTAAATATCGCGTTCTGATTATCGCGGAACTCGATTACCTGTCCGTCCGCACCGATCATATCGAAATCAATCGGGTAATTCTCTCCGAAATTGATCGTGATACCCTTGAAATCCGTAGGCAGGGTGTTGAGTTTGATCGTCAACTCATACTGCCCCTCGGAGACAAGATCACGTCCTACAAGTCCTGTGTCATAATATGCGTTTGAGGTGTTTGGTCTCGGGAGGAAAAACATTGTGCCGTCCACCTTTGAGAAATCCTGCTCAAGAGTCGCATATATGGTATCGTCGTAATGCTGTCCGAAAAGGCTCGAGACGTTGGAGAAATAAGCAAAATCTCCGTCGTCGATACTCGCTTTCGCCTGTGCCTCTTGGTTGACAAGTCCGAACGAAATCATTATGAAAGCACGGTCTCGGAGAGACTTCTTTATGCCTTTTTTGTATGCTTTCGAGACTTTTTGCATTTACTCAACTTCTCCTTTACAAAGTGCCGTAAAATATAAAGTATTTGTGATACATACGGGTGTTTCTGCTCGGGGTAAATCATTATGTCATTCTCCTGTGTCAACCAAGTTTACCTTACAATTCCTGTAAAACCTCGGGTGTCCGTTCTCGTCTACCCAATATTCCTCTCCCTGCCTGTCGCCGCAGTACATTTTCACGGTTTTAGGAGAGCCGGACACAGGGTCTTGAAATGTCACATAGAAAAAGAAATTACTCATACTCTGTAAAATCCTGTTCCATTGTTCCGCCGAGAGCCACGCCCACTCTAACCCGTCAATCTTGTAAAGGTCTCGACCGATACGCTGACCCACAACAACGCCGTTTGCGTTTCTCCCTGCGTCAACTGCGGTCGAGACTATAACGTGTACGCCACGCTTGCAGGGAGGTAACTCATAACCGTTTATCGCTAAATATGCCATGTGCTACCTCCTTTATGCTTTGACAAACTGAAAACCGTCTGCTCTTTGCTGTGTTACAACTGCGTCTCTCACAGCACGATTACCAATCTGTACGTTAGTGATCTCTGCCTTATCTGCCTGTCTGCGAGTGTCCTCTGCGATTTGTGTCATGGTAGGCTGTAAGTACTGCTCGTAGAACTCCTGCATACCCTCCTTGAAACCTGTCGCTGTGAATGAGGAATGAGACTGCACGTCTGCCGATACTGCCTTGGTGAAATCGTCGGTGTTGTAATACTTGAGAGCCGAGGTATCTACCGCAAAATCCATTGTAGGAGCGTCGAAATTATTGATACTACCGAGCCACTTATCCATTGTCTTTACGGAGGCGGGTATCATATTATCAACACCGATATTAAATCCCTCTACTACGAAAGCACCGATTTTCTTAAATGCCTTGGACGGACTCGCCTCGTCTGTTCCCTCTTTACCTTTGGAGATAATCGACTTACCAAAATCTTTTATCTTGTTCATAGCCTTATCCCAAAGAGCGGACACACCGTCGATAAATCCCTGTATTACGTTTTTACCAATGTCAACGAACTGTGATACAAGAGTGTTCTGTCCGTCGGGTTTCTCAAACCAACTTCTTACCGAGTTACCGAACGACTGCATTGTACTTTGTGCGGTGCTGTAGTAACTGCTTACCTTGTTCTTGAAACCGTCAACCACGTTCTTTGCGAAATCAGAGAACTTTGAGGAGTTTACTCCGCCGTAAGAACTGTTTGTGAACCTATCTCTAATATCACTCGCCCATGTAGTAATTGCCGTGCGGACTGTGGTATAAGTACTGCTTACCTTATCCTTAAATCCCGAGATCACGTTGCTCGCATACTGTCCGAACGTCGTGTTGTTGATAGCACCGAGGGACGGATTGATAAATCTATCCTTAATGTCACTCGCCCAAGTCTGAATTGAGGTACGAACGGTTGTATAAGTGTTGGTGATCTTATCCTTAAATCCCGAGATCGTATTCTGTGCGTACTTTGCGAACTCTGTCACATTGATTGCACCGAGAGAGGAGTTAGTAAAGTAGTTCTTAATGTCGCTCGTCCATGTGGAGATTGCACTCCTCACGGTCGTATAAGTACCGCTTACCTTGTCCTTAAAGCCTTTTACTACGTCGCTTGCAGTAGTCTTGAACTTACCTACAATACCGCTCTCACCGCTACCCTCGAACCAAGAGAGTACTTTTCCGGCAAAATCCGTCATGGTAGTTTTTACTGCATTGAATTTGTCCTGCACGCCGACGATCAAACCGTCTGCCGAGAACTCACCCACGGTAGCAAACTCCTTGGACGGAGACGCAATACCGAGTGCGTCCTTAAATCCCTGTACGAAACCTCCGCAGAAATCCTTAACTCCGCTTTTGAGTGACTCCCAAGCGTTTTTGATACCGTTGAGCAGTCCGTTAATTATGTCTGTACCCAAATCGTAGAGTTTTTGAGGCAATTCCTTAAAGAAATCGACAATCGCTGTGATGATCTTGGGTACTACCTCTTTGACCTTGGCGATCATATCGTTCGCCCAAGTAGCGACCTTATTTATCGCATTTTTGATAGCGTTGTAGATTTTCTCGGGGAGACCCGCAAACCATTGTTGAACAGAGGTGATAATCTGCTGTACCTTGGTCTTAAAGGCGTTCCACATATTTTGTCCCCAAGTCATTACCTTTGTAACCGCAGAGGCTATCGCGTTCTGAATTTTCGCAGGAAGTTCCGCGAACCACTTACGGATATTCTCGATTGTTTCGGGTATCTTGACTTTCAGATAGTTCGCTGTATCAACCACCCATTTCACGATTGCGCCAAGGGCATAACCGAGGGCGTAACCGATTTTTCCGGGTAATTCTGAAAACCATTTACCGATTGCGGCGATAACCGCTTTGATCTTGTCGGGTATGCTCTGCATGAAAGTGACGATTGCCGTCCACTTTTCTACAAAGAATTGCTTGATAGCGTCGATTTTCTGACCGAACCAAGCGGGTATTCCTTGGAAGAACGGTACGACTGTACCCGTCCACCAACCCGAGATACGAGACCAAACTCCCGACCACCACTCTTTGATAGCGTCCCAATTTTGTACGATTGCGATAATACCGTCTGTGATAAGACCAACGGCGAGTCCGATAAGTGCGCCTATTCCTGCTCCTATCGGTCCACCTAAAGCACCGATCATAGCACCAATTCCCGCTCCTGCGAGAGTAGCACCGCCACCGATAAGCATACCGTTTAACCAATTCAGACGGTTCTTGATAGCGTCCCAAATACCTACAAAGTAGAGAGCGATACCCGTAACTGCCGCCGCCGCGCCTCCGGCTATTCCTGCGCCGAGTGCCGCCGCGCCCTTTGCTCCAATCTCAACAAAGAGAGCAGGGTCAAACAGTTTAATGAGGATAGGTGCTATCTTTGCTCCTGCGACTGCCGCACCGAGAGAGGTTGTGATTGCACCGACGATCATGCCACCGAAATTGAACTCATTGACCTTATCTTTGAAAGCGTCTCGGATAGCCAATACGAGAAGTCCAACACCTGTCACAACTGCACCGATAGCCGCTCCCAAACCACCAAAAGCGAGATACAAACCGCCGATAATTGCCGCCATAGACCCGAGTAGGATAATGGTGTTCTCCAAATCCATACCATTAACCCAAGCGTTCCAATACTCGAGGATATAAGCAACTGCGCCTCCGATAGCAAGAGCAAGTCCTGTTATCTGTCCCAAGCCGAGTTTTAGTAGACCCAAATCCTTGAGGAACTTGAGTAACTTCCAAGAGGCTATTCCTGCGGCGATACCCGCAACGATAGTTAAAATGTCATACAGACGGGTTTTCATAAAATCCGCCCAATTCTCAATCTTTTTGTTGAGACCGAGCCAATCGAGCAGTTTGTCTATGATACCCTGTATCTTGTCCTGTACGTCTCCAAGGAAATCATACTCGGGGAGAGGGAAGTCAAAACCGCCTCCACCAATATCACCGAGACCGTTATCTTTTTTCTTTTTGCCACTACCCGAACCGTCGTCCTCCTCGGGAGGGGAGATAATATTTAACTCGTCGATACCGAGGAGGGCATTTTTAACCTCTTTTGCCTTTTTAGCGGCATTTCCGAGAGAGTCCTCTGCGTCTCCGAGACTGTCGGCAACGTCACCCGCCGACCCTGCCGCGCCACTTAAACCTTTACCAAACTCGACCGTAGGAATTTTAATACCGAAAAATCCTGCGATAATCTCCGCGATCATTCTCAATACTTTTGCGACTGCGATCAAATAGGGCAGAACTGCGTTCAAGATAGGAATAAACAGATTACCCCAAGCACGAGCGCATTGTGTGATCTGTGCCTGTAAGATACGGAGTTGGTTTGCCGGAGCGTCGATTGTACGAGCCATATCGCCTTGAGCGTCCTTAACCTGTGTCATAATAGCGTAGTAGCGGAGTTCCGCTTTTTCTGCCTGTGTCATAGCAGAGACCTTTTTCTCGATACCGAGTGTATATGCCTCCTGCTGTAAACGGGCAACGGACAGGTCATAACCAAGCCTACGGAGAGGCTCAAGTTCTCCGGCGATACCCGACTGTAGTTTAGTCATAGCGTCCTCAAAGGAGATATTGTAGAATGAGGAAATATCATAACCCAACTGCGTGAGATTTTTCGACATTTTGTAGGCTCTGTCCTCAACTACACCAAAACCTTTGATGATCGTATTGAAAATACCCTCGTTACGCATGAACTCGGCGGGGTCAAGTCCAAGGACTTCACTTACCTGTTCTGCGTACTTGCTTGCCTCCTCTGCATATTTACCCATTGAAACCGTAAAGAGGTTCATATCCTCAATGTACTTGTTCGCTTGGTTAATCATGCTCGCGATAACACGTCCTGCGGCGCGTACCATATTGATAGCAATAGCAAGTTTAGCCGCCAAGTTTACATAACTCTTGGAGGCTTTTTCATTACTCTTTGAGAGGTTGTTTGTCGTCTTGATAAGTCTCTGAATACGGTTCGGAAAAGCCGCGAACCCTGCCGCGATCTTACCCATGTTGTCGGCAAGAGGACGCATAGCGTCTGATAACTGCTGTATCTGCGCGGTGAGACTCTTAATATCTATGTTTTTAAGACCCTGTAATGCCTGTGGGAGTCTTGTTAATTGCGAAATGAATGAGTTGAGATTAGATTTACCGATAGTAGATAAAGGCTGTAATGCCGTAACCAACTCGGAAACCTTACCAAAATCAACACCGTTCAAAGACTGTACGGCGTTGCCAATATTCTGTATCTGCGGAGCAATAGAGGACGAGAGTTTTATGTTGCTCGCACCCTGTAATTTCTGTAGGGCATAACCAAAATCAGAGAGTTTCCCTGCATTTGCCCTGCTCACAGCAGATAAGGCGGTGTTGAGTTTAGATAACTGATTTGTTACCGACGTTAAACCCAACCCGCCCTTGGTTGCTGACTTCAATTTCTCAAGAGAGGCGGAAAGTGCGTCGATACCACTTGCGGCGGTTTGGGAACTCGCCTCAACCTCAATTTTAAGTTGGTCGATTGTCATATCGCTCATGTATTCTCACTTCCTCTCTCGAATTGCTTATTATGTTTTGCTATGAAACCCGCCATACGCGTGAGTCCCTTTTCATAAACCTTACGTTCTTTTTCCTCCCGCTTACGACGTTCTTGTTCCTCCGTAATGGATAACGGCTGTTCAAGGTACGGAACAGGTTTTGTCCCGCGTTTCGCAAAAGCGTGTAGTATAGGAGATACCCTTGTGAGTGCCTCATAGAAATAAGCACCTTGTAACCATAGTTGCGTGTTCATTTTGTCACGCCGTATCTCCTCGGCTTTGCGGTAAAATACCACCAACGTACTGTCCTCGTCCCAATACTGCTCGTAGGTCATTCCTATCGACAAATAGTAAGGAAACAACTCCTCGAACTTCTCGTGATAAGAATTGAGGGGAGCAGGAGCAGAACCCCTACTCCCCTCGTAGGAGGACAGCGACCTCTCGTCTCTTACCAAGTCGCCGTCCAATTCACGTTTTTTGGCGACTTATCGGGTTCGTCTACGAGAGCCATGATCGGCTCATTATACATTTCCGCCAACTTCCCGATTAAATCTTCCTTGTTGGTAAGATTTGCAAAAATCTCGTCGATCACTTCCTGCTTTTCAAAGCGGTGGTGAGCGAGAAATGCACCTCTGAATAACTCGGGCAGGGTACTCATAGGCTTATCGGTGATCTGTGACGCGATAAATCCCTTTTTCTCCATTTCCGTTACTGTCTTACGAGTAAACTCAAGGGTATATTCCTTTTCGTTGTACTCAAACTTCAACTGTTTTGCCATTGTTCTGTCCTCCTTAAACTTTGGAAAAATGTTTTATAAGCAGGGGGCGTTCTCTCCTACAAGAACGCCCGCCGCCTTGTTACCGCTTACGCGCCTACCGTGATAGGTGTAGAGGGTGCGATAGTGATAGTCATATCAACGACCTCATTTACGCCACCGCCCACAGGGAATACGGATAACTGACCCTTGAACTCGAACTTACCGTCTGAACCGTCGGGAGTGAGTACTCCGCCGGACTCTGTTCCACCGAACCAAACTGCGAAATCCTTTTCAGTACCCTCCATACTCTTGAGATTAGTGAAGTCTGCCTTGGTGTAGTTCGCTGTGAACTCAAGAGCGTCAAGGCTCTGAATACCCGGAATGTAAGTCTGCATATTATCAGACAGGGTAGTTGTCTCGAGCATTTCCGGCGCACCACCGAGATCGGGGAAGTCCTTAATGTCGATCAACTTTGAGTAGGTATCGCCTGTACCTTTTACCATGAGAAAAATCTTGTAGGTTGAAATAGCCATAACTTTTTACCTCCTGTAAATTGTGTGATCTCTGCCTATGACGGCTCTGTACCGTCCAAGCATACGATAAATTGTTGCGTCATTTTGGTTTGGGACAGGTTCTAACATTCTGCGAGTGAAATTTAACTCTGCAAAAACGTCGTCTACGAGAGCGGCAATAGCCTTACACTCTGACTTTTTACCTGTCTTTTTGTTTGAGTAGACGTTGACCTCGTATGTGACCGCCGCATGATTTTCAACCATGCTCTCGGTCTGTGAATTACGATAAGTAGCATTGTCGATCTCCACGATTGAGACTGCCGGAAAAGTGGACGGAGCGGCAACGTACTCACCTGTGATAAAGGCTTTCGGAAAAACCTCTCTGACTTTCGCCTGTATAGCGTTAAAGATTTCGCTCTCCGCGTCTATCATGTAAAGACCTCCTTTGCAATCTCGGCTATGTGGTCGGTAACTAACTTCATTGAGTTATACATAGGCATTGTCGCGGGTGTTCCGTGTGTTAAATGGAGTTCTCCGTCCTCGTCACGAAATCCCCATGTTGACTTTTTACCCATTCCTTTACCGTAGCCGCCTATCGTCATACCGAGTTCTGCACCCTTGGGGTGAGGAGAAGTGCCGGACGAACCGTTATGATATACACCCGCTCCAAACTCTACCCAAACTGCGTCTGTTCCGTTTGCGATTACCACAGTCAAGTCGCCCTCGTGTGAGTAGCCTACCGTGACCTCGGCGTATTTCTTACCTCCCTTGAGGAGATCATCAACTATCGCTCCCGTAAATCCGCTCTGCGCGTTTGTGGCGATCTCTGCCGCAAGCCTATCGCGCAATATTTCGGTCTTGCGTTGGATTTCTCGCTTATAATCTGCGAGTTCCTTTATCGCCCTATCAATTTCGCTTTCCGACAACCCAAATTTGATTACTGTCTTACCCACTTACCTTTACCTTGCTTATTGCATACGACACACTATTGAGACTCCGCGCTACCTTTTTCACGATATAATCGTGAGGGGTAGCAACCTCGCCGTCCGCATTGAGAGCAAGTGCGCCGTGTTCGTCAAGTTCCGGCTCTGTATCAACCCATAAGATTGAGTACTCGTCGATAGCAGGAGCGTTGTTATCCATAACAATCACCTTGTCGTAGGACTCGTCCTCTCCAAACTGCCGACTCATGGTCTCGCCCTTGGCGGCTGATATGTTGGCAAAACACTCGGTAGGGTTGCCGTGGGTTACTTCATGTTCGCCTGTAACATTTCCATACTCGTCGATAATGTCCGTTCTGCCCTCATAGAGAGCGTAGAAGAAACGAACTTTGTTCCGCTCCATACATTTCATTACTCGCCCTCCTCACTTGAGAATGTCCCACAATGAGGAACGATCGTGCGTAGCATTGAGGTAGGAATATCGGCTTTTTCATAGGTTCGGGAAATCCCGTTCTCCGTATGTGAAACCTCACCCTCTGCGCCACGCTTATTGAGCATATATGCCGCGATCTCAACCTGTAAGAAATCATACTTTGCAGGAACTTCCGTAATGTCGTCTCTGTACGGATATGCCTTGGCTATGATCTTACGTCCCGCAAGATTAAGATAAGCGGACAACACGTCGTCACTATCAGAGTCGCCGACCATAGCCTTTAGGTTTGTCAACTTTTCTGCGTCTGTCATGCCGCCCGCCTCCTTTCATTCTTACGCAACTGTGATCTCGTAGTAACCGAGAGACTTGGGATTTGACCCTGCGGCGGGTTCAACCTCAACGTAGCCGAGTCCGCTTGCCTCGTAGTAAGTCTTGCCGGAAGTAACAGTAGTATCGGTTGTAACTGCGGCTGTTGCTCCTGCAAGGAGTTTAACTGCCTTACGCTCGTCGGTGAGTGCGGCAACGTAATACTTACGAGAGAAAATAGTATTGAGACGGATATTAGCGTCGTCACTATTTCTCTGTGCCTGTTCGATCTCAACACCCTTTTTGTTGAAAAGGGTAACTGCACTCTTAACACCGACAATGATCGTTCCCTTAACTGCGTCCTTTTTGGTGTAAAGGTTTACTCCGGCAACTGTGCCGACATAACCTGTACGAGCAAAAGACTCAACGTACTTGAGTTCGTCCTTGAGTGCCTTACGGATAGCCGCAACGTCCGCAGGACAAACAAAAGCGAACGCCATAATGGTCTCGGGGTCATTGTCTGTACCCTCAATGTTCATCATGGAAACTGCGTCTGCGAAACCGTCGAAACCGAAAGCAGAAACAGGAACTACCATAGTAGCCTTGTTGAACTCACCGAAAATATCTCCATTTACGGTGTTGAACATATCAGTACCCATGTGGCGAACACCTACAGGCACGAGCATAGGATCGGTCATAGCCTGTTCGTCGTAATACTGAAATCTGTTCTGTGCCATAGCGATACGGTACTCTTTCTGACCGTAAGAAACTTCAATGCTCTGTGTGTTTCCTGCACCCATAGCAAGTTTCTGTGTTGCGCTTGTAGCACGGTATCTGTTGATCTTCTTGAGCATACCTGCCTCGCCTACAAGATCATTGTCGATCAAGCAGAACTGCTGTAAGTCAAGGTGGGAATTGTACTGATCTTCAACCTCATTTGCGAGGAAGAAATTGTCATAAATTGTATGAGACATTATTCATTACCTCCTGTATCATTTGTATAGAGTTCTTTGTACTCCTCGGGGTGTTCCTGTGAGAATTTCATTCTCTCCGCAGGAGACATTTCCCGTAACTGTTTGAGTGTCATTGTCTTGGAGTCTCCGTCGCCTGTAGGCTTGGGGGTCTCCTTGAGGACTTCTGCACGCACACGCTTTTCTACAGCGTCAAGGTGCTTTTTCTGATTTGCAAACACCTTATCGAGATTGCCGTCTGCCATAGCCTCGGCTGTTTCGTCTGCAAGTTTCTCCTCATAACCGAGACCGAGCAACTTTGCCTTGTTCTTTGAAACTGTGGACTCACGCAGGAGAGTGTCATACTTTTTCTGTAATTCCTCTCTCTGTTCCTGTTCCTCCTGTTTCTGCCTCTCGTCCTCCGACAACTTTTCCGATAACTCCTTTTTCTTTGCGGCGAGTTCGGAGGCGGTCTTATCAAACTGCTCCTTGCTTACATAGCCGGAATAATCGGGGTCGGGTACGTCGTA
>Ga0326512_10000144_pt1 | contig 60193 bp, 60 predicted proteins | sample 1_2617_0518_D_FD_203652 | JGI IMG/M metagenome (GOLD analysis project Ga0326512, IMG submission 203652) | Bovine rumen microbial communities from UC Davis, California, United States - 1_2617_0518 | ecosystem: Host-associated > Mammals > Digestive system > Stomach > Rumen | place: USA...
ATATGGTGTTAGAGGTCAAGCGCAGGTCAAGAGCGTTGATTCTGAAGTCGTCCATATCCTCGGGCTTCTTCGCGTCCTCACGCATCGACCACTTGCCGTCCTTCTCCTGGATGGCGAAGGTCTTGATCCAGTTGGTCAGCGACTGACGGGCAATGATGTTGACGGCTGCCTTATATTGGGCGTCGATAATCCTCAGCTCCTCGAGGATCTCTTTCTTGCGGGCCTCGCTGGTGAACTTGCTGGTGAGCAGGAAGCTCAACGCGTTCACGCGGTCCTCATAGTATACGGTGATGTCGTTGGCCTCGTCAAGCTGCTTCTTGAAGCGCTTGGCCTGCTCCTTCTCGGCATCGATGCGTTTCTGCTTGCTGTCGGGATTCATGGTGCGGTCGAGTCGGTTCAACTCGTCGCGCCACTGCTTCAGCGTCCATGGATTCTTGCCGCCAGGCAGGTGCTCACCATACTCTTCCATGCCGGTGATGGCGGCACTTGCATACTTGCCGTTACGGATGTAGCGAGTGAACACATAGCACACTGGGCATGGCACCTGGTAGCCTTCTACATGGGTGTCGCGGTATATCTCCACAATCTCGCTCGGTGTCGCTCCACGGCCCTCACGCAGCTGCAGGGCGCTGATGCTCTTGATTACGGCCTCGTTCTTCTTGCAAACCTTGGTGATGTCCATGCTGTATGAGTACTGAGCATCGCCGTTGGCAGCCACTGCCCTGAACACTGTGTCGCCTAGCCACTCCCAATTCTCCATCACGGTGTCGGCACCACCATTCTCTGCGCTTCCGCACTTCAGGAACAGGTTTATCATGTCGGCATAGTTCTGGTAGATCTTGGCAGCCTGCTCGTCACTGATGTTCTTGGCGTCCCTGGCGTCGTTGATGAGCATCTGCAGCACGGTGGCCTCGTTGCCTTCCACGTCGCCTTCTCTCAGGTCGTCGGCAGTGATGGGGTTCTTGGCGCTGTACTCCTTGCCGTTGTACCTGGCAACGAGGTTGCCCTCGTCGTCCACCAGTGGTTCCTTGGTAACCTTGCCGTCCTTGTCTACGACTTCTCGGCTCACCTCAAGGCCGCCACCTTCCATGATGGATGTTGTCGACATCAGGGTGCTGCCGCCGTTTTCCTCTCCGGCAAGTGCCAGTCGGTCAAGTTCATCGGCTACATCTTGGTTGAGTACCTGACGGTCCATCTCGGTTAGGTTGCGACGGCTGGCGGCAAGAAGGTCAACGATGTCCATGTCATTGAATTTCTTGTCGATTAGCTTGATCTTGCGCAAAGCGTCACGCACTGCCTGGACAACCTTCTCGAGCAGGGTCTTGTCGGTACCCTCCTCGGCAAGATGGGCCATGTACTCGTCGGCTGCCTCACGCTTCAGCTCGTCGGTCATCAGGTCATCAAGGCTCTTGCCTTCTTTCCTGTACTGCTTCTTAATCTCCTCATATCTTTCAGCGCCATACTTGTTCTGCAACACATAGTCACGCTTGTCTCGCTTTTCTCCACTTGGCATCACCTCGTTCCACACCTTGTCGCACAGGTCGTTGAATGTTTGGATGCCGTCCTGAGCGTTCTCGAACAACGCACGCAGTCCACCATGGGCCACAGCCTCATGCAGGAAGGTGCGCTCCAGGCGCCACATGCCACCGTTGGCGGCAATGTCGGGAATATACAGCACTATCTCGTTGAGCTCGCCGTTGGCAGTCTTCTTGTTGTAGAAGAAGCCATTCACGAAACTTTTCTTCTTGCCTTCGCCCTTGGCTGTCTCGAAGGCTTTCTTGTAGCGTGCGGGGATCTCGTCCTCGCTCTTGCATATCCTCACTGGGATGCCGCATGTGGCAGCAAGCTGCTCGGCGCGCTGTATCAGTCGTGCAATCCTTGCGTTCTCTATGCGCTCATCGGCAGTAGTGGTGGGCTGCTCGGCTGCAGGAGCCTCTTCACTCTCACCTCTTTCTTCTTCACTTGAGGATGGAGTTGTCGAAGCCACTGGGCCATTCTCCTCATTGGGCTGTTCTGTCGACGATGGCTCTTGTGTGCTTTCTGTAGTCTGCTGCCCTTGAGCAGGAGTAGCTTGTGAGGGGGTAGGAGCATTGTTCTCGTTCTCACCTGAAGCAGGAGCAGGAGCACTAGGAGCAGCAGGGTTCTCTTCCCTATTAGCAGCTGCATTGGCAGCAGCTCTCGACATCATGTGTTGGGCCTGCACACCTTTCCACAGGTCAACATCACGCTGGGCAGCATCAACGGCAGCCTGCGCTTGTGCTATGGCCTCGTTGCGCTCTCTCTTCGCACGCTTGTAGCCAGCCGTGTCCTCGCCGTAGTCTTCCATGCTTGGGGCAGGGATCGCTTGCACTTTGTCAAGCACGGCCTGCGCCTGGTCAAGTCTATTCTGTGCGCCCTTGAGCTTGTTGGTCACTGCTTGGTTGGCCTCGTCCTCGTCGAGCTCAGGATCATTATATATGTAGTCATGGGCCTCTTGTACGCTAGCATTGCTGAAGTCGGCATTGCCGTCCTCGCCAATCGGCAACGATGGCTGTGCCGGTGCCTGCTGTGGAGCTTCGGCAACAGGAGCGTTAGGGGTTTGTGGTGTTTCTCCTGTCTGCACATCTAGTTCCCCATTAGCAGCAGGTTGCTGAAGGGGTTCTTCGCTCTCTCCACTAACTGGTGCCTGCTCTTGCACTGGAGCACCAGGAGTTTGCTGCTGTTGTGGTTGAGGTGTCTCTCCCACTTCTTCCTTCTTACTTCCTACTTCACTACTTCTATCAATCTTCACGCCATCCCTCGAGGTGTAGCTCACTGCAACCTGGTTCAACTGCTCGGGGGTCATCTGCCAGTTCTGCCTGCCGTTGATTGGCTCGTCGAAGTATATGGTAACATTACCATCGTTGTCAAGTCCGTTGGTTATAATACCAGTCACCTGCTGGCCGTCAACCTCAACGGTCACAAGGTCGTCCTGGTTGTACTCCTCCACAGCCAATGGTGCTTGGGCGGCATCGGTGCCGGTAGTGGTTGCTTCAGGAGTAGTCGACTCAACCTGGGCCTCATCTTCAAGACCAGTATCCTCAACACCCTCTGTACCCTGTTCTCCCGACTCTCCACTGTCAATAACCTCTCCACTCTCACCGCTTTCCTCTCCATTGATAACCTCTTGAGTTGCGCCGTCAATCTTCGCCACAGCATCAGCCTTGGCAGCCTCGGGATCGATAGTCTCGCCCACTTGGCCAATGTTCTTGGCGTTGGTCATAATGCGGTTGCCGTCGCTGTCCACGACCACGATGTCGTTGTCGCTGGCCTCCACGTCCACGTTGCCTTCATTGCCGGCTACCACATTGCCACTCACAACAAAGAAGTCACCCTTGCGCCCCTTCAGCGCTACAGGGTGTATCTGTCCGTCACCGCCGTTCTCCTCGGTGTGTATGGTGTCATCTACATGGGCCTCGGCAGCAGCCTTGGCGGCAGCGTCATCGTCGTTGAGTCGGTCCATGGCACCATCATATGCCATCTTAGCATTGAGGTAGTTGAGCACCTTCTGCGCGTCTTCCTCACTCACGGCACCGGCACGAACCCAACCATACACCAGACCAGGCTCCTTGTCCATGCGCTCCATCAATTCGGTGCCATACTCCTGCTCCATCTGCGCACGCAGTTGGTTGTACACACCACTGGTCTCGCTGATGTTCTCTAAGTTCGCCATGTTGTAACCACGGCCATAGGCATCACTCGCCTCCTGGTCCCCAGCGCTGCGCTTCTGCTTACTCTCGCCAAGGTCCATGCCCATCGACTTGTACACAGCACCGGCATACTGCAAGGCAATCTGCTTCTCACGCTTGCTATACTTGCCACTTTGCATCAGGTCGACAACGAGCTGCTTGCGGGCCTCCTCGCTGTTGTCTTGGATGAGGTTCGCTATAGTACTCCAATCATTGCCATGGCCGCCAAAGATGCGCTTTGCCATGTCACCATAGCGCTTCACATCCTGCTTAGCACGGTACTTAGGTGGGCGGTAGCTGACAGCAACAGGAATGCCAAACAAACCGCTCATGTACAGGCATGACAAATAGGTATCAATATTGTCTTCTTTATTGAACACACCGTTCTCGCCAGTGCCCCAATTCATGTCCCCAATGAATGCAGCATTATAGATATTGTTGGCAACTTCCTCAAGGTACTCGTTAAAGGTGCCGTCATAGTGGCCCATCTTCTTGAAGTCGTTTATAATCTTTATCATGTCACTCTCGTTGATGCCAGCGCCAATCTCTCGCATAAGATTCCCTATGCCCATCTTGTCGGCAGCCTTAATGCCCAACTCCTTGCCCCAGGCCTTTAATCCACCTGTCAATCCCTCAAGGTAAGGGCCATACATCTCCGAGCCATACTGCCCGGCCTGTTCTCCAAGAGATTTCAACCAAGCAGTTGCGCCATCCTCACCAGCCTTTTTAATGCCAGTAATCTCAAACCTTCCTGTCTCTTTGTTCTGCCCAACGTCAATCGTATCAGTAGAACGTTCTATGGCACCTTTGGTTGTCTTCAATGCGCCTGTAGTGACTGCATATCCAACGCCACCAACACCTGCCTTCACGGCTCCTTCTCCTAGTTTAACAGTACCTTTCACTAACCCTTTAGCCAATTGCCCAGGCTTAGTGGATGCAACCTTCTCGATAAGTTGTTTTGTGCCTTGACCTACCCTTGATGAGGTTAATTTCTCTAGAGTTCTGCCGCCACGTTTTGCAAGAGCCTTGAGTGCCTTATCCATAAGCCCCTTCATCCCGATACGTTCAAGGAACTTGAGCCCATATTTTTCTAGTTGACGAGCCGCCCATTTTGTTGCCGCCTTTGCAGCAATGTTTGCGCCCTCGCCAACACCAGTCATCATTTCCAAAATAAAAGGAATGGCTTCTGCTGTGGTCGCTCCTGCTTTATAACCAGTGGTCAAATACTTTTCAAAGAATGAAGAGAAGACTGCTTTCGCTGCCATTGAGTCAAGCAAAGCCTGCTCTCCTGAACTAATTTTTGGGTTTTTGGTGTGAAGGAATTTATCTAGAGTGATCTTGATAGCATCTGCATCTTGAAGATCTCCTAAACCGAAATCCCATGTACTTTTCTTGAAAATGTTATTGTATAGACCTCTAACTGAAGCAGTCAAAAAATCACCACCCTTCATGGCCTCTTGAACCAACTCGCGCGTCTGTGCGCTTAAATGCTTGGCGGTATCATAATATTTTAACTCAAAGTCTCCTGTCTGAGCACCATATAAGTCTCTTGGGTCTGCATTTCGAGGATCAATATAACCTTGTTTCGAGCGCCACTCTTGGTATCTCTTTTCGGCAGCGTCATAACCCTTGTCGTTTTCAACATCTATCCTGTCGAGCTCAACGTCTGCAAGTTCAGCCATCACGTCCTTTTCATCGGGCACATACTCCCATGGGTTCTCACCATTCGACAGTGCGTTCTTGAAGTCTTCAAGCGACTCGTCAATAATCTTTCTGAAGTCTTGCTTGCTTATCCTGGCTTTATTCAGGCAGTAGGCATAGAACCTGTCTTCAAGGTCCTTGTCCTTGAGCAACTCGCTGACGTATGCCTCGACCGATTTGGTGGCACCACTGCGCTCCTTGTCACTCTGGATCATCTCGTTCAGCCTCTCCCAACCAAATGTGTATAAAGGGTTGTTCCCCATGTTGGTAGCGCCAGAACCCTGGTCCTCATAGAACTTCAGGTATTCTTGGTTCATCTCGGGTGCAAGCAACTTATATTGAGCCTCACCACGGTTAGCACCCATTTCTTTGGCGTTTTTGTAGTGAAGATCCTTTGCCGTCAACTCATACTCGATGTCATTCAAGTCAATAGCGTCCTGCAGGCTCTCTGGAGTCTCTGTAACACCATTGCCATATGCCAATAGAATTCTTGCGCGCTCTGCCAACAGCTCGTCCTTAGACATGTTGCTATGGTCAGCGTGCTTCATTCCAAGGTCCTTGGCTTTTTGGATATGGCTGTCAAGGGGGGTGCGATATGCCACTCCTCCTGTTGTATATGATGGAGCCTTGTAAAGATAGAAACCACTGTCATACTTGGGCTTGTATCCATACACCTCACGCAGTTCTTCCTCACTCATCCCAGGATTGACAATATTGCCCTTCTCGTCCTGATAGAGATCTTGAGGCATGCCACTATCATAAACTCGGTAGTTGCTGCCGTCAACATCTGTCACCACCTTGTAACTAGCACTTGCCCCATTGCCGTCAGATTCTCCACCACCAAAAGTAGACGATGACCCAACACTCGTCGATGGTGCCGGCGCATCGGGCTGCTTCGGTGCCTGTGGGGTGTTCTGCGCCTGCAGCCCCTCATAGTATTTGTTCAGGCTTTCCACCATGTCGGGACGGCCGTTGCCTTGGGTGCCTTGGGCATATGCCTGGGCATAGCTGCCAGGAGTCAAACTTCCCGACACACCACCCACCACGCCACTCGCGGCAGCGCTGGCGTTGGTCGACGATGGCTGCTGAGCACCATCCACGGCATGTAGACCGATGCCCTTGGCGAAGTCCTCATATGTGGGCGACTCCAGATAACCCTGTTCATGCAGGTCATCATAGAGTGCCTTGCGGTTCTTGTAACCTTGCTCACCTGGAGCATAAAAGAATTTGTTGAATGTGTCCCTGTCTTTCTCGAGATAACCTTGCTCGAAGAGGTCATCATACATCAGGTCTACCTTGGTCTTATTCTTGTTGTCTTCCATTACAATCCCATGTTATTCTTACGGAGTTTCTTCTTTGGTTTCGCTTGTCCTTGCTTGCCTGTAGAGGTATTGCTCTTAACTGTTCTTGTGTGTTTTTGCCCTTGATCATCATACCACACCACCGACTCTGATGTGTTATAGTGAGGAGCGCCACCACCACTGCCGCCATATCTGCGTTTCTTGGCCGCATCATATTGATTGTGAGCATAAGCCGCGCCCTTCTGCTTATTCACTGCAGCATCACTGGAATACTTGCCTGCGGCAGCTCTGTCTTTCGCAATTGAGGCTTGGTCCTTGCCGATTCTAGAATTGACAAGCTTGTTATTGTTTTCTATTTTGTTTTGAGTTTCTTCTGCCTTGCGCTTACGCTCGGCCTCGGCTTTCTCGCGCTCAATTGCCGCCAACTCCGAATGATAACGACGGAGCTCGTCCACTCGCCTCAATGCAGCCAAGTTGCCCGCCTCAGCAGCCTTCTTCCTTAACTCAATCAGTTCTGCCTGGTTCTTTTTGTTCAGCCAAGCAGTATGTGCCAGGCGCTTCTGGTTCATGATGTTCAACATGGTAGTCAGGTTCGACTTCTCGTCATTCTCACGATCCTTATCATCTTTGTCATATCGGTCACGGAGCGCCTTGCTCATGCTCTTACTCTGGTCTGCACTGGGACTACCCTTGGTGGTAAAGTAAAGGTTGCTCAGCGCGCTTATGCCATCACCGATGGCGGCAAAGAGCTGGTTCCTGCGCTGCCTTTTCAGACGCTCACGCTTCTCCTCATCGGTCTCAGCAGGATGTCTGCGATTCAGCTCCTCAAACATCCTGTCATAACCCATAGCCTCGGGTGTGCCTTCCCACACTCCCATGTTCTTGGCAGTTTCATTTAGCTTCACCTCACCACTTCCAGGCACCTTGTTCGATTCGCTCAGGTGTCCTGGAACACTCTTTGCTTGGCGCACTTGGTCTTCGGTCAACGATGGTGTGTTGTCCTCTAGCGTCTGCTGAGTTGGTCCCAATTGGTTGCCGACCCATCCTGCTCCCACCTGGTTCGTTGGCGTTGCATAATCCTTATACGTCCCCTGATACGATGGCGCAGGGTTGGCAGCGTCGAGCGTTACAAGGGGTTTCTTTTTATTGTCGTTTGTTGCCATAATTAACCTTGATTTCTTTTCCAGAGTTGTATGTCATCGAGCCCACTGTTGGCAGCAATATCGCTGGCAGCACTGCTCACACCATTAACGGCACTGATGATGTTGTTCGCCTTCTGCGTCTGCATGTCATTGAGCTGCTTGTTGATGGTGTCCTTTCGGCTCATATACTGATTCTCAATCTGGTCCTTACGGTTAGCACCAGCCACAGCAATCTGCGCTGCAGTATCGGCAAGCGCACTTGCATTAGCAGCCTTAGTGGTAGCTAAGCTCTCCTCGGTGCCGCCCATAACGGCTGCAGTGCCTGCCGCAGCCTTGTTCCTCTGCTTGATCGCCTCGTTGGTCAGGGCAATCATTCGCTGAGCATCGGCACGCTGAGTAGCGTCCTCGTTATATCTTCGGTCGTACCAGTCCTGGTTCTCGCGTTGCTGCTGCTCCAGGTTACGGCGCACCTGCTTCATGGCACGGCTGGCAGCAATGCCTCCAAATATCGAGCCGCCAATCTTCATGGCACCTCCAATTAAACTTCCTAGTCCAAACATATTTTTGTCGTGTGTTAAGTTATAAAATTCTGACACAAAAATAATCCGCTACTTTTGTGATACATTTTTATGTTTTAACACACGATACATCATGGACAAGATAACAAAAGAGGATCTCGCCGGCATAATAAGCGAGTACCACAGCTCAGGGCTCTTCGAACAGGACCTTGCCGAGCTAAAGCCAGCAGACCGCATGAACGTGATGCTGCGGCTCTATGAGTTCGTGTTGCCCAAGCTGAAAGCAGTATCTGCCGACGTCAACGCCTCGGCCAACATAACAATAGAGGACCGACTGGCAGCGTTGGCAGCCGAATAATAAAAGCATCTCTTATTTTTCTGCAATTTCTTTTTCAAGCAATAGTAATAGTTGTTCAGAGAAACCATCCGTGAGGCCCGTTTCTCTATCTGTTTTGAGTTCCTTAACAAGTTTTCAGTTTAATTATTGCGATTATTGTATACATTAATGGGGTTATTGTATACATTAATGGGGTTATTGCCTACAATAACTTACGATTTGATGCTAATATATTTTAAAATCGGTAAAATAGGACACTTTTTTGAGTTAAAATACCTAAATGTACAAAAATCGCCACAAAAAAGAAAAAGAAAAAAAAGAAAAAAAGTTTTCCCCCTTATACCCCCTTATAAAAAAAGAAAAATAAATAAAAAGAAAAAAGGCTAACGCAGTGTTAGCAACGTGCGTGCGCGCATGTGTATAATAAATATTATATATAATATAAATTATAATTAAAAAAAAATAAAGCCCCACCCCTTTTTCTGGGAGTGAGACTTATATTTATCTGCTGAGATTTTTATAACCAACTTGGGGTCGCGCGCGCGTAGTAATATTCTAAACGCCATATAAACAAAAAAAGTGCGTTGAAATCGCTTATTTGTCTTTAGAACGGCATTTAAGGCGGTTTTGAGAGCCTTATTTGTCCTTATTGTTGCCAAATAAGAGTGCCAAAACTTTCTTATTTGCCTCATCCACTTTGCGCCTATCGGGCATGATATAACCCTGGGTCACTGCCAAGCCATAGCTGTGGCCCAGAGCCTGGCTGATGACCTCGATAGGGATATCGATGCTCTGAGCCAGCGTCGCCCATGTGTATCTCGTCGTGTACGCCGTGATTGGCGGCAGCCCAATCTTGTCTGCAACCTCTTTAAGTCTCTTGTTGATGGCCACTGTCGCACGGTTCACGCTCACGCTATGGGCACTGACATTAACTAGGGTCTTGCGTCCCTTGTGCTCATTGATGAGTGCCAGAGCCTCAGGCTCTACCTTGATTGAGTACTGCCTGCCGGTCTTCTGGCGCACATAGTTTACCCTTCCGTTCTCAATCTTTTCCAGGCGCCACAGGTCAGCCATGTTGATTCCAATAAGAGTAAACATCAGCTTCCAGACATCAAGCCAATAGCGCTGCCCAGGATACTTGGTGCCAGGATCATAATTCCACAGCTTCTTCAATTGCTCAAGCGTCAGCACCGTCGGCTGCACTTGCGCGCTCTTAATCTTGAACTGCTTGAATGGGTATTTGGCATCCGTTATCCCATTGTCAATTGCATAATTATAAACAGTTCTAATGCTGCGCATATGGATGGAGCGAGAGTTAACACTCAACCCAGCCTGCGACATGTAGCGGTCGAAGTCCTTCAGCCATCCAGGTGTGATGTCCTGGAACTCCAACCTCTTGGCGCTGCTGCCCATCCACCTCTCGATGTGCATTATTGCCTGTTTGAACTTCTCGCGGGTGCTAGGCTTCTCCTTCGTGTCCATGTACTTAGTCATGACAGCCAGCACACTGTCGTCCACATCCTCAGGGAAGAGGATATTGGTTATGCCGTCACGCACCTTCGACACATCCCAACCACGCACACCTCCACGGCGGTTAAGCTCCATCACGGCATCCTCGGCACGGCCCAGCATCGTCAATGCAAACCCATTAATCGTCGTTGCGCGCGGATGGTTTATGACCTTCTTGCGCTGCTTATCCCATTGCTCTGGGCGCAGCCTCACACCAATAGGAATATAGGCAGTCTTACGGTTATAAGCCACGCTCAGCAAGAGTGGCGCTGTGCCATCCCTGTCGCATCTGTCTCGCCATGTGATTCCCAGGCTTATCTGCTTCATGATTTCGCTTCCCTTGTCAAACTTTTTGTCAATTTCTCGCCACTTTGTCAAACGCATGTCAATCATCTTGCCACATTCGGCAACTTTCTGCGCCATCCTGCCACCGATGACAACCTCGCCGCATATCCCATCAACATTGGGAAAACTCGCGGAGTGAGGGGGATTCGAACCCCCGGATCGGTTTTGCCGATCACACGCTTTCCAGTGATAATCTTTGCTCTTCATAATGATTTGATAATTAGTGATTTATTATTGTAGTCAATAACTCATGTCAAGATGTTGTCAATTTCAGTCATTTCCAACCCATAGAATTATTTTTTATTCTTTTGGTCTTGTCTTTCGAAATACATGATCATTGCCAAGATTACAAAATTCCCAACCAGAAGCAATGTCCATGACACATATTGAAAATGTAATACCCAGGCAAACAAAGTAAAGACTAAAGTTATTACGGCGTTAATTGTAAAAGGTTCGCTGGCGGACTTTAACCCCATAGGGAAGCAAAGAAAGGCTGACACTATTGGGAACACAGGGAGGTACGCCATAATGCCGTAATGAAGAAGCCACTTATAACCTCTTAATGAGTCAATTTCATAGCTTGGCGTTTCGGATGTAATAATCGAAGCAAAAACAAGAACTACAAATATGACTAGTGATGTATTTACAATAAATTTGTCTTTAGTTTTTTTAGCCATATCACCAAAGATTTATCGTTGCCACTCCCACGACCTTGGCATAGTCGTAGATGTCGTTCACGGGGAGGTCAAATGGAGGGTACTCCTCGCCGTTGAAGCTCACGCACCTGACGCACTCGTCCATCTCGCTGGGCATGATCTTCTTCACGATGTAGCCATCGGCGGTGGCCAGGGCATACACCTCGCCCCACTGCACGGCGCTGACCTGGCTGCGTCGAAGCGCAATGTATGACCCGTGGCAGATGCTGTGGACGGGGTCGGCCACATTGACCATGCTGTTGCCATGAGCTTTCACACAAAACGTGCTGCCGTCATTCTTTATCCAGGGGAAATTGAAATAACCATCTGGGTTTGACTTCTCCAGAGCCTTGCCAAAACCCCCTGGCATACCACATTCAAAATTTTCCACGTCGTAGTAGGGGATGCCTTCTTGTAGGTCTACATTAGGGAGCATTGAATTGTTGCCAAGCAACATCTCGCCTTCTCCCGTTTTGAGCCATACCAAGTTTATACCAAACTTTTCACTTATAAGATTTAAAGTTCGGTCAGTAATCTTTTGCTCACCTAGTAGCATTTTTCTAAAGTTAGAAGGAGAGATATTAGCCTGAATAGCAAGCGAATTGCTGGTTAATTTCAATTCCTTCATAACCAAATTTAGCCTTTCTATTAAATGTTTCATAATATTAAATACCGTTAAATAGTGTATAATTACTTGGTAATACCAAACACTCCCATTATCTTTGCAACGAAATCAGTTCACAAACTTACAAATAAATAAACAAATGGCAAAGAAAAAAGACACAAAAATCCCTATCGCTCCATCTCTGAGAGCGCTGCTGAAAGGCGAGTCGGTATCATTCCCCATGAGCCGCTACAATACAGTTCGCTCGACTTGCTCCAATATCTCTATCACAGAGCCAAAGAGATTCTCTGCGAGCCTTGACCGAGCAGCCGGAACTATAACCGTAACAAGAACAGCATAACAACGGATGCCACGCAGCCCTGGCGCTCGGATAGGCAGGGGGATGGGCAAGCACATCTTGAGGCAAAACCAGGTTCGACTCCTGGTGTGGCAACAAAGAACTTTTAAAACAATAAAATTATGAAGACACTTCGAAACATTCTATCAATCATCCTCGCCTTATTTGGCATGATGATATTTAACGAGGGTGACAGCTTCACGCCCAACTTCATTGGACTGGCATGCCTGGCGCTGCTAGTGGTTATCAATGCCGACAAAGAGGCTTTAGATAAGTTGCGCAAATGACACCAGTTCGCCCCAACATAGAGCACTCAGGCAGCTACACTGTGATGCAGGCATCGAGGCTGCTCGCCATCGACAGGCGCACACTCAGGCGCTATGAGGCTGCCGGGCTAGTGACTGCCCATCTCAACAAGTTGGGCAAGCGAAGATACAACGGGAGTGACCTGCTGCAGTTATGGATTCTTCATTCCTGAAATTTGAAAAAGTCAATAACACATTCCTTTTTTATTTGAGAGGTGCCGAACCTGTGAAGGCACTGGCATCAAGAAGGCTAATTTTAGATAATTGTGACACTGCCTCGCTGTTCGCGAGGATCGCGAGGCTTTATTAAGAATAACTTTTAAAAAACAAAGATATGACAAAGACAAAAGACAACACAGCACCAAGCACCAGCACCAAGGAGTACTGGAGCTATCACCTCCTCATCGACGATTGGGCGCTGCCCTTCACCTGCCATGAGATCGCTTTTGACTTAGACAAGTGCAAGGAGTTTGCCAAGGGCCTGTCGAACAACGGCCACAAGGTGAGGATCATCCGCGAGACCAAGGTGACAACCACCACAACCGAACTAGTATGTGACTTCAAAAACGACTGACTATGACACTAGACAACACAACCATCACCAAGATTGCCGACGCGTTCTTCAGCAAGGACGCCTGGTGGAACGACAACAAGTCAAGCATCTCACTTGAGATTGGCGACCTTCTCATCGAGGCCACTGCCACCTTCGATATGCACTACCAATACAATGATATCGATGGCACTACCGAGAGCGTCGACACTGTTATCGACGACATCACCGGCATCAGCATCGATGCATGGAATGGCGAGGACGAGTTAACCCTCAACCCAAATGTCCTGCTTAACGAGCTTAAAAGAATATATAATTACTAATCAAAAACATCTTTCATCATGAGCAATTTAAAGCAATTCAATCAAATGATCGTCGCCCCGAACACGCAGGCCTATCTCCAGGGTGTGCTCGGTGAGCGTAAGGGCGAGTTCATCAACAACATCACCGCACTCGTTGCCAACAACAAGCAACTACAGGAGTGCGAGCCCACAACACTTATGTTCGCTGCCCTCAAGGCAACGGCACTTCGTCTGCCACTTGATCCTAACCTGGCGCAGGCGCATGTCATTCCTTACCGCAACAACAAGACCCGCACCGTTGAGGCTCAGTTCCAACTCGGTTGGCGCGGCTTCGTGCAGTTGGCCATCCGTTCTGGTCAGTTCCAGACCATCAACGTCACCGACATCCGCGAAGGTGAGATGCAGGGCTACGACCTCATCACTGGCGAGATGCAGGTGAAGGCTATGCCAGAGCGCGAGAAGCTGCCGATAGTGGGTTACATGGCTTTCTTCCGCTTGAACAACGGCTTCACTAAGTCACTCTACATGACTGCCGGAGAAGTGGAGCAGCACGCTAAGAGATACTCCCAAACCTATGCTTCCAAGAACGACTATGTCCGCAACTCTTCCAAGTGGACCACCGATTTCGATGCCATGGCACGCAAGACAGTCTTGAAGTTGTTGCTCTCTCGCTTCGCCCCATTGAGCATCGACATGCAGCAGGCTGTCCAAGCCGACCAGGCTGTTATGCACGGCGAGAACAAGTTCAACTATGTCGACAATGAGCAGGACGAGCAGCCCAAGTCTACCCTCGAGTTGGCACGCGAGGCCATGCAGCATGCCGAAGAGGTGGTAGAGCCAGACGAGGTGGTCGACACCGAGACAGGCGAAGTAATTGAGGATATGCCTGAGGCACAAGCCGAAGAGAAGCCAACCAAGAAGACCACGAAACCAACCAAGCAACAAGATCTCTTTAACGAAGAACAATGAGAAAAGACATTGAAATAGCAATGCAGCTTTCGGCCGCACAGCACAGCCTCGATTGGTTCCGTCAGCGCCAAGGCAACTTCACAGGCAGCCAAGTTGGTCGCCTGATGAAGAGCGGCCGAGCCAAGGCCGACATCTTCAGTGCCGATGCCAAGAAGTATATCCTCAAAATCCTCGGTGAGCGAGATGTGCCAAGCACCGTGCTTATGGATGACGAGCAGTACGACAAGTATCTCGCCTTGGTGAGCGTTTCCTCCAAGGCCATGGCATGGGGAACCGACAAGGAGCCTGAGGCAAGAGCTCTCTATGAGGAGTTGACCGGCAACAAGGTCACCACCACTGGAGCCCTGTGGCTGCCCGAACTTAAAGGCTTTGCCGACAGCCCCGACGGCCTCGTCCTCGACAAGAACGGCTGCGTGGAATTCAAGTGCTGCATGCCGGAGACCTATACGCAATATAAGTACTTCATCCATTCTGCCGATGATCTCAAGGACATCAACGATGTCTACTACTGGCAGGTGATGAGTCACATGCTTGTCACAGGCGCAGCATGGTGCGATTGGGTATCCTATATGCCGTTTGACTCCAAGCCTCTCCACATCGTCCATATCGAGCGCGACGAGAAGGCTCTGGCGCAGCTTGTAGAGCGCATAGGCTTGGCTAATGAATATATCGAACAAATAAAGTCTACTGCCACAAAATGATATCTCTCTCTAACTCCGATGTCAGCGCGCTCTGTAGATACCTGCGCGACTATTCTGCCATAAATCCGATAGTAATCTCCAAGTCAACCAGGGAGGTCAACAGGGCGCGTCTGATGTCGTTAATGCACGACAAGCTCACAATTAAAATCATCCGCAACCAGTGCGAAAAGATATTACCACTAATAAACGAAATCAATGGCTAAAAAAATCACATGGGAAGACCTGGTGGCACAGGCCCGAAGCAACCTCAAGAAGAAGCCCAAGAAGCCCGCACATGAGGAGCACGACTTGCAGTGCGCCTGTGTCAACTGGTTCAACCTGGCACATCCTAACATGCGTCTCAACCTATTTGCAGTGCCCAATGGTGGCCGTCGCGACAAGGTGACGGGTGCAAGGCTCAAGGCCGAGGGTGTGCGCCCTGGTGTTTCCGACCTCATCCTGCTGAAGCAGCGCCATGGCTATGGAGCATTGCTAATAGAGATGAAGACCTCTAAGGGTGTGCTCTCGCAGCTGCAACGCATCTGGCGCAACCATGTATCCCTCGACGGCTACAAGTATGTCGTGTGCCGCTCAGTGCAGGATTTCATCAATGAAGTTAATGACTATCTAAACGAAGAATAATAACAATGCCTCGCCCCTACAAGAGAAACCTAGAGCACTTCATCCTGCCTGTCGACTTCGCCCGCGACATTCGCGTGAGATTCCTGCTGCGCAGGCATGGCAGCCAGGCGCTGGCCATCTATGTCGCAGTGCTGTGCGTGGTATATGCCCACGGTTATTACTGCACACTCGACGACAACTTGGTGGAGAAAATAGCCGACCAACTCGCCGAGTCTCAGGACTATGTGCGCAAGGTCATCGACGGCGCCACTGCGATAGGGATCTTTGATGAGGCACTGGCAACAAAGGAACACATCCTCACTAGCAAGAGCATCCAGGAGAACTATCTCAGGCTTGTGGAGCGTCGGCGTGGGGTCAAGGTTGAGGAATATTCGCTGCTCGACTCCACCACCGAGGAAATGCCCACTCCCGACGCAAAGGCACAAGGGGCCGTGATCATCCCATCCAAGCCCAGCGAGGAGCAGATATTTGACGACATGCGCGCCTCGCCGCTGTGGCTTGAATCTATGAGCAGGCAGCACCACATCACCAGGGAAGAAGTGATGAACAACATTGACGAGTTTATCCTTTCCTGCCGGTGCAACGACCAGACGCACAATAACGTTCGTGATGCTAAACAACATTTCAACAATTGGTTAAGAATTCAAATTCAACTCAAGAGCAATAATGGAACTGATAACAAGACACAGGCCGACGGCCGTCAGCAGCGCGCTGCCGACTACGCAGCAGCTCTCGCCCGACTTGCAGCGCAGGACGATGGCCGTACGCACAATCTACGGCACGCGTGAGGACTTTCTCCAAGCGCTCAACCCATCGACCCAGGTGCTAGCAGCACGAAATCCCGAGCGCGCCTTCTTCGGCAAGGCTCCCACATTGGGCATCCTCAAGAAGACCTATGGCGAGAACGCTGCCACCATGTGGCTGCTGCCACAACTCTATGACTTGTGCGAGTACACCGGCGCAAAGAAGATGGATGCCGCACAGGCCACCATGCTAGCCGAGGTTATAGCCCAGGAGTATGGTTATCTCAGGGTAAGCGAATTGCTGCTGTTCTTTTTTCGCTTCAAGTGCGGCTCTTACGGACGTTTCTACGGTTCTGTTGATCCACTCGTCATCACTTCGGCGCTGCGGGAGTTTATGAAGGAGCGCGACTGGGCGTGCATGCAGCATGAGCAGAAACTCAGGAAGAAAGAACAGGTCGAAGAGGCAAAGATACCACGCATGTCGTGGGCCGAGTTCGCAGCCAAGTATGGCATCACTTCACCCAACCCACTGGAAATACTAACTTCTAAAAAATAATATTCACATGGACAAAAAGAAACTTCTCACTAAGCTCCAGAAGGAGCAGAAAGACCTGGGCCAACGCATAATGGCTCTCAGTAACTCACTCTACTTCGATGATGATATGCCCGCCAAGGATCTTGTGCGCGAGCAGTTGCAGGCTATGGACAAGTACTTCGAGGCTCTCGAGGCGCGCATCACCGACCTGGACTATGACATATTGATGGACGAGTCATTAGACCCCGAATTTAAAAAAGCTCTCGACGAGGCCGAGGAGGCCAAGAATAAAAAGGCTGAGCCCAACTTCCTCGACGACATGTTCGGCGACCTCAACATCGACCTTGAGGACATGCTCACCGACCTCCGCAAGCGCATCCACGACCTCGAGGACATGCTCACCGACCTCCGCAAGCGCATCCACGACCTCGAGGACAAGCTCACCGACCTCCGCAAGCGCATCCACGACCTCGAGGACAAGCGCAGCAGCGTTGTCAGCATGGAGGACATGGAAGGCAAGAGAATTATCAATGTCAACCCACCTCACTGCCATGAGTGCGAGAACGACGGCAAGGGCTGCCACAAGCTCTGCATGGTTGGCAACCAACATATCTGCGTGAAGTGACTATGAGACCTCCCATCAAGATAACTCAACAGGACATCGCCGTGCGTGACCACGCTCTCGACATCGTGTGCCAGGCTTGTGGAGATGTCACACCCGAGGAGGTGATGAGCCGTAACCGTTCGCGCCGTGTGTCCTTCGCTCGCCATCTGGCAATGTATCTGCTGCTGCCCAAGGTGGGCATGACAGTGGGCAAGGTGGGGCTGCTCTACGACCGTGACCACGCGACTGTGGTTCATGCAACTCAGGTCATCGACACACTACGCAGCCTGCCGAGCGTGTACGCCCGAGAGAACGAGATCATCAACCAGGCTAAAGCACTGCATACGTCATGGGTGTGAGGAAGGAGAACAGATGGTTCTATGCCCTGGTGTTGGCATTCGTGCTCTTCGCTGCCTATGTGATATACATCGGCTCACGCGACTTGGAACGCGAGGACAGCGTGACGATCATCGACGGCGACACGACAGTTATCAGCGGCTCACGACTGATGAACATACAGGATAGCCTTGACTATCTGGAGCACAGCGAGACGGATATTAATTCTAACTATTAACCTGTTAGTGATATGATAATAAGTCTCAACCGTCTCGCTTTACTAACTACTAAACGTTCAGCGTATGAAGGCGGTCGCCAAATTTAATTACTAACTGTGTTAATGAAAAACGTTTAATAGTGGGGCCGCCTTTTTAACTGAATATCAAACAATTAAACTTAAAGATATGACAAGAGAAGAAATTATTAATGAAGCGAAAGATGACTACATGAAAGCAATTGGTGCAGAGCCGAGGCCTGATGAACCACGCAACAACCTTGACGTTGTTGACGCATATATCAGGGGCGCAGAGTATGCATTTGACTATGCCCTGCAAGAGGCGAAGAGTGTTGTGCTTGAGCATTTCGGCATTGAAGACAAGTATGCCGATGAAGTAGAAGATTTGTTTAACCAACTTGAAGAAAGGTTAGGAAAATGACAAGAGAAGAAGAGAGACAACAAGCAGCAATAGACTACTGCAACAATCTCATTCGTGAAGCTACCTTTGGTCAGTTTGTGGCTCACAAAGCTGGCTCTAAATGGGCAGATGAAACAATGATTAACAAGGCTTGCGAGTGGCTTCTTGAATGGGAAACACATCAGGGAGAAGATATAGAGATTGTTGAGCAATTCCGTAAAGCAATGAAAGGAGGCGAGATATGAAACCAGAAGAATTACAATTAGGAGATATAGTTGCTACCACACCAAGTGGCATGCCAATAAAGGTTGTCGCCATACATAGAAAGAAAGTAGCTTATCACGCTTGCACTGATAGATTCTCATGGGTTAGGATTGGTTTATTACAACCTATTCCCCTCACCGCTGAAATCCTTGAGAAAAATGGGTTTGTCAAGTATAATGAAGTAAGTGACACTCCACCTTATGACAAAGATGAAGAAGGCAATATGTATTACTCTTATAAAGGTGAACATAAATTTTGGGGTTGGTGGCAACCTAACAATGTATATTTTATTCCAATAAATGCGATGCTAGATTTAGAAATTAAATTTGTCCACGAACTGCAACACGCATTGCGATTATGTGGAATTAATAAGGAAATTGAGATATGATACGACAGTTAGATGTGCCGATTTACGAGGCTAATGTACTGTTTCTCCTTGAAACTACAGCCGAGGAATGGGCGGAGTTTTGTGATAACGAAATCAATAAAGAAAAGCTCACCGAAGAGGAAATCAAAGGTGTGTTTGATGACATCGCCAACAAGAAATATGGTGGGACGACATTTAGATTTGACTGTGGCAATTACGGTGTCCTTATAGAAGACGCCAATTTAGTCACTTACTATCTGCACGAATTGTATCACTGTGTAAACTGCATACTCCAAGATAGAGGTGTAGAACATCATGGCGAAGATGAACCTTACGCCTATCTGATAGGTTGGATTGGTGAGCAATACGAACAAATACTTAAAGAGTTTAATAAGGAGAAAGGAGGCGAATAATAATGGAAGCATTTATTGCTGTTGTTGCAGGTCTTGTTATGTGTGTGGCCATTATGTTTTTTTTCTTGTTGATTTGCAAAGAGTTTTCCGCAATAGAGATGCGACCAAATATTCGTGTTGTCAAGAGAGGCAAGATTCCAACAGAGAAAGTGGAATGCCCCTACTGCCACAGCATTATAGAATACACAAAACGGAATGTCTGGTATGGCGGCAAAAGCATCGATGGTAAGATGCTTCGCCATTATGTAGATTGCCCCGTGTGTCATGAGAATATCCTTGTGCGAGAAGAGAAAGGAGGCGAAGAATGATGAGTGAATATACACTAACGGCAGCCGAGAACGGCTACATCCTTGACTACAACGAACCACAGCCTACAAGGCTGGTCTACGAGGGCGGCAATGAGTTACCACTGCGCCTGATGAAAGAGCTGCTTGGTGATGTGACGGAGCTCATTGAGAGTGGCGAAAGTGACAAAATCAAAATAACAATTAACGTAGAGAAGATATGAACATCAACGACAACGCAAAATCAAGCGCATCGCAATGCGCGCAAATCAAGGCTTGGTTGCTCCAGGGCAACAAGCTCACATCACTCGAGGCTCTCAACAAGTTCGGTTGCATGCGACTCGCAAGCCGCATACACGACCTCCGCAACGCAGGCCTCGACATCCACAAAGAGAGAATCCAAGTGCCTTCCGGCAAGTATGTAACACAATATTCCATCGCTATATGAACGAAGCAGAAGTCAAGCTCCAAAATAACCGCATCCAAAAGTTCCATGCCATGACAATGGAACTGATGTACAACAAAGGGATGGAGGAGAAACTCGCCAAGATCACCAACCTTGACGTGCTCAACTTTATATCTAGGCACAAGAAAAGATTGGCGGCTAACCTCAGCCCAAGTGACCTCTACGCAATCAAAGATATATTAACCAACAGTGTCGCCCTCTACAACGACACACTGCAAAAAAAGTTAGAGAACCTATGACAATCATTTACTACCTACTAACCTTCGCCGCAGGTTTCTTGTTTGGTGTGTTCGCTACAGCGCTTGCTGTGTTCAGCGGCGACAAAGAGAAGAGAGACTACGACAGATTGAAGAAAGAATTTGTGGACTTTTGTGAGAAAGACAATAGAATTCTTCTGATGCCGAAGAGTCTTGTCCCAAAAGACGTGACAATGGACGAGTTCTGCAAGTGGTGGAAAGAGGAAGGCTACAAATATGTGGAAAAGAGAGATGAAGACAATCTACGTTGAGCGAATAAGCAGCCGTCCTTTCTACAAGGGCCGTGGCACCATCAATTACCAGAAGCATAACGCCATCCACCGTGAAGGAGTGACTTGCAAGAACTGCACCAGGTACCCATGCTTCGCAGGCATCGACAATATGTTCAGCAACCTGGCAGAAACCTGCCATAGATTCAAGAAGAAATGAAGAAGAAAAAAATAATAACACTATTTAGTGGGTATGATTCTCAATGTTTGGCTTTAGATAGGCTCAAGCAGAACCACCCCGAATTCGACTATGAGCTCATCGCCTGGAGTGAGATTGACAAGTACGCCATCCAGGCGCACAACTTGATCTACCCGCAGTGGGCAGACAGGAACTTGGGTGACGTGAGCAAGATTGAGTGGGAGCGATACCCACAATTCAAAGACTGCGACTTGCTGACCTATTCGTTTCCTTGTCAGGACATCTCGGCCGCCGGCAAGCAGCGAGGCTTTGAGCAGGGCAGCGACACACGGAGCGGTCTACTTTGGGAATGCGAGAAAGCCATCTCCGCACTCAAGCCCAAATACCTGCTCATGGAGAACGTGAAGGCTCTTGCCTCCAAGAAGTTCATGCCCCACTTTCAGGAGTGGTGCAACCTCGTCGAGGACTACGGCTACAAGAACTACTGGAAGATACTCAACGCCACCGACTACGGCATTCCGCAGAACCGTGAGCGAGTGTTCATGGTCAGCATCCGTGAAGACATCATGCGGGGCTACGATTTCCCCGAACCTTACCCATTGACACTGACATTGGACGATGTGCTCGAGGAAGAGGTGGAAGACAAGTATTACTTGAAGAACGACCGCATCGAAGGGCTGCTCACCTCGACCATCGAGGAGATGCGTAAGAAGAACGGATACAAATTCAAAGCAAAAAAAAAGACGATATAGCAAATAGCCTCACCAGCCGATGTGGGGGGGTAGAAAGACCGACAATTTCATTCAGGATTAACAGCAGCCAGGACGGAATAGCAGTAAGCCCCAAGGGCATAGCACCCACCCACACCAGCGGTCACGGTAACTGCCCGAAGATTTATGAGACCAATCTTTAACGTTTACAACGGCGGTCAAAATGGCGATGTGTTCCTGTTTTGCGGTGTTTGCCCCACATTGCGTTCAGGGCAAGGAGTTGTTGGGAGGGGAATCGGTAGCAGTAATGCACCCAAGATATTAGTGATCTATGAGACGAAAGTTGAAAGAGGTTAAGGGCATAACTCCTTATGACATGATTCCTCACTTACCATTTGAGCCGTGTTTCTTTGACTCACGCCATCACATTGTGGGGGGCAAGTACTTCCGTTTGCAGTAACCACACGGATAGGGGCCAACAACCAGCAATACCTTTTTGAGATTTATGAAACCAAAGATAATAATGATATTTAATATAAATGGCCACAAGATGGGTTCCGGGTATGCAGGTAGCGTTTACTCACCAAAAGGAGTTTCTCCAGTACTCAACACATGTGGGGGGGTAATAGGCAGCCAATGATAATAGAGATATATGAGCAAACCACGAAGCGTAATGCCGCTGAACCCATATAAGGGGGGGTGGCGAGGACTATTAAAGCGAACTGCCAACAAGTTTCACAGAGCAATTTCCTACACACTGCATCATATGGTGCAACTGGAGTAATAAAGATATATGAAAGACTACACAGCGATAGGGACGATATTTTGGAATCAGCGCCCAAGCTTTAGACCATTCTTGGGGGGGATGTGCCAATCATTAAGGTCAAGCAAACACAGCATCGGCTGGTTGCTTGCAAGAGAGATAACGAAAAATGAAAAATTACACGGTAATAGGAACAATGTTCACCAACATTGTAAGGGATGACTATAGGCGAGGCATTATGTTTGGAGTGTGCCGTTCCTTGCGGGGGGGCAATAGTGCAACTTGTGTTGTCTATATGAGGATAAAAGATGAAAACATTCTACGGCCTGAGCCGAACTCGCAATCGCAAAGGCGAGATAATAAGAAGAACACTTAAACCCATAGTCAACTGTCTGACTCCGTCTTGTACGGGGGGGACAGAATCAAGATGGGTGCTGGTGGTAGAAGCAATATTTGGCAATGGAGAAGAAAGTACTGAAGTTCATCCAGGTGTGGAAGTCCAACCAGAACGGCTGGGCGTACCTGACGGGGGGGGTAAGTCCCTGCCTCAATGTGGGTCAGCACCATGGGACAGAACCCAAGATAGTAGAGATAAATGATACGCAAATGCAAGAACCTGGAGTGGATGGCCGAGAGACACCTCATCCCCATTGAGGGGGGGGTGTGGCTCGATGCCTACAACAAGATATATGCCAAGGGTGTGAGTGGCGCAATCACCACTCGCCTTGATCCAAGCAATCAAAGATTCGTGACAGAACTATATGAAATTAAGAGTACCACAAGCCACAGCAAGGGGCTACATCGAAGTGCCACCGAGAGGGATATTTGACTTCTCCTATCCCGACTCGCCCAACCGACGCGGAAGGGTTCAAGGGGGGGGTAAGATTTGCCCAGGGCTTATGGCCGGCGGTGGCGAACTGATGGTATATGAGAACGTTTATGAGATTATCCGCAGCAATACGAACAAGAAGCGATGAACAATGGAGAGGGGGGCGCACTACAGTCATCTTGAGATAGGCCGCAGGACGATGAACTCCCTCACGCGAGTCGCCAAAGACACGTTAGTGATAGAGGTTTATGAAACCAATAAAGATAAAGTTCAATGCATACCGAAACGCTAACTCGCAGGCAGGATCAATCTACAGCACAAGGCAGTCTCTCCTGCGCTCTGCTCTGGCGAGAAACGATATGGAGGCTTGCAACCTATAATAATGACTATTTATGAGCTGGATACAACACGACCCGCGAGTGGTGAGAAAAAAGATAGCACTCCCACAGCCTCATAATAGAGGGGGGGGGGAGAAGATAGCGATGACAGTCCTTGCAACGGCATACAAGAACCCACCACTTGTTTTCACTGCCTACGTTACGGTCGCTCCGAAGAAATGAAAAGGTGGCGTAGGCTCGTCGGCGACAACGGCGGCATCAAGTTCCAGGGCAAGCTCGCCAAAGTGAGAACTGACGGCTGCACCAACACAATAACGAATTGTTCTAAAGACAACTTGATAATGATACAATGGCAACGATAATGCGATATCCGCACGGATGGAATTGGGGGGGCTGCACCAGATGCACACCTGCCCGTCCCTTACAATCAGCGGATGGCAGAGTAACAACTTTATAATCGACACATATATGACAGACTACAGCGAAATCGAACTAAAGCCCGACAGCAAGGTCACTCCACTGGGCGACTGCCGCTTCGACATCGACGGCAGGGAGATTGAATTTAAGATTAGGAAACTCACTCCGAGAGAGTGCCTGCGGTTGATGGACGTGGACGACAACATCATCGACAAGATGATGGCAACCGACGACCAGGGCAAGCAAATCATCAGCAACAGCCAGCTCTACAAGTGCGCTGGCAACAGCATCGTGGTGAACTGCCTCTACCACCTCTTCGAGCAGATATGGTTCCCAAAAGAACCCGAACACATCGCACCTAAACAATTAACATTGTTCTAATGAACATCGCACTGATAGACGTTGACGGTCACGCCAAGAAAAAGAAATGGGGAGCGACAATCTACCCAAACCTTGCTGCTTGTGCCAAGCTCGCCGCATGGCACAAGCAGCAAGGCGACAATGTGGAATGGTATACACCATTCTCACACTACGACCGTGTCTATATGGCTAAGGTGTTCAACTTCTCGCCCGACTTTGGCTATGTCATCAACAATGCCGACGAGATAGTGAAGGGCGGCACCGGCTATGATGTCCATTCCAGGCTCCCCGAGGAAGTTGACAGGACACAACCCGACTACTCCATCTACCCAGAGATCCCCAAGGACTATGCCTATGGATTCCTCACTCGAGGCTGCCCGAATAAATGCCCCTGGTGTGTCGTACCGGTCAAGGAAGGCAGGATAGTTCCCTACATGGATGTCGATGAGATAGCCGTCGACGGTCGCCACAACCTGGTGCTGATGGACAACAACATCCTTGCCGCTGGCGACTATGCTGTGGAGCAGCTCAACAAGATCATCGAGCGTGGCTATCATGTCGACTTCAACCAGGCGTTGGATGCAAGGCTTGTGACTGACGATTTCGCCCAACTTCTCGCAAAGGTCAAGTGGCTTGAGAACAACCGTATCCGCTTCGGCTGCGACACTCACAAGCAGATAGATGACTGCGAGCATGCCATAGAACTCCTGGAGCACTATGGCTTTCATGGGCAGTTCTTCCTCTACACCATGATTGGCGGGAAGAATGACCTCGAAGAATGCTACAGCCGCATCAACCACTGGCGGCAGCGCATGCTCCAAGCAAGAGAAAAACGGGATAGGTGTAACACCTATCCTCACGCCCAACCCTATCGTGATCCACTCTCACCACATCACACCATCCCCAAGTGGCAGCAAGACCTGGCACAATGGACCAACAAGAAACAGAAGTTTGTTGTCTGCGACTTCAAAGATTTTAGCCCACGCAAGGGCTTCACATGCAAAGAATATTTCACTTAACACTATAAAAACTATGGACCTACTAAACAAAATTCTTACCCACATCCTTGGCTACAAGTATTACGCCAACATCATCAACACCCGAGGCACCTCCAAGTGCGAGATCTCCTGCTTCATCTTCCACACCAAGGAAGAGGCACTCAAGCACAAACTCACGCTCGACACAACACGTTCATTCATGTTCATCGAGACTGTATCCTTCCGCTCCAGGAAGAAGTATTAAAACTTAAAACTAACCACTAGCCACTAATAACTATTTTCGCATTATGAAGAAACTCTTTAAGAAAATATTAGACTGGTTCCGTCGCCATCACATGTATGTCATTGCCGACGGCAGCGACAACAGCATTACCCTGAGCCGTGCGCTCTTCCACCACATGGGAGGCATGGAGTTGGAGCAGGCCAAGGTGTTTGCCTTCTATATCCCCGACGACAACACCTACGGCTTCATTCTCAATCCACAGTTTGACCAGGAGACGCAGCTTGCCGATATCCAGTACAACGAGAAGTATAAGAGCATCGGCTTCCCCATGCTCAACCCAAGCGTTGCACGCATGTTCTACGACTATCAAATGCCGGCACTCATCCGTGCCAAACTCAACGTGAAAGCCAAGACAGCAGGAGACATAACATATTACGAAATCTGCCCACCCACAAGATGACAACGACACTAGAAAATACTCGCAAGCCCGACATCACCTTCCACGCCAACGGTCGCATAGACATCACCGCACGCGCGGCTAAGGCTCTCTCTCTCCATTCTGGCGACGTTATCGACATCGCACACGATGGCAGCGAGTACTACCTCTATGTCAAGCATCACAATGCAATAGGACGCCATGAGGCGCAATGTTGGCCCACCAACAAGGGCAAGACGTGCAACAACCTCCGCGCCCACTCTAAGCGCCTGTGCATGGCGGTGCTCAATGTCAACGGCAACAGCAACGAGGCTCGTCTGCCGGTGGGAGAACCCATAGCACACGAAGACTTGGGGACGACACTGCCAATAATAATCAAAAGAAATATACCACGATGATAAAGGATATTAAATACCAAGGACACACAGCCACACCATCCGACTATGAATGTATGGATGGAGAGTTGGCAGGATGCTACAACCTCATCCCCGAGGATGGCGCACTGCATCCCATCATGCCACCAACAATAAAGTTCACCCTCAACGAGGGCGAGCAGCTGCTGTGGATTCATGAGATGACAGGCCACACACATTATATAATAATGGTGACTACCACAAGCAACAATGTCACCACACAATCCCTGAAGTGGGTCTGCGAGGAGAATGCCGATGCAGTTGGCGAGAACCCATGGACGCGCCACAACATTACTGGCAGCACCATCACCGGAACACCCACCATCAACAGCATCGGCAACACACTCATCGTCAACGACGACAACGGCCTTCGCTACTTCCTATGGAAACCCGACAATGTGGAGTTGGTGAATAGTGTGGAAACCACAGTGCCAAAGTACCTCGCCTTGGGGCAGAAACCTCCCATGCTCGAGATCACCTTTAGCCTCCATTCCGATTTTGCCGTCTGGCCCGAGACTAAGAATTTGGGCAATACTTACCAATCAGAATATAGAGGCACTATCATTGAATTTGGCAACCTAAAAGAGCCTGTTGTGCCACACTTGGGAAACGATGATTCTTCATTGACAGCATGGGCAAAGCCAAAGCCTGTAATGGAGCAAGGTCCAGAATACCAACAGAAATTTGCTAGAGAATATGCTACCTATTCCATCGAAGGAATGGAAGGTGACACAGATGACGAGAAGAGTAGCATTATGACATTCAAGTCAATGCTTTCCCAGGCCGTATTCGCTCGTCTCAACTCCTTCGTCAACGAGAAGGGAACTAATGACAACAAGTTTGTTTTGCCGTTCTTCGTGAGGTATGGCTATCGCCTTTATGATGGCTCATACATTATGCACAGCTATCCCGTATTGATGGTACCTAACAGTCGAGGACCAATATTTGCTTTAGACGGTTTGCGAGGATTGTGCCTCAATGACAATGACGACAATTATGTCGAAACCAAGATTCGAGGTCGCATTTATGGCTGTTTATCAGAGTTGGTGTATACAATTGCCTCTGTCCCTGCCAATCTAAATAAGTGGAAGGACCTTATAATATCGGTTGACATTGGCGTGTCGGCGCCTATCTACACCTACGACCAAGCAGGGGAGGTCCTAGGTTGGACAAACATGGATGCCGACAACGATGCTGATTGGGAACCCTATTACACTATTAGCAAGGTGATGAAACTTGGGGACAAAGATGTAACTTCTCCTACATGGGGTGGTGTAAAACCTCTCAAAACAATATTCCAAAGTTTTGATACGGCAACACGCAACAATGGCTTTGGAGATTATTTTAATAGGTACGACGACCCATATAAATGCCCCAACTATATCGCCACTATACCACTGCGCAAAACTGCTGACGTGAACAAAAGCATTACCAGCGAAGCCAACTTCCATGTCATTAAAGAGTTTTCTCTAGACGAACTTGCAGTCTGTAGCGAAACTTCACTCGAACTTGAGGATGGCGCTCTCGGTGGGCTGCTAGGCCGCAAGACGATGGCCGATGACTACCACACCCACGACACCCTCAAGGCTTCGCTCATGTACAACTTCAATGGACGAATGAACTATAGTGGAGTAGAACGCACTCCTCACAACCCACTCAAACCTTATGTTCAGTTTGCCCAAGCAAGCGCACCTGGTGGCATTGGTTGGCAGATTGCAGTTTCAATCAAGAACGAAATGCAAACATTAGTGGTGCAAAGTGAGCAGGGGTCAAACAACCCCAACTTCCCACATTGGATTTTCTATCCTGATGCCAATGCGAAGTTTGCCTACATCAAGCATCTAGGCAACACCTATGAGCTCAAACTCACTCCACACGACCTGCTCAATGGAGCCTATTGGTTGGGCGATATAACCAAGCAGGATGTAACTCCAACAGCAATGAGTGGAAGAAGTGCCCCTTCTCCAACCTCTGGAGCCTTCCTCGAACAGAACAAAGTCTACACAAGCGAGATTAACAATCCATTCTATATCCCTGCAACTGGCATCAACACCGTCGGCACAGGCGAAATCATGGGAATCTGTGCCGCAGTAAAGGCTCTTAGCCAGGGTCAGTTCGGCCAATACCCGCTCTACTGCTTCACTACCGAAGGTGTGTGGGCGCTTGAGACTTCGAGCACTGGTTCCTACATTGCACGGCAACCAGTCACTCGCGATGTCTGCACCAACCCCGACAGCATAACCCAACTCGACGACAGCGTGCTTTTCGCTACCGACAAGGGTATCATGATGCTATCAGGGTCACAAACCCAATGCATCACCGATGCAATCAGCAGTGAGTCCCCATTCAACATCGCCGAGTTGCCAAGCAGCTTTACCAACTTCCTGGGTGATGATGGATACGATGTCAACGCGATGAGCCTGCAGCCGTTCTCCTCGTTCCTGAGTGAATGCCGCATGATCTACGACTACACCCATCAGCGCATCATTGTCTATAACAGCAGTTATAACTACGCCTATGTCTACAGCCTCAAGGACCACAAGTGGGGAATGATGGTTACCAACATCGACTACGGCATCAATTCCTATCCCGAGGCGCTGGCTGTGACCGATGCCGGCACTGGCGGCACTCGCTCGGTGGTCAACCTCAGCGACGAGGTGCTCTACAACACTGTCGACAATGAGCAGGTGCCCGTCCATGTAAAGGGCCTAATCGTGACTCGACCCTTGAAGCTCGACCAGCCCGATGCGCTCAAGACTATCGACACAATAATACAGCGAGGCAAGTTCAACTTCCTCGACTCCCAGCGCACGGTGAAACCCATTCGCTCTATCCTCTTCGGCTCACGCGATCTCTACAACTGGTTCCTGGTGTCAAGCAGCACCGACCACAACCTGCGTGGATTCAGCGGCACACCCTACAAGTACTTCCGCATAGTGGCGCTTGTAGACTTCCTGCCCGACGAGAGCGTATATGGAGCCACAATACAATACAACCCAAGATATCTTAACCGACCAAGGTAGTTTTTTTCATTTTGCTCATTATAGATCGTTTTTTTTTTGGATTAGTAAATCAGCAAGCCCACCTATCCGCGAGGACCGGTGGGCTCATTTTTTAATTAACCAATTATCTTATGAAAAAAATCTACAAAGTGCGCACTACATGCGCTGTATCTTAGAAGGGGCTTTGGAACTTCCTCACTCGCCCCGTGCGGGCATTCAACACGCCTTTGACTTCATCCTCCACATCCTGGGCCTTGGCTGCCCAGTTGGCTGCGCTCTTGGTGTTTGCCACATTGGCAATGCTCATCCAGTCGGCAAGCACATAATACACTAGCAAGTTGTGGATCAACTGCTCCAGGTAGGTGATGGTGGTCGACGAGAAGTCATCAGGCACCAGCATGTCGATGGTGTACACCTCGGTCTCGTCGAGCACGTCATCAAGGGTCTCACCGCTTTCCACCGGCACCTTGGTATATGGATACAAATGCTCACGGCAGCGCGACAATGCAAGGTCGAGCATCCTGGTCACTCGGTCCACATTGCCCTCCTCGCCAATGTCCTGCACCTGGTGCTTGGAGTGCTGTGCGTCATCGGGCAGCACATCGCCTTCTACATAGGCTAGATTCTTTATGTCGTATAGAAGCTGTTCCCTAAGGAAAGTCAGCGTCACTGTCTTTGTCCTTTCTTTTATCATGGTCGTGTTGGTCGTTTGCGTTGATACAATTTCAGTTCTACATCGGTCAGGTGCGCTGCCGCCTCGTTGGCATAGGCCTCCATCTCGCCTTTGTTGGTCAATCGGTACCACTTGCTCAGGATCGTAGCAATGATAAAACTTAGCAGCGCCGACTGCACGCTGTCCTGCAAGGCAGTGGGCCATGCATCGGCAACATGCAATGTCACCTCATAGTCGGTGGTCACGTCCACACCATGATGGATGGGCTGTTCTTCAACCACCTTCACCCACTCCCTGAGTTGGCTGGTGGCAAGGCTGCATGCCTCGACCCAGTAGCGCTCCATCATCTCACGGTCCTCATCGGTGGTGAAGATGCGGTCATAGGCTCCAGGATCATCACCTGTCACCATCTTCGCGCCGGTGTAGCTTGTCGCCTTGGCAACCTCATGCCACACCTTGCTCTTATTGATTGTCAATGTTATGTCTTGCATATTATAGTTTTTTGAATTTGCCGTATAGTCTCAAGCCCCCAAACATGGCGCCTATGGCAAGCAGCACAAGCAGACCTATACCCATGCCCATTTTTGTCTTCTGCCACCAGGTGAGCTGGCGCTCAACTTCTTCTACCTTGGTGACTACCTTCTCACGCACAACCTCGACAGGCACCTCCACACTGTCGGTCTTGATGAGTGTGTCTACCCTGACCACGTTGGTCGCACCTTTCAGGTAGTGCCACTTCTCTATCATCACGGTGTCACCTTTCACATAGTGAAAGATTGAGTCTCTTTGGATCAATGTGTCTCGCACATGGTCCACTCTCACGCTCTCGATGGTGTGCTCCTGAACAATAGGCACTGGCACCTCTACCCTCTCGACCTGTATCTCCTTGACGGGTTTGCATGAGCACAGCGACAACACCAGGCACAGCAACGCAGCAAGGAGGAACCCTGCCAATATCGGCGCGCAGCCTTTCGCTATGTCATTTATGATCTCTCGTTTCATTTCAGTCTTGCTTTTTTGTTCTTACCCGTTTAAGTCGTCCTCTAACCCAACCTTCTGGCTGCTCGCCCTCGAAATAATGCGCCTCTTTTTCTCCATTATTATACCAAGGTTTATTATATTGTGGGCTATTTTTGCCAGATCTTTTAAGGCTCATTTTTTTTCTCGCCTCTTCGGTGTGTTTCTTCCCAAAGAAGTGGTTTTTCTCGCCACGATTCATCTCAGATAGTCTCTTCTTTACCTCTTCAGAATGTGTCTTCCCTTTGTTGGCCTCACTTATTTTTCGTTTAGTTTCCTCAGTATGATGTTTGCCATAAAAAGGATTTTTTTCTCCTAAGCAGACCTCTCTCATTTTCTCACGAAACTCCTCTGTCCCAGGGACACCTTTGTTCCAAGGCACACGACCTTTGTGATGTGTGCTCATGTGTTCAAAAGGCTTAATAAAAATAAGCTCAGATGCAGGCCTATTATAGTAAAGGCCCATTTCAATCAATTGCTTGTTTGTGAGGTTCTCATCGGATTCTCTCCTGTGATGGCAATGCCATGTCTTTGTGTCTGCTATTGCCTCTTCATAATTCTCAATGAGCCTCACGTCCTCACAACAATATCGTTTCGTTGTCTTTACGCAAATCATACTAACCGATTTTTAAATTTTAGCCATTCTTTTTCATCGCTGTACTCACTTGTTCTTTTACCTGATGTAGTAAAGAGCCGCCCTGTCGTCCAACCTGGTACGCCCGGACAAATCTTGCCCGATATATCCCAGTGTCTCACCACCCTCTCAATGGGAATATTATATTTCTTCATGAGAATCTTGGCAAGTCTCACAGCGTTGTCAAGTGCCGCCTCGGTAAAATACCAACCCTCATGGTTGGGTACTGCGGCGCTTGTGCCAGGCTTGAGGTTCGAGCAGATCTCAATTGAGATTGTGTTTCGGTTCGCGCCGTCAAGGCATTTCACGACACCTGTCTTTGGGTCGCCAACTGCCCAGCAATAATAGTTCTTGAGGTCGGGGTTGAACTGAACCATGTCGCGGTCATCGACCGCAAAGTCCGCGCTTGCACGTCTGGCTTCAAAGACTTTCTTCACGCCTCTTGCACGGCCAGGAGCACTGCTGCCACCAGCCGTATAGTGTATTGCGAGATATCTTATTGAGCGCCCCTTCGACTTTGTGATATGGACGTTCAAAGGCATATACACAACACTTGGATCAACGCACTTCGAGTTAGATGTTGTGGTGCTCATCACGCCAAGCGCAGCCCATGTCTTTTCGCCGACTATGCCGTCGGCTTCGAGGTCGTGAACTTCTTGATACATCTTCACGGCAGTCTCGGTTCTTGAACCGAACTCGCCGTCGATTGTCACCTTGTGACCTTCAACATTCAGCAAGTGCTGCAATGCTACCACGTCGTCGCCCTTGTCGCCTTTTCTCAGTGTCTTCATTTCTCTTCTTTTTTATCGGTTATTTCCTGTAGTGCCTTAAGCAGTTCCGTTGCCTCGCTCTGGCGCAAGCCTTGGAAAAGAGCATAGATGCTCTTCAACGCTTTCTTGTCGGCCTTCGCATCGGCCTTCTCACGAACGCTGATGAGCTCCACGACACAATTGAACACACCGATGATGATAGCAAACACCGGCACGCCAAGCAGCCATTTCCAACCAAGCGTCTCCCATAACCTGCCCATATGCACAAGCACGTCGATACCGTAGCAGATCAAAATGCTGCCCAAATACGTTATCGCTTTCAATGTCGTCCTCTGAAGGCCGAAGCTAGTCCTTGCCTCGCCTCTTAATTTCGCTTTATAAATTCCACTGGCTAAATCTATGGACATCGCCACAATAACAACGATGCTGACAACGGCCGTGATTTGGCTCAGCGGTCCTAACCATGTACTTTCCATCTTCGTTTGTCATTTTATCTAACAAAGTTAATCCCCACTATCCCCATCGTCCTTTTATATCTTAACACAAGACAAAAAAAAGGCAGCCACCCTTTGGCGGCCACCTCATCACACTTGCAATATTGGGTTATAAGACTTCGATAATCTTGCGCATTACATAGCCTTGCAGGTATGCGGCTTCTTCGCTCTCATAATCTACACCATAATAGTTGATGATTGTGTTTACTATGTGGTGTATCTCATGAACAAGAGTGTCCCACCATTGTTCCCTGCTGCTTGCATGGCTTATGCACACCACGCTCATGCGCAGGTCGCTGTTAGAGTAGGTGAAGCCCTTATTCACTCCCAGGATCACGCGGCATGCCCTGGCAATCTCCCTTCGGCTTGCGCCAAGTGCTTCGAGCCAGTCGCCCACCTCCTCGACATCGTCTTCCCCAATGTCGTAGGCGAAGACAAAAGCCCACTTCTTTACTATGTCTATGTAGTGCTTCGTCATAGCACGCGCTCCCAGGGAATGACAATGCCCTTTCGTGCACAGTCAGCAAGATAGCGGTTGAAGGCGATACCATCATAGCCATCTTCGTCGTCCAGCACGTCCTTGATATAGAGCGCCACATGCATCTCATCGTTGATGCTGCTGCCATAATAGTCTGCCTTGCACATGTTGGCCACATACACTGCATCATATAGCGCATCGTTCTCAATCTTCACACCGGCATTCTTCAGCAGGCTGTCCACTTCCTGTTTGCCCCAGGCATTCAGCCTCGACACCTTGCCGCTCTCGTCCTTCTTCCACATCTTGTTGCAGGCCCATTCGCACAACGCCTTGCTGAAGTGTGGCCCATTATAGCGCAGGTAGTTCACCATAGCCTCAGGCTTAATGTCATATTGTGTCAAATCCATCTTCTCCATAGTCTTGCTGTTTTTAAAAAAGGGTGAGGTTTGGCCTCACCCTAATTGTGAATTATGCATTATGAATTGTGCATTGATTAGTATCCATAACGGCCTCCGTCACGATAGCGGCCACCACGGCGATAGTGCATTTCATCACGGTACATGCCACGCTCGTCTCAGCGTGCTTTCACTAACCTTATACTTCGCTGTCACTACAGCAATAGCATATTCCTTTTTATGTCCCTCGTCAATCAGTTTGCAGTATTCGTCGCACATTCCCACACGCTTGTAATCGTCGAGCAAAATGTCACAATCTGAAAGACGTTTCAACATCTCCCCACAAAATCTTACCAAATCTATTGCAAGCATAATATTATTTTATTACCTTTGCATACCACAACAGATATGCCATTTTTAAACAAAGAGCCCAGTTCCCTGAGCCGAGGACTTCACGTCCCCTGCACTCCAGGGAGCTGGGTTCATGTCTGTTGTGGTAGATAGATTTGAATGTGCAGGGGACGTTTTTTACTCCCCTAAAGGGCAGAGGCGACAGGGGTCGCCTCTTTTTTTACTGCTCTTCCAATGCATTAATTTCTGCCCGCATTGCATTGCGCTCTGCTACAAGGGTTGCAACATCGTAGGGCATTGGCTCGTTTGTGAGTTGAGCCTCGGCACACTTGATGATTTTGTAATCGCCTTGTGCGAGTTGGTCTTTCAATGCCCAAATTCTCGCCTCACGTTCCTGTTGTGCGATTTCCTCTGCGGTTGGTGTCGGTGGCACGACCTCAGTCCACCCAGCCTCTTGCAGTTGCTCTTTCGTTGGGTTGAGGATAACTCTGCCATCAACCACTATCTTCTTTCCGCTTATTGTTGTAGTTCCGTTTGTGTACATATTATTTATTATTATGTGGGTCTTTGACTAATTGGTTTGATAATGCTTGCATAGGTTGACCAGTTGGTTGCACTTTTATATGCGCTTAAACTTGCATCAGGGACATAGATGCTTTTTAATGCAGAACACCCATTAAATCCTGCGCCCGCAAGTCTTGGGGGTGTTGTTGCTTCAACTATAATTTCTTGTAAAGATGTACAACTACCGAATGCCATATACTCAATATAAGCCACTTGAGATGGTATTGTAACAGTTGTTAATGCAGTACACCCAGAGCAAAAACTTTCATCAATGCGAACTAAACCACTCCCAAAATCAATATGTGTAAGTGCAGTATTCCCACGAAGGAAGCTGTACTCCCTACTTGTTGAAGAACGCACAGTATCTGGGATTGTCACTGACTTGAATTTTGTTAGATATAGCGCATATTGTCTTAGTTTTGTAACTCCACTTGGGAAAACAAATTCATCCATACCAGTATCTCCAGTTATTACAGCAGAAAGTATTGCTTCCCAATCAATTGCTGAGCCGCTTTTTGCGCCCATCCTTCTCATCATTAATTCTGTCACTGTGCTTGCCATACCTTAATACTTGCATAAAAGTTACTACCATACTTATTAATCATAATCTCAACATAGTCACCAGTGTTGATGGTCGGCTCATCGTCAACAATAACACCAGTGGGGAACGTGATGCTGATATTATCTGCTCCTGCGATGAAACGCAGGGCATAGAAGTTGAGTGCGTTGCTGACCAAACCATTGGTTGCGTCCAATGAAGGAATAGTCAAAGCAGAGGACACAGTGCCGAAGTCATAGAACTTGTTGGCTTTTAATGAGCCTGATGAGTAGGTTTCTTCAACTATGTATGCGTTGTCGTGGAAAAGTTTAGATGTTATAAGGCTAGAAGTTGTAGTGCCTCCACTATCTATATTCGCTTGCGTGACTGAGCCATAGGTGGTATTTGTATCAATCTGTCCTATACTTGTCCATCTATCATTAGTACTATCATATACAAATTCACCATAATCGCCCTGCCCGAAATCATATACTGTCAGCCTTGTAGGTATACGAAATTGATTAGCGGTAGAATATTTAACCGTATATGCTGCAATAGCGTTTGTTGTTGTACCAGATGCTAATGTAAGTTGTATGCTTCCACTTTGATAGGTCAAGCGATTAAAATGGATTAATATCCTTTGCCCATCTACCAATGTGTCAAATGGTGCAACACCTGTAATTATCGCCACATTTTCTGTCCTCGTGTCCTCGATAATAGGACAGAAACTAGGTGTTAATAAATCAATATTACCACTACCCACCATAGATGTTCCGTTAACAGTCTTTATGCTTTGGTGTTGCGTCAAATACCCAGCATCGTTGGTGAATGCACTTACATTGGTAGGCACTGTGGGAATCGTAGGCTTGTTCTTGATATAGTCTTTCGCCGTTGTCGTGGTCTGGCTCCAATCCGCCTGTATCTGCGCATCAGGAATGGTAGGCTTATTATTCAAGTCATTGTAGTTGCCACTTGTCGCAACAGTCGCAAGGCTCGGCTTGTTCTTGATGTAGTCATCAGCAGTAGAGTCACTCTGATTCCAGTCACTCTGAACAGCACTACCGCCACCGCCTTGTATGTTGATGTTACCACTGCCAAGCAAGCTCTGATTATTGATGGTCTTGATGTTCGTGCCGCTGACCAAAGTGGCCTGCTTCCCTGCAAGTGCCGTGTACACACCACCACTCTTTACGCCTTTCTCGCTATTCGCCTCGGGAGCATTGTCCTTCGCTTCCTCATCAATGACCACCTCTGCCGTCTCATAGTTGATGCACGCAGTCTCCTTGTGCCTGCACCACACATCATAGTCGCAACCTATCCTGTATATCTTGATTAACTTGCGAGTCGTGTCAATGCCGTAGATGCTGAACAGGTCTTGTGACTTCTCATCCACCACTCTCGCACAGTCTTGGTTGCTTGCGTCTGTGCCACCTGTGGCTGCGCTCAATACTACTTGGTTGATAGTGCTGCCGTTCACAGTCCTCACAATCTTGCCGCAATAGTCCCTATGTGTATGACCAGTTAACCAAGCTATAAACTTGCCGCCGTTTGCGATAAAGTTTGTGACAATTTCAACAACATCTGAATGTGATGCTACACCCTCAATGGTAAATTCTGATGTGAAAGGAAAATCAAAAAGCTCTATGCTTGAAGGTATATAATGATAGGCGACAATCACTTCATACTCATATGCAGCACTGCTTGAGTCAAGGGTCTCTGCCAATCTCGCAGCAAACCATGTGTTCTGCTCACTGCTCTGCGAGGTGGAATGCGCCATCGCGTCTAGCACTATGAGCCTTATATTCTTGCTTGCAAAATCTTTATAATAATAGCATCTATCATTCACTGATGTTATCCCCCAACCTGTTGCAAATGGGGCAATGAACCTGTTATAGCAGTCAGTTCCTTGATGCCCTGTCCAATTCCAACCACCTTCATAGTGGGCCGTGTCGTGATTGCCTATGGCTATCATTGTGTCTGTAAACAATGTGCCGTCAAAATCATTCAGATTGTATGCCTGATACATCACGTCTCCTGTATGCAACTTGGTGTCGATGCCGTAATAGCTGCAGAACTCATTGAACCTCGCCATGTTATCATCATCGCCATGGGTGTCAGTGATGTGCGCCATTGTCAGCACTGTGGCAAAACCATCGGCCTTTACAAGAGACACGTTGTTGAGTATGTTCTTTGCGCCAGGATTGAGGTAGATTATATCAGTCGTGTCGACAGGAACGGGCGTGCCGCCACCACCTCTAATCTTCGTTATCACACATGAAGGGGTCGCATAGGAGAACGAACCTCTTGTCTTGTTGTTGAGACATAGCTTAACAGCCCCTTCTGGAATGTCGCTCGGTTTAAGAGAGAGGTTGTATATGTTCTCAAGATATGTGTAGTCCGAAGTATCCGCAATACCCACTATCTTGTTAAGCGAATCTACAAAGAAATACGCGACGGCCTGGTAGTGCTCCGCAGTGGCCCAATGCCCTTTACAGGAAAACTCTATCTTCGTGAAACCCTGTGTCAAATCAACGTCAAGACAATCATAATCGCTGTTTGCTCCACCTCCCTTGGGAGGGCAGTTATCTCCTATGGTATGGTTGTCATTGGTGTTGTAGTACTTGTGCTGTGTCCACTCTGGCACCTCTTCAACATACACGTCTTCCTCAAGTTTGTCGATCCTGTCGTTAACCATTTCAACCCCCTCTTCAACTTCTTCAATGCGCCTGAGCTCCTCACTGTAATAGTGCGTCACGGCGAATGCCTCAAGGGCCTCTTCATCGTTTACACTGTTGATGTACACATATCCGTCCACATTGGCGACCAACTCCACAGGATTGGCTGTGGTGTCCTCCCTGCTTGCAGCAACTGCTATCACCACATTGTTGCGGTCAGTTACGCAATAGGCCCTGCCACTATAACCACCCCTGCTGGCTACCACGACCTTGTCGCCTTTTACAACGGTCAGCTTCATGCAGCATGCTGCGCCATAATGCAGCTCACCTGTGATTGTCTCGCCCACATTGACATTTGACACATACAGGTATCCCTCAGTCAGGTCGCTCTCGTCATAAGTGGCGCTCCCGAGCTCATACGCCTCAACGCTCTCTAACCGCTGATTAAACAGATAGCCCTGCTTCGCGCTCAACACCTTAGCGGCATTGTTTGTATTAAGGTTGTCTGCAATGTCACTCTTGGGGACAAGAGTAGCGATATCTGACTCATGTTCGCTCACGGTGACATAGTTCGTCAAGTCCACATCATCAGGACCGCCAGTCAAACCAGTGTTGCCGTTCCACACGCCTGCGGTGTCACAGCGATACACAGCAGCAGGGAACGAGTCGCCAACAAGCGCCCACATGCCCACTTCAGGATCAGGCCATGCATTGCTAAGCGCTGTGCCTGTAGGGAAAAGTCCCAGGCACGGTTGTCTTATGCGCTTGGCTCTTAAATCTCCTGCAACCGTCAGGTTGTTTTGAATATAAACGTCGCCGTCAAACTCGGCCACATCTCTTGCCGCTGTGTCTATGGGCATGGTGGCAGGGAGCCACTCACGCTCATACACGTTCCAATTGTAGCGAGTGCCGTTAATAGACACATAGTCGCCCTCCGTGCCGCCTGTGGGGTATTCTGCCCACACAGCTGCTACACTTGTAAAAGTCCCTAAATCATGTGGATCTGTTGGCATAAATCTATGTTCTGTTTGTTGCGTTGTCAACACAACTGATTATGAATTATCTGAAATCTGTGCAAGTTCTTTCGCTGTCGCAAGCATGGCGCTTGCCACGTCACCATCGCCCAGGCTCAACGCTGCCAGGTAAGCAGTGTAGTAAACCACAGCACGCCTCAGCTTCTCGCAAATGTCAATCTTGTTGTTCCTTATCTTGGGGATAGGAATATAACGAGCACGCTTAATGTGGGCACTCGAACCGCTGTAGCAGCAGAAGAATTCCAACACAAGGCCACTCGGCTCCTGAACTATCGCCACCACAGGCTTCTGCGGGTTGCCTCTCACACCGGCATAACGGCTGTGCTGCAACTGATACATAGGGTCGGTCTCGGTGATCGCCTCGGTAACAGCATAGCTCCAATCGGTCATCTGATAGGTTACAAGCCGCAGAAAGTCATCAGGAAGATGGACATGGCCTGCGCCATAACCCGCCTGACTCTCCCATGCGATATTGTCGCCAAAAGCCCTGCCCGAGTCAAGCATGTAGGCAGGAGCGTTCTGCTCTATCACCATAGCGGCATCCACAACCTTGCTTTCGACAATCTCGTCAAGCTTCAGCGTGTCCACATCGCCAAGCCCACTAAGGGCTGCGCTGCTTACATTCTCGTCAAGCGCAACCTTCGCCTCCTGTACTATATCACTTACGTTATATTCCATGTCAATAGGTTACTCAAAACTAAACTCAATACCATTAGCTGCTGCCGCATCCTCAATCTGCTTGCGACTGCGGAGCTTCGTGCGACTGATGCCGAAGTTGTCGGCAAGGTAAGCCTTAGCGTCATCAAGGCTCGCCATCTTCATTGTCTTGACCTTGGCTTCTTCAACCTCGACTGGAGCTTCTGCAACTGGCTCCTCTTCTTTATAATTGACATCAATCTTGAAGAGCTTGCCAAACTTGTAGTGTTTCTCAATTGCCTTCTGCAAGTCTTCATTGTTGGTGATGAGCATGCTGCCACCACCAGTCAGAGGAGCAAACGACACATGGTAACTCTTGCCGCTGGGAAGCACCACATTAAATGCCACATGGCTGTATGCTATATATTTCTTTGTCATAACTTTCTTGTCTTGTTTGTTGTGTTGTCAACGCAACTCATTACTCATAACTCAAAACTCATAACTAAGAAAGGACGGGCGCTATGCCCGCCCTCTCGGTATTATTGTTTATGGAATCCTCAATTAGGGCTCAGTAGGAGCCTGTGCAAGACGCAGACGAGCGTGAGCCTTAGCATAACGCAAGTACAGACAAGCAACCTCCTGGAGAACTACAGCGTCGGTGTTGCGAACACCAGCCTTCTTCAGGTCAAGCACGTTGCGAGTCCAACTAACGTGAGTCTTCTTGCTCAAGTACTCTGGGTCGAGTGCGAAGCCGCAGTCGCTCATACCATTGGCATCAAAGAGCTCATGGTGGATAGTAAGCACCTCACCAAAATCGGTGTCCCACGATTTGAACTTGAGGTTCCAAACCTCTACAGTGTCTTTCAAGCGGAACTTGTCGCTCTTGATCTTAGAGAATGCAGAAAGCATGTCTGAACCGCAGAACAAGATCTTGCGCTTGTTGCCAATCCCGGTGCCTACAAAGAGGTCCTTGGTAATGTCAACGAGGTTCTCGTCGCTGATAACAGCACAGTTCTTGTCGCTGTCCCATTCGCCAACGACGATGTCCTTGCCAGCCATGTACCAAATACCACCAGTGAACCAGGTAGCCATGCCGTCCTTGGTAACGTGATGGTGAACGTGGCGGTCACCAAAGAGATAGGTATTCTCTTGCGCGAGACGCATGTCATAGATACCGTCTTCCTCAAGGTCGCTGAAGTTCCAATCTACTTCCTTGGCGGCAATCTTGTCAAAGGTAGACTGCTCTACTTGGATCATAAAGTTTTGACAGAATTGAGTTTCAGCAGTTGGAATGTTGTTGAAACGACCCGTTTGCACGTCCAATTCGCCGGCCGCTTTGCCCATGCGGACCAAGGTGGTGCCACTCTCAATAGCAGGAACTAGAATGGACTGACCTGCACTGTTCTTGCTACCATTGACAGCATAAACAACAGGCTGTGACGTCGAGGCATCACGACCGCAAACGCAAAGCACCAAATCGGGGATAAGCTCTGGTGAGGTTTGGTATTTGGGAATGCTGCTATAAGCAACACCATCGGCATTAGTGATACCTGCTTTGCCTACCACGCGGATAGTGTCGTCAAGGGTGAACATGTTGGGGTCTGTAACCTTTAATACCACACTGGCAGCAGAACTGGCCTGTGCAGACATCGCCTCACTAGTTTGGCAACTAATTGGACGGGTACCTACGCTGTAGTACTTAACCTCAAACGAGCTGCTTGGAGAAGATTTTGCATAACGCGAAATCTGGTCAATAGGAGTAGCCATTGGGCGAATCTTGGTGATTCGCTTGTCAATTTCCTTGCTGTACATCTCAGCATCACCTTCGGCACGACCTGCGGTCTCAGTGGCAATGCCACCAGGGCCTCTATGGCCGCTAGGGGTCTGGCGACTGCCATCGGCTTGTCCATTGGCATTGAGCGAAACAACATCGCCACCATCACCGCCAGTAGTCTTACCAGCATCGTCTAAGGTACTGGCAGCTGCCATCATCACACCTGAATGAGCACCAACGAGGACGCTCACCAGGGTCAGCACGAAGCTGAACATAAACTTAAAATACTTCTTCATCTTAAAAAAACAATTAAATTATTACCTAAATTATGAATATTATAATCCTACATCGTTCTTGCGCTTGGTGCGGTCAATTCGCATTATCGCGTTGCGGTCAGCGTTTGACTCGCGCTCTATGCGCATTCTTTCTCTCGCGATAGCCTCTTGCATGCGCTGTTCGCGACGCTCCTCGGCATTGCGGTAACCACCACGCTGCCATATGTTCTGGTAGTCATCATCATATTTCGACAAAGCTGGGCCTATGGACTCATCGACAGGTTGTATGGTAGTGTCTTCCACTAGAATGCGTTCGCCAGTCTGAGGATCAATGCGCCACATTCTGTGTGCAAGCCTTTCTGTTGGCTTGGGTCTTGGCTCTAATCGCTGCATGTTTCCATCAAGGCGATTGCCAAGGTGCTCTGTATTATATTCTGCGACTTGCGATGCAGCATTACGTTCTATGCTTTGCTCTGGTTGGATGTTCCTTGTCACAGTCGCATTACCTCTCACAGTTACATCGGGCAAGGTCTTCGCAACAGGCCTATTCTCGCCATTTGGGCCTACATCATGCCATGTTTCACTCGCACCAGTACGACGGTCAGTAACGGTTCTATCCATCGCAAGTCTCTGTCTATTATCGTTTGCCATAACTCAAAACTGATTACTGATTACTATACTTAACTCGTTTCTCGCCACCTCTTGTCCAGATGTCGTCGCCGTTGGCGAAGTTGTCAAGAGCTCCAAGGCTTGGCTGTGGCTCACGGTTGCCCGAACTTCCGTTGCGCCCGTTCAATGCAGCTGTGCCGTCACCTGACTTGCGGCTGCGAAGGCGCTCATCAATCTTGGCGTTACGGCCGCGAACCTCGCCTTCCAGGTTCGCTTCCTCTACTGCTCCGTCATAGTTGAGAGCCTTCAGCGCAAGGTCCATGCTCGACTCGCTGAACTTGCCCACCACTGCATCGGTGGCAATTGAAACGAGCATCGCCATCACCTCGTCAACCTGGTCATCACTCAGGCCGTTCTTCTGTTGGAACTCATCCAGGGCGGCCTTGGTGTCAACCAGGTTCTGCTGATACTGCTCCTCGAGTTCTTTCTCTTTAGCAACGCGCTCAACATATTCCTTGTTGGCCTCGGCAAACTTGTCCTGCCACTCGGGGTCTTCGAGTCGGTCCTTGATGTCGGTGCCGAACATTCTGACGAGCTCAACGGTTGGATCACCACCCTCACGCCAGTTGTTGAGGAAGTAGGCGCTGCGGGGATCGGCCGAGAACATGTCGGCAAACTTCTGCTCGCGCTCCTTGTAACCACTCAACTGACTGTCGTAATCATCGTAATCATCGGAAATACGACCGAACATCACCTCATCATCACTGAAGTCCATGTCGGGATATTTCGACGAAAGGCGCTCGCTCATGCTTTCGCGCTTTGACTTAACTAGTTGATTATCATCTTTTGCCATAATACTTTTTGTACTTTAAATATTTTATGTCACAAAAATAACCACCTCTCCCACCCCCACATCTTTATCTTTTAACACACATTCATTAATTTTGTACTATATGAAACCCACAGGCTCCCACTTTGAATACGAAGCACAGCGCGACGACAACCTCATGCAATGTTACCATGAGTTGCTTAGCAGCGCCGAGTTCGTGCGCATGCCCGAGATCTACCGGCAGGTGGTCGACATGCCGGCACAACGGTTCTGGGTGAGCGAAGAGAGGGCTGCTATTGTGATTTCATCTATGATGAGAGGCGACAAGCTCGAGAACATGCGCCCTCTCAAAAGGGAGATGTACAACGAAATCTACCGTCGGGCCATGGCGCTCCGTGAGGAAGATCCCACGCTGCCCATATCGCAGCTGGTGGCGCAGGTGGTCGAGCAGCCTGCACCCAAGTTCTACCTCACTCCAGGCTCGGCAAAAGTGTTAATCTGTAAAATCCGTAAAGAATGGTATTATCAGCGCACCAAACGAAGACTGCGACATTGCTTCTAAGTCTCGCATTATTTATATTGTCGTTTTTCGATGCACCACAGCAATGCATGCTGCAACCTGGTTGTGGCATCACAGGACGGCTGTGCTACCACTTCTTCCATGCCAATGTATTCCACGCCATCTGCAATATATGGTGTCTCTTGGCATTGGCATTCTATTATGATATAGAAGATTGGGAACTGCTGCTAGCATTCATCATAGCTGCCACCGTGCCTGCATTCGAGGCTCCTGCCATTGGCTTCTCAGGAGTCTGTTTCGCACTCATGGGCATTGTATACCACAAGGTGGCACGCAAGCGCTATTACCTTTCCTGGATCATCCCCATTGTCGCTGTGGGCTTCATCATCCCAGGCATGGCAGCAATGCTGCACTTCTACTGCTTTATTATCGGCATCACTGCCGCACTTGTTTATTCTCTTTTTAAGCATGAAGGAAATCGATAAGATATTGAAGGAGAACGAGGCGCGCATAGCTCGCATCAACACCAAGTTCAACCCCATCACTGGTGAGGGCTCCACTGGTGAGCGCTTCCTGCTGACTATCGATGACTTTCCCATACGCAACCAATGGCTGCCTGTCGCCATGCGCGACATCCCTCTTGTGAAGCAACTCAAGGAGTGCGGCACAGTCCGTCAGTTCCTTATCGAGCTCACAGGGCAGGCCACATACACCGACAGGCAGAAGGTCATCGAGCAGTTCACGCGCGTACGTTTCCGTCATGACTTCGCCTTCTGGGCTGCCGCCTATGTGAAGATTCAATCCAAGATTCCTGGTGAGGGCGAAATTCTTTTCCGTCTCACAAGGCCCCAACGCAAGTTCGTTGAGGCTCTAGAGGAGAAGCGCACTAACAACCAACCCATCCGTTTCGTGCTCCTGAAGGCCAGGCAGTGGGGAGGCTCCACCACGTCACAACTCTATATGATGTGGCTCCAGGTGGTCCACAAGGTGGGCCTCAATAGCGTAATCGTCTCGCAAACCAAAAAGACTTCCTTCGCCATCAAGGCGATGTTTGACCGAGCGCTCAATGCTTATCCTGCCGAGTTCCTCCACAAGATGGGCGAGGCCTACGACCCAGGCGAGAAACGAATAGAGAATGTGGGTCTCAGTGGCGACTACAAGCGTGTGCCCTCACGCGACTGCACAATCACAGTGGCTTCCTATGAGTCCCCCGATGCTCTCCGTGGTGATGCCTATGCCTTGGTGCATTGCTCCGAGGTGGGCCTTTGGGCTCCAACCGAGAAGAAGACTCCCGAGTCAGTCGTGCGTGCAGCATGCTCTGGTGTTGTCTATCGCCCTTACACCATGATAATCTATGAGTCTACGGCCAACGGCACCGGCAACTTCTTCCACCGTGAATATGAGGAAGCGAAGGCTGGACGCTCGCAGTTCTCTGCACTCTTCATCGCATGGTATGATATCGACTTGTACTCAATACCTTTTGAGTCTGATGAGGAGCGCGAGATCTTCGCCCGATGGCTCTACAAGAACCGTAATAACGACACCATAATCTCCAACCGTGAGGAACCAGGCAAGTACCTGTGGTGGCTGTGGGAGCAGGGTGCCACGCTCGAGGCAATCAATTGGTATGTCACCGAGCGCCGTGGAAAGAGTGACCATGGGGTGATGGCGAGTGAGTACCCGAGCGACGATGTCGAAGCGTTCGTCCATTCGGGCGAGATGGTGTTCGACCGATACAAGGTTGAGGAGTTCAGGAGCGCCTGCCGTCCACCTCGTTACATCGGCGAAGTCTATGCCGACGGTGATGAAGGAGAGGACGCATTGGCTAACCTTCGTTTCAACGAGGATGAGCAAGGCAAGCTGTGGGTGTGGGAGCAGCCCGAGATTCCTGGACCTGACGAGAAAGAGATAATCACCGACCGATACCTGACAGTTGTCGACATCGGTGGACGTTCCTCTAAGGCCGACTGGTCAGTGATAGTTGTCTTCGACCGCCTCTTCATGATGGATGCTGAGCGCCCTTCGGTGGTGGCTCAGTGGTACGGACACATCGACATGGATATCCTGGCATGGAAGGCTGCGCAGATTGCAGCCTACTATGACAACTCGCTGCTGGTAATCGAGAGCAACACGCTCGAGACTCACGACCCAGAGCGCCAGGTCGACGGCGACCAATCTCACTACATCCTAAACCAAATCAAGAATGTCTATGAGAACCTCTATGCACGCAAGCAGTCCGAGGAGGAGATTCGAGAAGGCGCCCCACGCAAGTATGGCTTCCACACCAACACCGCTACCAAGCCTGTCATAATATCCACTCTCGTTAAAGTGGTGCGCGACCACCTCTATACCGAGCGCGACGAGCGCTGCCTCGACGAGATGCTCACCTATGAGCGCAAGCAGAACGGTGCCTATGGTGCCATCGTGGGACGTCATGACGACTTGCTGATGACCCGCGCCATCGGTCTCCACATCTGCTTCCGCGAGATGGAGATTCCCAAGATCGTCACACGCAACCAACTCTATATCAAGAAACGCAAGGCAGTATCTGCCGCGACAATATAATCATTAACCATGCAATATTATAACATGAATTTTCTCCAGAAACTGAAGATGCGCCTCATGTACCGTGAGGCTATCCGTAAAGCCGACAAGGCGCACGCCGATGACGGCGGCCGTTATTATGTCCTTCCTTCAGCCGAAGGCAAGTTACTAATCATGGACAAGAAGAATTTCCGCATCCTCAAGCGCAAGCACTACATCAGCAGCAAGGCAACCGTCCAGGACATGCTCAATGAGTGCTTCTACTTCACACCCTACTGCAACGGCGACTGCGCCATCACGGCCGAGATCCTCGCCATCAAGCGCAAGCAGTACCTCTCCTGGTGCGAGGCATTCCACAAAATAAAAAAGTCCCGTCGCAAGACGAGACTCAAAACTAAAAACTGACAACTCACAACTCATAACTCACAACTATCCACGCATCATCTGGTATGCCTGGTTCACGGCATCCATATTAGCGCCTTGCTGTGACTGCTGGAGCAACTCGGGGTTGACACCTTGAGGCACTTGGCCTTGCGCCATCTGCTCCTGCTGACTCTGCAAGTCTTGGATCAAAGCGTCGGCAAACGGGAAGTCGCCATGCTCAAGCAGCTGCACCAGGCTCAGCTGACCAGCCTGCCAGAACTGAAGCAGATAGTCGTTCATCGTCTGGCGATACACAGGTGTCGATGTACTCTCCACAATGCTGATGTCCCACTCAACATCTCTGATGCGCTCGGGGTCTTCAATGGGTCGGCCATACTCGCCTGCAATGTTGAAGTAGCGCTCATCGTCATAGTACTGCTGAATGTTCTTCACATCCTTATAGGCAGCATCACGCACGAAGTCGCTGAAGGTGTCAAGCAGGTCAAGAAGCGACATGGTGGCATTCTGGGTCTGTTGGGCATAGAGCGTGCCACTGGTGCCGCTATATCCCATTTTGCCTTGCAGTGCTCCGTTCACACCGCTGATGTCCTCAAACATCTTCAACTGCAACTGCAGCAGCTCGGTGATGCCTATGTTGGTGGCGTTGTTGGCTACCTGCTGTGGCATGGGCACTCCGTTCTTGGTCTTGATGGCAATGACACCATTGAACCTCGACCACTCGTCGGCGATCTCCTCGATGTCCATACTGCCTATTGATTCCTCAGGTACCAGGAGCACACCCTTGCTTGAAGCACGCATTATCCAATCATACATGGTGTACAGCCTGTTGGTGTAGCGCTGTTGGTCAATGACGTCTGCAACGAAACTGTGAATCTCGCCGTCGATGAAGGGATACATGACAAAGGCATAGGGGTGGCTCTTGTGAGCATATGGGGTCTCACCTTCCTTCAGGATGTCACCGAATGGAGTAAGGTAGTAATAATACCAATAACTGTCCATGAACCATTCTGCCTCAATCAGTGGGATGTCGTCCTCGGCCATGCCGGCGGCAACACCCTTGGCAATGCGCTCGGCATTCACGGCATCTACCATGGTCTTCTTGTCGCTAAGCTCTATCTTGTACACCTCACCAGTGTTGTAGTCATGGCAGCGCCATCTGGGCTTGCTCTCCTTGCGCCACACCTCAATCACGCGGCAACGGTCGGGCTGACTAGTGAAGAGGAAGTCGTAGTTCTCAAGCCTGGAGTAACCGAACTGCTCACAGTTCTGGCGAAGCAGGTGACGGCTGTGCGAGGCACGGTAGATGTCACGAAGCCTGCGATAGTCCTCGGGGCTCTCGGCAAACATCTCGCACAGGTCCCCGAAGCCCACATCATGCACCTCACCGAGCAGGCTCACGTCCCATCCCCTGAAGTCGCGCATATTGTTGTCGATGAAGAAGCAGTTGGGATGCACTGCCTCGGTCCAGCAGTCAAGCTTGTCGCGCTTCCATCCGTACCACTTGTGATGTACTACGAAGCCACTAATCAAGAACTCCTCCATGCTTCGGGCATACATGCCCTGCATCCTGTTCAGCTGCATGTTGTACTGCAGCACGGTGCTCATGGTCTCGCCGAGCTTCTGCTCATCACGGTCTCGGGCCGTGCAGGTGGGTTCCTTGCTCTGGCTTCGGTACACACCGAGCACGTTCTTCATCAGGCGACGTATGAGGTTGGTCTTCAGCGGCACATTGCCCTGACTCTTGATGTACTCCTCCTCGGTCATGGTCTTGCCCTCTACAGTGACGTAGTCGCCCCATTGGTCACCATAGGCATAACGGCGGTTGCGCTTGCGCTCCTTCCTGAACTTGCCCATGTTGTCCCAGCATTGCTGCGCTTCCATAAGCACGTCGAAGGCACGGCGGCCCTCAAACTTCTTACTCCACGCCACGCTGTCCATTTCAAGGTGCTCATCCTGGCTCTTGACGCGGCTTTTACTGAATATTCTTTCTGACATGTCTTTCTACTTTTGCGTTTTTCGCAAAAATAGACCTAACCATCTCTACATCACTTTTATATTTTAACACATAAAAATCCCCCTCTGGTTTAGAGGGGGAAATAGGGGGCTGAGAACTCACAACTCAAGAACTCATTACTCAAAACTCTCAAACTCATCAAACTCGTCGTCTTCGGGTTCTTCCAATGGCTCCTCATCAATCATTTCGGGTTCTTCTTCCTGAAATTCTTCCTGGGGCTCTTCCTGCCACTGCTCTTCAGGTTCTGGCACTTCTTCTTCGCCACCATCTATGATCCCGAAGCTGCGAAGCGCTCCGTCGCGCAATTGACGAATGGAATTCATAATTTCATCCACATTGGCACCCTCATAACCAAGCTGTTTCTTGACATCAGTGATACTCCGGCTAACGCCTTCAAGAGCCTTCTGCAGGCCTATATTGCCCTCCTTCTTTGCTCTCTTTATGGCGGCCTTCAACAAGTTATCATTTACGATGTCCTCGGCCATACGGTGCTTGCTGTAAATCAGTTTTGGGTCGCGGGACTTGTCTACACGTTTGAGTGTCGGGATAAAACTTGGTGGGTTGCCCGTGTCCTCAAACTTGTGGATCTCATCAATCATTTGGTGAAGTTTTGCCATGTACTTGCGTTCTGCTTTTGCTATCTCTTCCTCCGGCAACCCAAGTTCTTTAGCGTCCTTGAGATCCTTCGAAAGTCCATTGAGCTCGTCCATGTACTCGTCCATTATCAAGTATCTCTTGTAACGGTCGCTGTAGTTGAGGAACGACAGCTTCTTGGCATAGTCGAAATAGTCGGTATTGTCGGCCTTCTGATATTTGTCTATATCCTTCTTGGTCTTGTCATACTCCTCCTTGAGGTTGTAGAACTCGTTCATCAGGTTGCGCGACTCCATGCGCTCATCGCTCTGCTTGAGGATACGGTTTGCCAATGGGACATTTCGCCATTCAAACTCACGGTCTCCAAAAGCAGTCTGAGCTGCGCGCATAATCTCCATTATCGAAGAGTAGACGCCACCTGTATAACCTTTAACGAAGTACTCAATCTTCGCTGGATTCCAATTAAGGAAGCCTACCTCGTCCTCAGGATTACGCAGCGTCTTGGCATTGAGCCACTCGGTGAAGTCGACAAGCCACTCACTGGTGTTGCTGAAGGCCTTGGTATACTCGGGATCATCCTTATTCCACTCGTTGTCCTTATAGATTGGGGCTCCACTCCAACCCACGTTGTTGTGGATCTCCCACATAGGTTTTCCCGCTGTTGGAATGAAAGCCGAGAAACCGCCACCTCCTTCGAGGAAGTCAACTGGCAACAACTGACTGAACTGAGCCGTTGTTTCCTTCGCCAACTCCCATTTGTCAGGATAGCGCTCATTGCCACTTATTGCGCTGTACATCAACTCACCGAAGCCGAATATTGCACGGTATTCAACCGGCAATGGAATGCAGAGCCATGTGCCTTGCATATACTTGTCAACGGTAGTGTTCTTTGTCTTGTCGGCAATCCATCCAGGTAGGTAGATACAAAGGTTGCTTCTGCGTACATATGGCGGCAGGTTGTAATAAGCGTTCTTGTCATCATCATCACCGTCGCCCGCACCCATCATGGCTGCTAGCATTGGCTGCATAATACCCATCGTCAGCAGGGCTCCAATGCCTGCACTCGACTTGTATGGGTGACGCTTCAGGCTCCTTCCCACGTTGGTCATGCCCTGTACTCCTGCATTAAAGAAGGTGTAGAATGCCCTCGTCAAAGCGGCAATAAGAGAAGCTACATTGCCAACGAACGTTTGGCCTGGTCTAAGGAACATCTTGCCTCCACTGCCCTTCTTGTTGAAGTTTACACTTATCTCCTTGGCGTCATAGGCCGAGCGTTTCACATCCCTACCCATTTCGCGGCTGGTTACAAAGGCGGCAAATCGGGCGCTGTTCTCTATGGCACGGCCAAGCAGCTCATATTGGTCAGCAAGAATTCGTCCTGCCTTCTTTGCGGCTTCGGGGGTGGCAGCGCTCACAACTCTTCTCACGGCTCTTGTCACAGCGTAATTGCCGTTTGGAATTCCAAGTTCCTTATTGATCTTCTTCTTGTAGTCGTCAAGGTCTTGGGCCATGGCATAGCCAGTCTCGCCTCCGTTGAGCATAAACTCTTTGAAGTACTTCTGGTATGGCTTGCTCTCGTCGAGAGTGCCATTCTCCCATCTTCCTAACAAGAAGCGCATGTATGCAGGATTTAACTTGGCATGGTTTGCATGGAAAGCAAGAGCATAGTTCTTGTTCTCTTTGGCCCATACCATTGTGTTCACATAAGCCGTATCACGCGCGAAGTTGCTCACGATGAAGTTGGGGCTATAGGTCGTCATCATAGCACTAAGCGCTCGGTTTACACTATCAACCCAACCGAAGAACTTGTCTTGCCAAGTGTCTGTCGATACATCGGGATTGGTCAAGCCATTCAGCGCCTGCGCTGCCCTGGGGTTGCCGTTGATGGTCAATACCCATGTCTGACCGTTGCGCTTCACAAGCACCTGGTGCTCTTTCTCCATGCCAGGGACAACCCTATATGGGATGTTGGCAGCCTCTCGGCCGTGCTTGTACTTGTCAGGTTCTTGTTCGGCCAACTCTTGCATGCGCTGTTCGAAGTCCTCTATCTTCTGAGATATCACATCGGCGCTGTCTTTGGGATCGATGTCGGCGAAGACGGGTACCCACTCGTCTTTGACTGCATCATACTGCAGCCACAGGTCGCTCACGCTCACTAAGTCGCTTGGATGGTTCTGCACAAAGTTCAGGAACATCTGCTTCATGAGGTTTCTGTTGCCGGTCCTGATGCTGTCGTCACCCATTTTGGCAATGGTGGCGATAGGATCATCAGCCTTCGATGTACGGCCTCCGGCACGCTTCACGATACCACCTCCCAGGAATGGGCCTGCCTTACTAGTAAGGTAACCATATACCTCGTCGCTGGTCGTCTCTTCCCACCCACGCAATGGCACATAGTAGTCAAACATTCCACTTATGCGTTGGTACTCGGCATAACTGAGCATGCCACTCTTGTACTGCTTCTCGAGTGTTTTTTGGGTCGCTGCGTTGATCTTCTTCCACAACTCTTTCGTGTCGTGCTGAGCTTCATAAGCAGCAACCATCTGTTGGGCCTTGACTTCAGCAGCCTGAACATTATCTTCGCCTGTCAAAGCAGTGAGGCCCGAATAGTCATGCTTTCGATTCTCAGCATAGGCTTCTTGGTAGTCGCCACCAGCAGCGGCTGTCTCCTGTGCGTCACGGTCGGCAAGCACCTGGTTGCGCTCCAAGCCATGCTTGGCCATCAGGTAGTTGGTCAAGTCTTCGCGAGCTCTCTCACGTTCACGTCGTTTGCCTTTGCACAGATTGGCTATTTCTCTAAAAATAGGTTGCATATAATCGTGGTCGAATACATGTTGCTCGGCTGCTGTGGTGGGGCTCATAAGGTTCTCAGCAATATATGGGTTCTCATACATGGCCACGTCCTCAATCTTTGTCCAACGGCTACCCATAATGGCCTGCATCAGTTTCTTCAGACCTAGCATCGAGTCTTGCATGGCTTCCACCCATTGCAGCCTGCCGCTGCGCATATACCTCTCATACTGGTCACGCGCGATAGCCCTGTCCCTCGGGGTCACCGAAAACCTGATATCGGGATTACTCCTCGAGAAGTCGCCGTTGTTCTCCGTGGCGGATTTGATTTGGGTGGGAGAGAATACAAGATAATCGTCAACCTCTGTTTTGGTGTATTCAGAATCTCCTTCCACCACATTGCGGATTATCAATCCATCATAGCCATTCTCTTCAGCATATTGAGCCCATTCGTCAGCGCTTCTGCCGTCAATATCTTTCCATAACTTATGTTTAGCATCAATGATTAATGGGTTCTTTATGTCAAGATATACGGCACTGACCCTTTTGGGATCAAACCCCATCCAATCTTCAATCCATTTTCTTGCGAAGTCATTGCTGTTGCTAAACCAAAAACCTTCAGGAGCATACTCTCTATTAAATATGCGGATAGGTAATTGCATTGGTTCAATATCTTCTTCGCCATCTCCCCATTCTTCTTCGGCGATAGCATTGGCATTATAAACCACCAACGGTCTGCCATCCTCATCCACCACCTTGCTGGCGTTCTCTGGGTCGTTCTCCCAATCGCCGAACCAGTTCTTGAAGTTGTCGCTGTAGATCTGCTCGGCAGGCGATGTCGAGAACCTAACACCACTCTCACCAGGCAAGAGCCTATCCTGCATAACTATATCCTCGGCCATTGAGAACACGCCGTCCTCAATCTGACCTGCCTTCCACAGCACATAGCGGGCCTCGTTGTCGGTCATGGTGCCATCTACACCCATGTCGCGAAGGGTGCTGCTCAGGGCATTCTTCACTATGCGCCAGTCGTCCTCAGGCACCTGGGCAAACTTGCCGTTATCGGCAAGGCCCATCAGCCACGACTCGGTGGCAGCACCGAAGTCGTTGCCCATGTCGCGCATGGCAGTCTCCACAATGCCACGGCGAGTCTCGTTGCTCACACCACTGAACACCTTACCGAGCATGGTGTTGTACACACGCTCATCGTCCTTCAATGTGTCCACAGCAGCAGTGGTCGAGAAACGAACTCGGTCTACAATCTTTGCGTCATCCGCATTGAAGATAACGTAGTTCTTGGCTCCATCTTTTCTGCCACCACTCAAGTACTGAGCAGGGTATTCAGTGCCTACAAAACCTGCTTTAGAGAGGATTTCGCTAACGCCCCTTGAGTTGCCAAGTGCATCCCTAAGTCTCTCTGTTATCTCTTTGCCGGCATACTGCTCACGCTCAATAGTATTGGCAAGCTGTTCAAAGCCACCACGCAGCCAGTTGGGACCGTGGGTGTCTCGCTGCAGTAAATTGTCCGGCAATTCCCTTACTACATTCGCTATTCTTCTGCGATGCTTTTTCGGTAGGGTTTCGTCCCAACTGATATAGTTTGTGCCATCATTATCTGGGATATCAACCTCATAGAGATATCTTTGAGTTCCACCCTGCTCAAAGTCTTCTGGATTAAGGCTCTTCAAGAAATTAATCCTTGCATTAAGAACATCTTTTGCCTCGTTTTGGCGTTTCAATGTGGGGTCGCCTTCTTGGAAACGACTGCTATATAATTCTATGTCTTTTAAATTTCTTTCATCGGATTGTATCTCTCTATCAATCAGTTCTTTGGCAGATAGATTTCCACTTTCTAACCCACTTATCACACCTTGTAGAGAACGAGCAACCTCAAATCTATGCGGAGTGTCTTCTGGGATTATGCCCATTATGGACTGCCAATCATATTTGTCCAAGTCTTTTCCTTTATATTTAGGCAACTTTCTACCAGGGTTCGCCTCTGCATATGATTTACCTATGCCTTTGACAGTTGTCACATAAGTTCCGTAGCCATAGGCTTGGGCACCCTCTCCCTCGCCCATGTGGCTATGGTCAAACCTGTCAAACTCCGAGCCACTACCATGCCACCCAGTCGAGAACCTCAAGCCACCATCTGCCTCAAGCTGCATGGTCTCTGCATTGAACACCTTGCCGCTTTCTCTTGGGAAGTCATACTCTACTTGTAGGTCGGCATGCTTGGGGTCGGCATTCCACTCGTCAATAACTTGGCGAGCCTCGCTGTCACTCATAATCTTCACTGGCATGAAGGCACCACTAATGTACCAACCCACGCGGTCAGCCTGTGAGGCCTTGGCATTGGCATTGGTGGCCTTCATGTAGAAACCATCAGTAGGGATATGTGTTGGGATGTCGTTGTCGGGGTTGCGCTGTGCCTCCTCGTTGTAGTCGATATCAGCACTTATCAATCCTTCCACCCACACAAAGCGGTCGTCACGCAGGTTTTTCTTGGCACCTTTGCCTATCTGTCGCATGGTGGGCAGACTGCCGGCATGCCAACCTGGACGCATCGAGAATGTGCTCACGCTGCCACTGCCGTTGATGCCCAGGTTCCAGTATCTACGGCTCTCACCACCGAAGCGACGCTGGCCTCTCTCTGTAGGCTCAATATAAACCCATCTTTGACCGTTGGGAGTGGATTCTATAACCTCCTTTGGAGGGTACTTCTGACCCTTCTTCAGCTTGATGTTGTTTTGCTTTACATATTCCTCCATGGTCATGCTGGTGCCGTTCTCGGTGTCAATCAAGTGAACACCAATTGGCAAGTCTACTAGCATGTCCATGTTAGGGCTGTCGGCATCATACCACACACCAAGTTCTATAGGCTCAGTGCCGTCAATGAACAATGGGTACAACTTTCCATCATCCCCCAGGCGCATCAGCTTGTATACTGGTATGGTCTTTTTAGGTTCTGGCTTCTCACGAACCGAGAACCTCAAGCCACCATCCACCTCAGGCTGTCGCTCTGTGCCAACCTCGTTAACCTCACTCGTCGAGAACAGCGGCTGCCCCTGCATCACGCTCTCCTTCATTTCGGGAGTGACATCTACCGAGTGCATGGTGCGGCCTGCTTCCTCTACGTTTGGAAGCTCAACAGTCCCCGTCTTCACGCCCCAACGTTTGCCGTACTTGTCCATGAACCTCGGCAGCATCTGGTCATAGAAGCCTTTCATGCCCTCGCCGCCGATGCGCAGGTCTTCACCTTCAAGCATGTCGCCATCCTCAAGGTTCATCATCCTCTCAGCAAGGTCTTTACCGACAACGTCACTCAATGGTTTGCCGTTGAACTCACTAAAAGACGAATCCTCAATGTTACCTTCCTTATTCACAACGAAAGTGTCCATATTGCGACCACTCAGTACAAAGCGCTTGCCATCAATCGATGGGTTATCCTCGCGCTCTATGCTGTCATACATTCTGCCAAGATTATATCTCTTCGTCTGCTGCTCGCCCGTAGTCCAAGCCACCTTATCAAAGCCTTCCTCGGCGGCTAGTCGCAGCATGCGCTTCATCGCCACTTCGTGCCAGTTCTTCTCAAAAGGAGCGGCAGGGACGCCACTACGGTTGTTGCCATTGGACAATTCTTTATATCGCTCAACCTCTTCAGGTGTAGCCACTCTCTTTAAGAGGTTGAAGAAATTAACAGGTCGTCTTCCTTCAAAGTACTTATCTTCCAATTGCTGCCTATAGGTTTCAAAATCCTTTTGCATGTCTGGATTCTTATACCCCTTCTCCCTCGCATCCTGATGCCTGTTGCTCTGTATCTCGTCAATCACAAGCACACGGTTGCCGTCTGCGTCAGTTGTCTCGCCGAAGCGAACCCACATCACAGCCTTTCCTTGGTTCTCGGGGCCAAAGTGGACCTCGTCATTCTCTTGGTAAGACTCCACATTTGGAACCACAAACGCTATCTCTCGCTTGTTCTCAAGGCCGTCAGTGGTGTAGTCAATGCGCGTACCGTTGATACTTCTCCCATTCTCACCATATTCCACCTCCTCCATCTGCACCGCATTGTCCCTCACGAACTGCAACACCTCGTCCTTGGTCAGGCTCTTGCCCTTGTTCTCGTCGAGCCAGGCACTCAAGCCCATCCACTTGTCCTCGCCAGACTTGATGCCGCCAACCTTCGTGAGCATCGCCTTCCACTGCTCGGCAGTAGCCTTGTTCTGCTTGATGTTCTCCACAGCACGCTCAGCATTCGAGTAGAAAGTGGGCGATGTCGAGAACAGCACATTCCCGCTATCCTGAGCCGCTTCCATAGTCACACGCTCACGGTCTCCTGCCAACTCGGGGTCATATTCCCTTACGTCAAGACCCTCCGACTCAAGCGCCTCTCTAATCTCCGAGTCTACATCATTGGGAACAACAGCAGCCTCAAACTCATTCAGCATCACAGGCCTCTCAAACTTAGTCTCGAAGTACTCAGTAGGCAGTTCGATGATGCGATTCTTGAAGTCTTGCAAATACTGCACTGTGGCGTCGCCAATCTCGAAGCCCAGTTCCTTGGCCTTGGCTTTCATGTCAGCCGAGGTGAGTACATCGGCAGCAGCCTCGCGGTCGCCACCAAACAAGTTGCTTATTGTAGAATCAAGTTCCTCGCTGTAGTCCTTCAGAATGGAGTCGATGTCGCTCTGGATACGGCCACGCTCTGCCCTTATCTGGTTCAGCGAGTTGAGGCGCGGGGTCAGTCTTGCCCTTACTCCACCAGGACCGAGCGAGAAGAACTTGCTCTCGCCACCGGCAAGACCCTGCTTCTTCATGGCTTTGCTCACACTCTCCAGGGTGATGGGCTTGTACTTGCTGCGGCCCTCTCTGTCACTGCCGGCATACATCTGCTCCTCTACACCAAGTTCGGCGAAGCGCTGTTCACGCCACTGGGTGTACTCGCTGCGCATGCCGTTCTTGTCAATGTATATCGATGCCGCCTGGCGGGTGGCCTCGGGATTGAAGCGGCTAGCCTCAACATATCGGGAGCACTCCTTCTCCAGGGTGGCGTGTGCGATGCCACGGTCAACGAACCCGGCAAAATCAAGATAGGCCTCATTCACCAGTTGGCGCCACTTGCGACGGCGCTCACGGAAGTCCTTCCAACTCTCACCATCCTCACGCGGTGCCTCCTGCTTCACAATGTCATCTATAATAATGTCGGTGATCTCCTGGCGCACCTCCTCGTTGGTGTCAAAGGCATCCATCAGGGCATTGATGTCACCATGGTAATGGCCAACAATCTCCCTGAACGGAGCGCTCACCTTGTTGTGGTCTTCTTGGTCCACGGCAGCACTCAACCCCTTCTCATGCAAGAAGGGATACACAAGGGCGTTGTCCTGTATGTCGAAGCCGTTCACCCAGTCGTTGAACTGCTCCGTGGTGTTGTACTCCATCTCTGGACGCATGCCAAGGCTCTTAATCCACTGGCTCAGCTTCTTCTCGCCACCCTTGCCGAGGCGACGGTGTACGGTCGGGAACCTCGGAGTGTAAGCGTCAGCGGTGAACGTGCCGGCATTCTTGCCTGTCTTCTTGTCAATGAGGTCGCGCCCAGGAATCAGCGAGATCTCACCGAAGTTGTTCAGCAACCCCTTCGTGGTGTCGACTACAGCCATACTTGGATTTGCCAAGCCACCAAGCCCGATGGCGCTCCTCAACTTCTCAGCAGTGATATTATGGATGCCCATCAGCACCTCGCGCTCCTCCTCACTAACCTCGGCAGGTGTGCTCGAGAACATCACCCCGCTGTCCTCGGCTTCCTCAGCCTCCTCAACAGTGGAAGCCTTCATGCGCTCCACCATCGACTCCTCGGCAGCAGTCAGCTTTATCTTACCATTCTGCACACCGGCAGTCAGGGCGGCATCATACTCGTCCATAATCTTCTTCAGAGGCTTATTGTAGTCGGCAGCGGCAAAGCCACTCTCAGTTCTTGTCGACAGCCTTTCAAACACCTTCTGCGCGATCTCGTCGGCAGTCTTGTCGTCGGCAACCGTGGTCACATGGAACTCCTTGTGGGTCTCGCGTGGGTCAACGAGGGAAGTCTCAAAGTTGTCACTGTCCACTGGGTCGAGCCACTGGTACTTGCCGTTGCGGTCATACATGCGGCGGTCGATGAGCAGTTTCCAATAACCTGGGTCATGAACAAAGTTGCCCTGGTTCTGCTTCTCCACATCCCCTGTCTTCCAATTGCCTGAGAACTTGGGCTTGTAGCCCATGCGGCGGCAGTACTCGACATAGCGCTTGCCGTTGATGTCGGCATCCTTTATGTCGGCTGGCTTGCCCTTCGCATCGGTCTCCTGCCAATATTCATATGGGTAGATATATGTGTTATCGCCACTGGTCATCTTCTGGCCAGGGGTCTTGCTCACTCTGTCATACACCTGCTTCAGGAACTCATCGGCCTCAATGATCCTGCGCGCCTCTTCCACATTGATGCGCTTGGGATGTTGGGCCTGCCACTCGGCATCCTCGGCATTGGCACTGCTGTCGCGCCAGTCTATCAGGCCATCGTGCAGCTCTATGGTGTGGACTGCTGGCTTGTAGGCTTTGTTGGCCTTGGTGCGTGCGTCGTCAATCTCCTTCTTTTCGGCCTTGCCTTCGGGGCTCTTTTTGTACTCGGGGCTCTTGGCCTTCCACGCCTCGTTGCGGGCATTGAGCTCGTCTACTGTGGCCTGCATATTGGTGACGATCTCAACGGCTTCCTGGTACTGCTCCTCAGTAGGCATCGCCTCAAAGATGCTTCCGTCAAATATCAACCCACGCAAAGCGCGGTACATGTATTGGCTCTCGGTAATTAAATCACCGTTGCTGTCCACCTCCATGCCGCTCTTCCACTTGTTCTGCTTGGCCCATTGGCGTCCCTCTTCCCATAGGTCACGCAGGCGCTGTGTAACCTCGGGCAGCTTCTTGGTGTCCTTGTTGCGGTCGAGCATGTTCTTCTCTTCCTGCATCACTGTGTAGTCCAGGCGCTCGGTCATGCGCTGACCTAGCACCTCGAGCATCTCGTTAAGGATATGGTTGTTCGCACCACTGGCATGCCATGGGATGATGAAGAACACGGCAGGGTCGGCCATGGCGGCACGCACATGTAGGTCGTTCATACCCACCAGGATGTTGCCGGCACGGTCAAGCTCCTTGTTGAGTTGGAACAGGCCTTTCTTCCTCTTGCCGTCGTGCTCGTTGCCGAAGGGATCTACACCCACGATGTCGTCATACACCAACACATACTTCTTGCCGTCCTCGGCTTGGTATACATGGGCGTCCTTGGCGGCAATGATGCGCTTGCGCTTCCTTGGCCTCTTGCCCACTCTGGGCTCGTTGACTACATCATATTTGTCTTTCTTGAGCCACAGCTCTCCATCACGCTCATAGCACTCGCTGTCCTTGACTTCTTCCCATCCGTTGTCCTTCGCCATGAGGCTTCCGTTAACGTAGGCTCCCATCTGGGCGGCGAGCTTGATGCCTTCAAGCTGTTTAGAGTAGGTCTGCATGGCGCCACCGAGCAACTGCAGCTGCATGATGTTGATGGCGATATCGGGGCTCAGGCGCTCGATGTTGTCGCTCCATGACCACATGCGCTGACCACCTCGCAAGGTCTGCTGTTGGGCATACTCCGAAGCAGCCTGGAAACGCTCGGTCGCTTTCTTCCTGAGCTTCTTCCTCTCCTTCTCGTTAGGTGCCTTGAGCACTTCCTCATACACGTTACTGTAGGTGTTCAGGTTGCTCTTGTTGATACCAAGGCCACTCACCACCTCGCCCAGGCGGTTGTCGCTCTCGAAGCTTATCTCCTTACCTGCAGCACTGCCGCCACTCTTGCGCAGGCGCTGAATGGCTGGGTAGTTCAATATGGTGTTAGAGGTCAAGCGCAGGTCAAGAGCGTTGATTCTGAAGTCGTCCATATCCTCGGGCTTCTTCGCGTCCTCACGCATCGACCACTTGCCGTCCTTCTCCTGGATGGCGAAGGTCTTGAACCAGTTGGTCAGCGACTGACGGGCAATGATGTTGACGGCTGCCTTATATTGGGCGTCGATAATCCTCAGCTCCTCGAGGATCTCTTTCTTGCGGGCCTCGCTGGTGAACTTGCTGGTGAGCAG
>Ga0326512_10000145_pt1 | contig 59890 bp, 80 predicted proteins | sample 1_2617_0518_D_FD_203652 | JGI IMG/M metagenome (GOLD analysis project Ga0326512, IMG submission 203652) | Bovine rumen microbial communities from UC Davis, California, United States - 1_2617_0518 | ecosystem: Host-associated > Mammals > Digestive system > Stomach > Rumen | place: USA...
CCTCGAAAATTCTCCGGGGGATATTTTTGGGGATTGTTTTACAGGTAGCAGAAGCCGCCGGTTGGTCAAAGAGACGGCCGACGGTGATATTGTTATACGGATAGCGTTTAACGGAGCTTATAAGGTCGAGTTGTACACGATATTCTTGTCCGCCAACAAGAGAATGCTCACTTTTCATGTGTCTTCCTTTTCTCCTTTCGAAAGTACACCCTTTTGCTCGGCCTTATAAGTTCTGTTAAGCGCTATATTTTCTACTAAAAACAAAGGAGGCATGTCTTATGTCACAGTTGACTATACCAGACACCCAACGGCTGAATGTTGCAGATGCGCTGAAGCAGCTGCTTGTCGCAACCGGAGCAGCTGAGTCTGCCGAAGATTACCCTGCCAATGCAAAAATCAGTTTCCTTCTGAAAGCGCTGCTAGAGCATTACGGCGGCGAGTCGGAGGAGACTTCTGATCGTGTAAGCGAGATTATCAGTGTCTTAGCAAAAGCCATTGAGGAAAATGGTGGCAGTTGGCCTGAAGGAAGCATAACAATCACCGAAAACGGGACATATGATGTAAAAGATTACGCAAGCGCGGAAGTAAATGTTAGAGCTGCCGAATGGACTAGTAATGTTCAGATCAAAAATAAGTCATCTAAGTGGCTTAATGTTTATTACATAACACAGAACGGTTTATACAATAGTGCAGGAATCAGCATTGGTGGATCATTAACAATTCCAGCTGCAAGAATGTACGACGACGAAGATGGAGTATGGATTACAAAAGGCCTGTTCGTGATTTATGGATCAGATCTTAAAGTGTCTGGAATAGATACTGAGAACAGTATTATCTGTGCACAAGAAGGAAATCACACTCATGTACTGGCAAGCCATAGAGGCAGCTCGACCATAAACGTAATCGTTAGAGATTCCGCCAATGTTGCGCAATAATACCCCTAAACCCTATTCCACATTAACAAAACTACTACCGATCTGTCGGAGATTTCGCTGAGAGGAGGCTAAAACTTATGGCAAAGGCGAAGGCCGCAGAGCGTCGAGAACCTGTGAAGAAAATGCGGCCCGCACTGACGCCGGAAGCCAGGGAGAACCAGCTGATTTCTCTCGCCTACGACCTTGTCGAGGAGCGTTTGCGAAACGGAACAGCGACTTCTCAGGAAACGACACACTTTTTAAAGCTCGGTTCGACCAAAGAACGAATCGAGAAAGAAATACTGGAAAAACAAAAGGAATTGATCTCAGCAAAAACAGAAGCCATTCAATCCGCAAAGAAAATTGAAGAGCTTTATGCAAAAGCTGTGGAGGCTATGCGTACGTACACCGGCGCCAGAGAGGAGACCGACGATGAGGACCTATAGCGAGTTGGTCAAGCTGCCGACTTTTGAAGAGCGTTACGAGTATCTTAAGCTTAACGGAGAAGTCGGCGTTGACACTTTCGGATTTGAACGCTGGCTCAATCAGGTTTTCTATGCCGATCCGGCGTGGAAGTCGGTACGCAGCAAGGTGATCGTTCGAGACAATGCCTGCGATCTTGGAATTCAGGACCGGGCAATCGGCGGAACGATTTATGTACATCATATCAACCCGATTGTTCGGGAAGACATAGTAAACCGAAATCCGATTTTGCTGGACCCGGAGAATCTGATCTGTGTCAGCCTGACGACACACAACGCAATTCACTACGGCGACGACAGTCTGCTGATCAAGACACCAAAAGAACGGACAGTAAATGACACTTGTCCGTGGAAAAACCGAAAGGAGTGATGCGGATGGACAGTATCCTGACTTCCATCAAAAAAATGCTCGGCATTCAGGAAGAGTACACACAGTTCGACATGGATCTGATCATCTGCATCAACTCGGCGCTTGCTGTTCTGACACAGCTCGGCGTCGGTCCGGATGAGGGCTTTTCCATCTCGGACAAGTCTGCAACCTGGACCGATTTTGTCGGACAGGATCCGCGGCTGGACCTTCTCAAGTCCTTTGTGCACTTGAGGGTCCGGCTGCTGTTCGACCCTCCGCAGAATGCCTCTCTGACCGAAGCGATCGAGAAGATGGCAAAGGAATTCGAGTGGCGGGTCCTGGTTGCGGCGGAAAACATCAGAAAAGGAACGGGGTGAATAAATGAACCAGTTTCAAGCAGAATTATACCACTATGGAATCAAGGGACAGAAGCATGGTGTTCGCAGATTCCAGAATGAAGACGGCTCTTTGACTGAAGCAGGAAAAAGACGTTATTCAATTGGCGGCCCTGCCGAGAATCCGGCTGGAAAAACAGACACCTCGATTCAGAGAAACGATTCTTTTCAGTTGACGAAAGAAAATCTTTCCATGAAGGTCACAAGCAGACCTTCATCTGGCACAAAAACTGGAAAGAGCAAAGCTGCCAAGAGCAACGCCAATCGTGATGTCGTTAAGGAGTTTAGCAGAAAGAAAGTAGACGAAATTAGAATGGATAACGAAATGGCCGACAAAGCGAAAAATCTAGTCAGCTCCATCGTCGATCAATCTTCCGCCAAAAAGAAAAAGAAAACGATCAATGCGTATATCGGGTGAGGTGAAAATTATGAATCAGTACCAAGCCGAACTCTATCACCACGGCATTAAAGGTCAGAAGTGGGGCGTTCGACGTTTTCAGAACCCGGATGGTTCCTATACTTCCGCCGGCAAAGCGCATCGCGACGAGCTCATCGGAAAAAATCAAAATGGCCTTTCGCCAGAGGAAAAGACTGCTCGGGCAAAAAAGATTGCTGCCGCAGCCGGAGCTATTACACTCGCAGCCGCAGCAGCATATGTAGCAGCGAACCCGAACGCCAGAAAGGTCGTCATGAACGCTGCAAAGTCTATGGGCATGATGGCCAGCTCCCAGACAAAGGCGCTTGCCGCAAAGGGAAAAGCGTATGCCAAGAAGGCAGTCAAGGAAGCCAAAACCGGCCTGAAAGAAGGCGTCAAGGAAGGGCTGCGCGAAGGGCCAAAGAAATTCGCCAAAACTGTCGTGACCGGCGCTATTATGTATGGCGGCAAGAAGATGCTGGACAAAGCCGTCGGAACGACCGAAGCCGGCAGAATCATGAAGGCAAATGACAAGAAAAAGATCGGGTCCTTCTGGTCTTATATCGATCTTGGAGATGACGACAAAGAGAAGGACGATGATTGATTAAATTGTTTCTTCAGATTCTTCAACGATTTCGTAATCTACATCGATAATATTATTTGAGAAATCATTCTCAATGAACATTTTTGTCGCTCGTTTTGCGATTATTTTGGTTTCCACCAAATCCAGACCTCCATTGACAACTGCCCCAACAACCGGAATGATTTTTCCAAGATTTACTAATCCTTTTTCTCCCAGTTTCGTTATAAAGCGAAATCCTATAAACCGGTTAATCTTTGTCAAAACTTTACCTGGTATTTTTTCAACGCCTTTTAACGCCATTTTATTCGCGAAATGGACTCCAAATTTCTTTACGAGTTCATTTACAGAAACGCCAGCAAGACAAGCATAAATTAAGGTTTGAACCTGATCGTCATGTATGTCATATCCTCCAATATACGCCGTAGCGGCTATCATTCGCATCTGTACAAATAAAACGCTGCCAAGATTTACAGGGATCGTGATCGGCAATGTAACAACGCCTCCGAATCCTGTTAGAAAACCAGACGTTGTACATTTTGCAATCTGATTTTTCTGCATCTCTTTTGCTGCAAGCATCGGTGAGGTATTTTTGCGTAAATAGTTTTCGGCGAGCTCGGAAGCCGGAGGGACAACCGTGCCAGCCCCATTGGTGACCGATTTATAGATCTGGTTCAAGACGTTAACCATTTTTTCAGTCTTAACGACATTCTTTTCGACTTTTGTTTTCATTATTCTCAACTCCGAATGTTCTGTAAATAAAGTTTATCATATAATTATAAGAAAGGCAATATCTTGCATGAATTATTATCAGGCTGAATTATATCATCACGGCATCCTCGGCCAGAAATGGGGAAAGAGGAACGGACCGCCGTATCCGCTTGATGCTTCTGATCATTCGGCCTCTTAAAAGAAAGCTGGATGGAAGAAAAGTCTCAATAAGGTTGAAAATACCGAAAAGAATAAGTATAATCTATCTGCAGATAAGCTGAAAAAGATCGGAAAAGTGGCCGCCGTTTCTGCAATTGCTGCCATTGGAGGAGTTGCGCTCTATAAATCTGGGGCATTAAAAACAAAAGTTGTAAATGCTGGAAAAGCTTTTATTGAAGACAATTCTATAAAATCTATCGGTTTTCAGTTTTTCGCCAAGCGTTCGGATTCGCTTGAACCAATTCATCTCCCTTATAAGGAGTATAAACATATTCAAAGCGAAATCATGTCACACTGCGTAGATCAACTTAAAACAAAGAAGGTCTTTTCAAAGCGCATTCTTCATCATATTTACACTGTTAGAAATCACTTTGATGGTACGTTTGACATTGTTGGTAAAAAGCTGGCAACCGATGATATCTTGGATTATCTGGAGAAGAAAGAAAAAAAATGAGCGAGCAAGACATTGAATTGGTGCAAATGCTGCAAGAAATCAATCCTGAAGATGATTTTGTGATTGCAATCATGTCCTACGCCCGGTCACAGGAAGACCGAAAAGCAGTTTCCGACTTTATCAAAGCGGGTGATGATGTGGATGAAGAAACCGTAACCGTGCTGGCTATCCAGTTGTCGCAAAAGTAAAAATCTTTAAGACCGTCTGTTGACGGTCTTTTTTATACGTGAGGTGAAAATCTATGAACAAGTATCAAGCCGAACTCTATCACCACGGCATTAAAGGCCAGAAGTGGGGTGTCAGACGTTTTCAGAATCCTGATGGGACTTTGACCGAGGCCGGAAAGAAACGATATGATGGGATGAGTGATGAAAAGCTTTATAAAACGTTGAAGAAAGAATTCCGCAACGCAAGAGCTGAAAAGTATGGTTCCGGAAATAGATGGGATTCAAAGCAAGGCATCGGAAAAGCGGAGGCTGATCTTCGTAAAGAAAAAGATAAACTAAGAAAGCAATATGAATCCTCTAAAGAGTATAAAGATTGGGAAAAAAAGTTCAATGAGCTAGACAGACATTGGGAAGACATGGACCCGGATGAGTATGAAGAAAAGCTTGAAAAGCTTACTGCCTCAAAGCCAAAGAAAGGATTTGATGATCTAGGCTTTGCATATACCTATTCTGGGAAAGGTAAAGAATATTTTGGCGATTTTGTGAATCGCGGAGGAAAAGAACTATCCATTGCTAGATTAAAAGATCTCGGATACAGCCAAGAAGCTGCTGAGGATTTTGTCAAGCGAATGGCTAGAAGCGGTCGCACACTAGGTGATATTTGACCAATCATGTCTCTCTCGAACACGGCCACGCCGATTTATTACGGCCGGTTTCGTGAGGCCGTGATGCGAGGCGAAATCCCAATCTGCAAAGAGGTCGAAATGGAGATGCACCGGATCGATGATCTGATCGCAAATCCGGGTATCTACTATGATGACAAGGCGGTTGAAGGCTGGATCGCCTATTGTGAAAATGAACTGACCCTGACCGACGGCTCGAATCTGAAGCTGCTGGATACCTTCAAGCTTTGGGGCGAGCAGGTCTTTGGCTGGTTCTATTTTGTAGACCGAAGTGTTTACGTCCCGAACCGCGATGGACACGGAGGCCACTATGTCCGAAAACGAATCAAGAAGCGCTTGGTCAACAAGCAGTATTTGATCGTCGGAAGAGGCGCCGCAAAATCGCTTTACGATTCCTCGATACAAGCGTTCTTTCTGAACGCCGACACAACCACGACGCACCAGATCACGACAGCGCCGACAATGAAGCAGGCAGAAGAGATCATGTCTTCTATCCGCACAGCCATTGTCCGATCGAGAGGCCCGCTGTTTAAGTTCTTGACGGAAGGCTCCATGCAGAACACCACGGGTTCTCGCGCCAATCGGATGAAACTGGCTTCGACCAAGAAAGGCATTGAGAATTTCCTGACAAACTCTCTTCTGGAAATCCGCCCGATGACAATCGACAAACTGCAGGGATTGCGCTGCAAAGTCGCGACTGTCGACGAATGGCTTTCCGGAGATGTCCGGGAGGATGTTGTTGGTGCAATCGAGCAAGGCGCGTCCAAGGTTGACGACTATCTGATCGTGTCGACAAGTTCCGAGGGCACAGTGCGGAACGGAAGTGGCGATACAATCAAAATGGAATTGATGAGCATCCTGAAAGGGGATTACATCAATCCTCATGTATCGATCTGGTGGTACAAGCTGGATTCCATCGATGAAGTCGGCGACCCCGATATGTGGATGAAGGCGAATCCGAACATCGGAAAGACTGTCAGCTACGAGACGTATCAGCTCGATGTGGAACGGGCTGAAAAAGCGCCGGCAGCCAGAAATGATATTTTGGCAAAGCGGTTCGGGATCCCGATGGAGGGCTATACCTATTACTTTACATACGAAGAAACCCTCTGTCACCGACGCCGAGACTACTGGCAAATGCCGTGCGCACTCGGCGCTGACCTTTCTCAGGGAGATGACTTCTGTGCCTTCACCTTCCTGTTTCCTCTTTCCAACGGGGCTTTCGGAATTAAGACCCGTAACTATATTTCGTCTTTGACCCTCTCCAAGCTGCCTGCAGCAATGCGCCTGAAGTATGACAGGTTCATGGAAGAAGGCAGTTTAATGGTTCTGGACGGAACCGTGCTTGATATGATGGAGGTCTATGAGGATCTCGATCAGCACATTGTTGAGCGCGGATATGACGTTCGCTGTTTTGGATATGACCCATACAATGCCAAGGAATTCGTTGAACGCTGGGCACAGGAAAACGGAACCTTCGGGATTGAAAAGGTGAAACAGGGATCCAAGACAGAATCTGTCCCGTTGGGCGAGCTGAAAAAGCTTGCCGAAGAGCGGATGCTGCTGTTTGATGAGGAGCTGATGACATTCGCCATGGGCAACTGCATCACGCTGGAAGATACCAACGGAAACCGGAAGCTCTACAAGAAGCGATATGAGCAGAAAATCGACGCCGTTGCGGCTATGATGGACGCTTATGTCGCGTACAAAGCAAATAAAGATGCATTTGAGTAGGAGACCGAAGATGAACACGGTCTCTTTCTTTTTGCCCAAAAACACGAGAAAGCGAGGCTGATGCCAATGAATGAACTCTACCATCACGGCATCCTCGGCCAGAAATGGGGTGTGAGGCGCTTCCAGAATTCGGATGGTTCTCTGACTGCCGCAGGTCAGAAACGCCGTGAAAAGCGTGACGCGAAATGGGCAAAGCGGAACTACGACCGAATCTATAACAAAGCCTACAGAGGATCAAAGAAAGAGCTCAACCGATATGTGAAGAACGAGCTCAATCCGAAATACCGCGGGCAGAAGCACGGCGCAGCCTACACAAACGAATACAACCGAAAGATGGCCGAGTTGATGACACGGTCTGCAAGCTCCATCAGCGCGCCATCCGGACGAGCCGTTAAGTTCGTCGCAAAGCGCGGCGATGTCGGCGTTCATATGGCGCTGGCTGATGTCGGATATGACATGAGCCAGCTGAAAAACGGTGTCTGGTCGTCCGGCAGGATCGCTTACAAAAAGAGCAAGGTCAATTCGGCCTGACGGAGGTGAAGCAGATTTCAAATGGAAAACACATTCTTTGCCAGGCTGAAAAGCGCCTGGAATGTCTTTACGAATCGCGACCCCACCTATGACCGAAGAGACTACGGTCCCAGCTTTTATTACCGCCCAGACCGGCTGAAGCTCAACGTCACCTCGGAACAAACAATCCTGAATTCCGTGCTCAACCGCATTGCAATGGATGCTGCGAGCATCGACGTGCATCACGTCAAGCTGGATGACAATAACCGATACCTGGAGGACATTGACTCCGGGCTGAATTATTGCCTGAGCATTGAAGCAAACATTGACCAGACCGGAAGAGCCTTTCGGCAGGACGTGGTCTCCACAATGCTGGACAAGGGTGTTGTCGCGATCGTACCGGTCGACACCAATACCGACCCGAACAATACAGGTTCGTACAGCATCGAGACGATGCGTGCCGGCGTTGTCACAGAGTGGCATCCGCAGCATGTGAAGGTACAACTCTACAATGATCGAACCGGCAAAAAGCAGGAGGTCATGGTCCCGAAGAAAACGGTTGCGATTGTCGAAAATCCGTTGTATGCCGTCATGAACGCACCGAACTCAACATTTCAGAGACTGGTTCGGAAACTGCGGCTTTTGGACGCCATCGACGATCACAACAGCTCGGGAAAGCTCGACCTGATCATTCAGCTTCCTTATGTGATCAAGACTGAGGCCAGACGCCAGCAAGCCGAGATCCGCCGCAAAGACATTGAGGATCAGCTGGTCGGGTCGAAATACGGAATTGCCTACACCGATGGAACGGAACATATCACGCAGCTCAATCGCCCAGCAGAGAACAACCTGATGTCTCAGATTGAATACCTGACGAGCATGCTATACAGCCAGTTGGGAATCACGCAGAGCATTCTGGACGGGACTGCGGACGAGAAGACAATGCTAAACTACACGAACCGAACCATCGAACCGATTCTCTCCGCCATTGTCGATGAGATGAAACGCAAGTTCCTGACCAAAACTGCCCGCACACAAAAGCAATCCATTCTGTTCTTCCGGGATCCCTTCAAACTGGTTCCGGTTGACAACATTGCCGAGATTGCCGACAAGTTTACCCGAAACGAGATCATGACTTCGAATGAGATCCGGCAGATTGTCGGCATGAAGCCGTCGAAGGATCCGAAGGCGGATGAGCTGCGGAATAAGAATCTGAGTCAGTCAAATGCTGACTTGCAGGCGAAAAATCAAAATGGCGGAAAATTCGAACAAAATGAGGAGGAAACCTAGTATGGAAGGTTACGATTTCAGCGGTTACGCAACCCGAAACGACCTGAAGTGCTCTGACGGTCGTACGATCCGCCGGGATGCGTTCAAGGATTGTGACGGCAAGCGTGTTCCGCTGGTTTGGAATCACCAATATGACGATGTCACCAACACGCTTGGTCATGCAATTCTGGAAAACCGTGCTGACGGTGTTTATTGTTATTGCTATTTCAATGACACTGAAAACGGCCAGGAAGCAAAGAAGATCGTCCAGCATGGCGACATTACCGCACTGTCTATCTACGCCAATCATCTGCGACAGAAGGACGGAAACGTGCTGCATGGCCAGATCCGAGAAGTCAGTCTGGTTTATGCCGGCGCAAACCCCGGCGCTTCGATCCAGGAAGTTATCCGGCACGGTGAGATCCAGGAGGAAGAAGCTGTGATCTTCACCGGAGAAAACTTTGAACTCTATCACGCAGACAAAGATGATAATCAAGATAAAGGAGCGAAAGAAATGGCCGAAGAAAAGAAACCCCAGGAAGAAAAGTCCGAAAAGACCGTGGCAGACGTGTTCAACACGCTGACAGAAGAGCAGAAGACCGTCGTCTATGCACTGATCGGACAGGCTCTGGAAGAAGCCCAGGGCGAAAACAACGAAGAAGGAGATGAAAAACCCGTGAAGCACAATGTATTTGATCAGGAAGAGATGAACAATGATACCGTTCTTTGCCATGCCGATCAGGTGGAAATCCTGAACACTGCAAAGAAGGTCGGCACTCTGAAGGCAGCCATCGAACTGTATGCAGCTGACAATGATCTTTCCCATGCAGACGGTGATGAGTCTGAAGATGTGACGACCAACCTCGTGAGCGGCTTTGTTGAGGAATCCCTCAACGTGCTGTTCCCGGAGTACAAGGACGTCCGTCCCGGTATGCCGGAGCTTATTACCTACGACCAGGGTTGGGTCAGCGCAGTCATGAAGGGCGTTCACAAGACTCCGTTCAGCCGTATCCGCACCCGCCAGGTCGACATCCGCAACATCGATGCGATCCGTGCCAAGGGCTACAAGAAGGGCGATAAGAAGGCTCTGTCCGGCAACTATGCCGAAGTTCGCCGTACTACCGATCCGCAGACCGTGTACGTCAAGAGCGCGCTCAACCGTGATGATATTCTCGACATCACCGATTTCGACTATGTCGCTTACCAGTACAATATCGACCGCCTGATGCTCAATGAAGAGCTGGCGACTGCGATTATGCTGGGTGACGGCCGCGCGGATGATGATCCCGATAAGATCAAGGCCGACCATATTCGTCCGATCTGGACCGATGACGAGCTTTATGCCATTCATAAGGATGTCGACATTGAGGCTGCCCGTGAAGAGCTGCAGGGTGCTGAGACCGCCTCGTTCTTCGGTGACAACTTCTGCTATGCCGAAGCTATTGTCGAAGCTGCACTCTATGCCCGTGAGCAGTATAAGGGTTCCGGCAACATGACCTTCTACTGCGATCCGCATCTTCTGAACGTGATGACGCTGGCCCGTGATATGAACGGTCACCGCCTCTACAAGAACAAGGGTGAGGTTGTGGCAGCACTGAACATCAAGGACGTCCAGACTGTTGAGCAGTTCGCCAACAAGACCCGTGTCGCCACTGTCACCGAGAACGGCGCTCAGGTTCGGAAGACCAAGCAGCTGCTTGGCATCTTTGTCAACATGGATGACTACTCCGTTGGCGCCACCAAGGGCGGCGAGATCACCCACTTCAACCAGTTTGACATTGATTTCAACCTGCACAAGAGCCTTCTGGAGACTCGCTGCTCCGGCGCTCTGACTCGTATCAAGTCCGCGATTGTCCTGGAGCTTGATCTGGGCGAGGCGAAGCCCGAAGACGACGAGAATCCCTGATCCAAACTGAAGCAATCGAGGTGAAAATTCAAAATGGCCAAATACTACGGTAAAATCGGCTTCGCAGTGACTGAGGAAATTCCCGCCGGTTCCGGCATCTGGAAGGAACGGATCACGGAACTGCCGTATTATGGCGACTTGACCCGAAACACCCGAAAGCTGGAATCCGCCGAGACCCTTAATGACAATGTGAATCTGGCAAATAACATATCCATTGTCTCCGATCCGTTTGCCCAGCAGAATTTTCACTCGATCCGCTATGTGGAATACCTGGGCACCAAATGGAAAGTTTCCAATGTGGAGGTCCAGTATCCCAGACTGATTCTGACGATGGGAGGCGTTTACAATGAAACAACGATCGCAGCTTCACAGTGAGCTTTGCGAAATTCTCGGAACGACCCACGCCTACTACCAACCGCCGGAATCACTTAAGCTGATTTATCCCTGTTTCGTATATGGGTTGAATCCCGGCGGAAGGTCTGTTACCAAGGCTGACAATTCGCTATACCGTTACGAGGCAAGATACCAGCTTACTTACATTACAGATGACTCGGAGACGAATGTTCCGTTGACTGTTTTGCGGCATTTCCCGCTTTGCAGTTACGACAGAATGTTCGTCTCCGATCGTCTTTATCATCATGTGTTTGATCTATACTACTAATCTAAGGAGGATTATACCATGCCCAATTCCGAATTCAAGAAACTTGTATGGGACAAAGATGGCGAGCGTCTTTATGAGACCGGCGTAAATCACGCAGTTGTCTATCCTAAGGTAGCTGACGCCAGCAAACCTTATCCTGCCGGTTATGCCTGGAACGGTATTACCGCTATTAACGAGCGCCCCTCCGGTGGTGAAGCGAACCCCCTGTGGGCCGACAACATGAAGTACCTGAACCTTCGTGCCAACGAGGACTTCGGTCTGACTGTCGAGGCTTATACTTATCCCGATGAATTTGCTGAATGTGACGGCTCTGCGACGCCTGTTCCCGGTCTGAAGCTCGGTCAGCAGCCCAGAAAGCCTTTCGGCTTCAGCTATCGTACCGAGATCGGCAACGATACTGAGGGTGTCCAGCACGGCTACAAACTGCATTTGGTCTACGGCTGCGACGCTGCTCCTTCCGAAAAGAGTCACCAGACCATCAATGACAGCCCCGAGGCAATCACTTTCTCCTGGGAATTCTCTACGACTCCCGTGATCGTGAGCGGCTACAATGCTGTTGCCCACATTGAGCTCGACAGCACGAAGTTCACCGAGGCTCAGATGAAGGCGATTGAGGACAAGCTGTATGGCATCGACACCGACAGCGCGAACTCCGTTGCTGGTTCTCAGGCATATCTGCCGCTGCCCGACGAAGTCATCTCCACCCTGACCGCGAGCAGCAATCCCTAATCTTTTTCTCAACACTTTTTTGGGAGACGTACTCAGTTCGGCTGGCGTCTCCCATTTTATCATCTGATTTCGAAAGGAGACTAGCAAACATGCTGAAAAAGACCATTACTTACAGAGACTTCAATGACAACGAGCGTACGGAGGATTTCTACTTCAATCTGACGGCTGCTGAAATCACCGAAATGGAAATGAGCACCACCGGTGGTCTGGCCGAGATGATTCAGCAGATCGTAAAGGCTCAGGATATGCCCGCCATTCTCAAGGTGTTCAAGGACCTTGTGCTGCGTTCTTACGGCGTGAAGAGCGCCGATGGGAGGAGATTCATTAAGTCAGAGGAGATCTCCAAGGAATTTGCCCAGACCAATGCCTATTCTCAGCTTTTCATGGAGCTGGCAGGAGATGCGGAAAAAGCTTCGGCGTTTGTGAACGGCATTGTCCCGAATGTACCGGTGCAGACTACTGCAAATAAGCCGGCAGCGGTCGTGCCGGTTACTTAATTACAAAGAAACTAATTGGAGGCGAGAGAATTGCTGGTTATTACAATCCCGGATAAAGAGTATTGGGATCCGGTAAAGGAAGAATTTGTCAATCCGAAGGGCTGGACACTTTCTCTGGAGCATTCTCTCGTCTCCATTTCAAAATGGGAAGCAAAATGGCGAAAGCCGTTTCTTTCCGACAAAGAAAAGACACCGGAGGAAATCGAGGATTACATCCGGTGCATGACTTTGACCCAGAATGTTGATCCGGAAGCGTATCAGCATCTGACATGGAAGCATTACAGACAGATCCAGAATTATATCGATGCACCGATGACAGCGACCTGGTTCTCGGATAAGACAAAAGGGAAAAGAAGCAGCGAGCAGGTCACGTCCGAATTGATCTATTACTGGATGATCGCAAACAATATTCCGTTTGAATGTCAGAAGTGGCATTTGAACCGGCTGATGACCTTGATCAAGGTATGCAGCATCAAGAGTCAGCCACCCAAGAAGATGACCAGAAGTGAAATTCTGGCAAGAAACGCGGAGCTGAATGCGCAGCGAAGGAAACGTCTCGGAACAAAGGGGTGATCACATGATTACATTTCACCAGAAGGGTGACTTCTCGAAGCTGACGAACTACTTCGAGCGGCTCAAGGAGATCGTTCGAGTGAGCGATCTGGATAAGTACGGCAGGGAAGGAGTCGACGCCCTGGCGAAAGCGACGCCTGTAGATAGCGGCGAAACGGCAAGATCATGGTATTACGAGATTACACACCGAAACGGTTCCACGACCATTTCATTTCATAATTCTCACGTCAATCAGGGCGTGAATATTGCCGTGATTCTTCAATACGGTCACGGCACCAGAAACGGCGGTTATGTGCAGGGGAGAGACTATATCAACCCGGCCGTGCAGCCGGTTTTTGACAAAATCGCAGAGAACGCCTGGAAGGAGGTCACGATGCTATGAGCAAAACCATTGATGAAAGAGTCGTAGAAATGCGATTTGACAACGCGCAATTCGAGCGCAATGTCAGTACCAGCATGTCGACTCTGGACCGCCTGAAGCAGAGTTTGAATTTTTCAGGCGTTTCCGATGGATTGGACAACATCGGCCATAAATTCTCGGCTTTTGAGCAGATTGCCACCGGCGCATTAAGAAGACTCGGCGAACAAGGATTTGATTATCTCAATCAAAAGATCCAGGAGCTCACAACCAAGCAGATCGAGGCAGGTTGGGGTAAGTATGCTGATAAAACCCAGGCCGTGCAGACCATTATGGCTGCAACTGCAAAGGAATTCACCAATGCCGGCGAGCAGATGGACTATGTCAGTCAGCAGCTGGACAAGCTCAACTGGTTTACCGATGAGACTTCCTACAGTTTCCTCGACATGGTCAATAATATTGGTAAGTTTACTTCCAATAATATCAGTCTGGAACAATCGGTTGTGGCCATGCAGGGTATTTCGACCTGGGCTGCAGTTTCCGGTGCAAATGTGAATGAAGCCGGTCGTGCTATGTACAATCTTTCTCAGGCGATTTCTGTCGGTGCAGTGAAACTGATGGACTGGAAGTCGATTGAGAACGCCAACATGGCCACTGCCGAATTCAAACAGACAGCAATTGAGACTGCCGCTTCGTTGGGTCTTCTGACTGAAAAGGGCGAAGGCGTCTACGAGACCATGAAGGGCAATGAAGTTTCGGTTCAAAACTTCAACTCGGCTTTGTCCGACGCTTGGTTCACGAGCGAAGTGCTTCTGAAAACACTGGATCAGTACGGCGGCTTCTCGGTTATTCTGAGTGATATTTCAGATCAAACCCAGCTCACTGCCTCGCAGCTTCTTGAGTATCTTGACGCCTATCGAGAGGGCACTCTTGATATCGAAGCTGTTCTGGAAGAAGTCAAGGAAGCAGGCGGCGATGTCAATATGACTGTCGAGGATCTTGAGGAAAGCTTTAAGAAACTTGCAGATCCAGCCAACGAGCTTGGCGAAAAGGCATTTCGTGCCGCGCAGGAAGCAAAGACATTTAAGGAAGCTGTTGACTCTGTCAAAGATGCAGTCAGTACCGGCTGGATGAATACCTTTGAGCTGATATTCGGCAACTATGAAGAAGCCAGAAAGCTTTGGACAAAGTTGGCAAATGAACTCTATGACGTGTTTGCGGAAGGTGGTAATCTTCGCAATGCAATGCTGGAAGAGTGGAAAGAACTCGGCGGCCGTGACGATCTGATCGAGGCTTTCTGGAATATTTTCCATGCAATCACCGGGATTATTCAGGCAATTAAAGAAGCAGGCAGTGAAGTGTTGACACCGTTTCTTGACAGTGTGGAAAGCGGCGCCAGCTGGCTCAAGACCTTAACGGAACGGTTAAAGGCATTCTCCGAAGGTCTCAGTCTTGTGGACGATGAAACCGGAGAATTGAACGAAACCGGGCAAAAGTTCAAATCAACTTTTAAAGGTGTCTTTGCCGTTCTCGGTCTTCTGAAAGATATTGTCGTTGCGCTGATCAAACCAATCGGAGCGTTATTTGACGGCGCCGGAACAGGCATCTTGGATCTAACCGCTGATATTGGCGAAATGCTTGTCCAATTCAGGGAAGCAGTTCAAGAATCCGGCATTCTTGAAGAGGTTACTTCAAGGCTCTCCGGCGTATTCAGAGCGTTAGGAGACTTTATTCGCAGCGTAGTTGAAACGATCAAAGGTTTTATTTCCGGAGGCAAAGGCTTCAGCGGAGTTATTGAGGGTATTTTTGACACGGTTAGCAATGCTATCAAACTTTTGTTTGACTCTTTATCTTCTCTTACCGGTCGAGACTTCAGCGACATTCGCGATAAAATCACAGGATTCCTTGACAGAGTCAAAAACGGTGTTCTCAACGCATGTGGGCCTTTGTCTGATGCTTTTGGGAAAGTCAAGGATGTTCTTCTGAAAGCCTATGACAAGATCAAAGAAATTTTCGGCAGCTTCGGAAAGATCGACACAGGCGGTGTCGGGGAATTAACTCAGAAAACCGATACTGCTTTCAAACCTCTGACCGCGCTATTCGAAGGAATCAAGAAGATATTCGAGGCACTGTTCGAGATTGGGAAGAAAGTGTTCCCCGTTATTTCGAAAGTTATCACTTTCATCGGTAAGACGTTGTCTACAATCGGTGAGCAGGCAACGAATATTATTCGAAATGCGGACTTCGGTCAACTGTTCGATATTCTGAAAGGGATACTCGCCGTCGGAATTGGCGTTAAGATCACGCAGGTCGTTTCGAGTTTCAAAGAATTGATCAGCGGCGTCACTGATGCGATCGGAAGTATCAGTGATACAATTTCCTCGTTTAAACGCGGATCAGACACAGTCGGAACACTTTTGAAGTTGTCTGTTGCCCTCGGCATTCTGGCGGCGGCGCTGGTCGCAATTTCGTCCATTGACGGAAATAAGATGATGGACTCCATGGCGGGTCTTACGCTTGTGATCGGCGAATTGATCGGGGCTGTCGCGCTCCTCGGAGAAGTTAAAAACGTTACCGGCTTTAAAGAATCTGCGTTCGCAATGATCGAATTTGCTGCGGCAGTTCTTATCCTGGCTTCGGCATTAAAGAAGATCGCGTCTCTCGACCCGAGTTCTTTGGCGGTCGGACTTGTCGGCTTGACTGTATGCATCGCGGAGCTTGTGATTGCAGCAAAGCTTTTGTCGGGCGATAGTGTTTCCACTACTTCAATGACTGCAGGTGGGAATTATATTTCCAGTTCCAGCACGCCAGAGAAGATGATGAAGGGCGCTGCCAACGCACTGATATTTGCTGCTGCTATTTCAATTCTGGCCAGTGCTCTGAAGAAGATTGCGTCACTTAGCTGGGAAGAACTGGGCAGAGGTCTGGTTGGGTTGACTGCTGTGATTGCCGAACTTGTTATTGCGGCAATGCTGCTTTCCGGCGACAAAAATGTGACCGGAACCGCCAGTAAAGCCGGAGCTTCGTTCACCAAGTCTTCTCCTGACGCCATGATGAAGGGCGCAACAAATGCACTGATATTTGCTGCCGCTATCACAGTGTTGGCCGGAGCTCTTAAGAAGATTTCTGCGCTCAGCTGGGAAGAACTGGGCAGAGGCCTTATCGGTTTGACCACGATTATTGCTGAGTTGGTAATCGCTGCAAAAATACTGTCCGGCGAAAGCGTTGCAGGCTCAAAACCGGGCACCATGATGAAAGGCGCCGCAAATGCGTTGATATTCTCGGCAGCGATTCTGGTGCTGGCTCAAGCTGTAAAGGGCCTAGCCGCACTGGACTGGGAATCTCTTGCAAGAGGCCTTACCGGCTTAACAGTTGTGCTTGCCGAGATGGTTGCTGCGACCAAGATCATGGAGAATTCTATGAGCGGTTCGGCGGCCATGGTTGTCTCAGCTGCTGCAATATTAGTTCTGGCGGCCGCTTTGAAGCTTGTGGCAACAATGAGCTGGGAGGATATTGCAAAAGGATTGACTGCTATAGCTGCTTCTTTTGCAATTATTGGTGTAGCTGGCGTATTGCTGGGACCGATAATTCCGTCAATCATTGCCTTAGCCGGAGCTATGGCACTAATTGGTGTTGCGGCAACACTATTTGGCGCAGGGCTTCTCATGGTTTCAGCAGCACTTGCTGCATTTGCCGGATCGACAAAAGTAGTTGTTGATGTAATCATCGGTGTATTCGAAAGACTGATCACGGCTCTTCCTGACATGGCAGCAGCACTTGCTGAATCTTTGAAGAACTCTTTGAGCTCCATTATCGATCTTTTTGTGACTATTGCCACGGCGGCATTGAGCGCTCTTTCGGAAGTTGTTCCTATGGCAGTTGACGTTGTGCTTGAACTTATCATGACAACGCTCAGCGCCATCGCGGCCAATATTCAGCCAATCGTCGAAGCGCTTCTTGATATCGTGGTCGGGGTAATTGACGGCCTTGCAGCAGGTATCCCGAAGATTATAGCTTCTACCGTTGGACTCATCAAAGATATTTTCTCCGCATTGGCTGATGCCATTGGAGGGTTCGATCTAGCAACTATTTCGGAAGCAATCGCTGCTGCAGCGCTTCTCGACGTGTTGCTTGTTGAGCTTGCAGCTATGGCGGCGATTGCTGTTGTTGCATTGGCGCCGCTTCCGGTTATCGGAGCTCTGCTAAGCGAGTTTATTGCATCGGCTCAGCCGTTCCTCGATGCAATTCAGAAGGTGAATCCGGAATCTTTGCAGGGTGCCAAGGCACTTGCTGAAATGATCCTGATTCTGACAGCTAATGGAATTTTGGACGCATTAACGTCCTGGTTTACCGGAGGGATTGATTTCGAAAAGTTCGGCAAAGACCTTTCGGAGCTTGCAGATGCTGTAAACGCATACGCAGCCAAGGTGCAGGGGAAGGATTTCAGTTCAGCTATTACTTCTACGGAAGCGTTGTCGAAGCTGATTGAAATCATTGGAGAAATCAAAGATAAGTCTATATTTGATTTCTTCTCACAAGGCAACAAGCTGAAAGACTTTGGCTCCGGATTGAAGCAATTTGGATCTGATTTCTTCGACTATGGTGAAAGTGTCAAGGATGCAAAGTTCGATAAGATCGCAATTTCCTCGACGGCCCTTAAAAAGCTAATTGAAGCTTTTGACGGGATTAAGAACGTCGGGATATTTGACTATTTCACACAAGGCGGCAAGCTAAAAGATTTCGGCGCCGGTTTGAAGATTTTTGGCAGCGATCTTGCCGAGTATTCCAGCAATGTCGAAACCACAAAGTTTGACAAGGTTATTATTTCGGCTACAGCTGTGAAGAAACTGCTCGAAGCATTCAGCGGTATCAGCGACACCGGTATATTTGACTATTTTACGCAAGGCGGAAAACTAGCTGATTTTGGTGCCGGTTTGAAAAAATTCGGTGTTGATTATGTCGAATACGTTGACACTGTAAACGGAAAAGAATTCGGAGACGTTGCCATCTCGGCCACGGCTTTGAAGAAACTGCTTGAAGCGTTCGGCGGAATTGGTGACACCAGTGTTTTTGACTATTTTACGCAAGGCGGAAAACTAGCTGATTTCGGAGCCGGACTGAAAAAATTCGGTGCCGATTATGCTGAATACGTTGATGCTATAAGCGGAAAAGAGTTCGGAGATGCCGCTATCTCAGCTACGGCTTTAAAGAAACTGATTGAAGCGTTCAGTGGTATCGGCGACACTGGCACATTTGACTATTTTACGCAAGGCGGAAAATTAGTTGATTTTGGAGCTGGGCTGAAAAAATTCGGCGTCGATTATGTCGAATATGTTGACACTGTAAATGGAAAAGAGTTCGAAGATGTTGCTATCTCGGCTACGGCTTTGAAGAAACTGCTTGAAGCATTTAGTGGCATCGGCAATACCGAATTACTTGATTATTTTACTCAGGGTGGTAAGCTGATCGATTTTGGAAACGGATTGAAAGAGTTTGCCGGATATTATGTTGCATATCTCGATGCTGTTAATGGAAAAGAGTTCGGAGATGTTGCCGTCTCGGCTACAGCATTAAAGAAACTGCTTGAAACATTTAGTGCTATTAGCGATACAGGCTGGCTTGATTACTTTACTCAAGGCGGTAAGTTGATCGATTTCGGTAATGGTTTGAAAACGTTTGCCCCGGATTATATCGCTTACGTCGACGCCGTCACCGGAAAAGAGTTTGGAAATGTAACCATATCCGCAATCGCTTTGAAGAACTTAATCAATACCCTGAGTGAGATAGATGGGCAGAAGATTTTTGATTTCCAGTCGTTCGGCGGGAAGATCAAAGACTTTGCAACCGGACTCAGCGAATTGGCAGATCCTCTGGTTACTTATGCCACAGCCATTAACACCGAGGGCGTCGATATGAACCTCGTCACTGAATCTGCCGCCGCGATTCAGGCGCTTGTTGCAGTCGGTAATGCACTGCAGGACAGCGATGTTGAGAACTGGCACGAGCTGGTAGACCTGGCGACCGCGCTTTCCGGCTTTTCCGAGCCGTTCATGACTTTTGCGACAAATGTCACCGGTATTTCTGAAAAGGTCGGCGAGGTCGTGGCTGCCGGCAACGCTTTGAGCAGTATTGTCAACACGATCGTCAATCTTCCGGAATATGAAGGTGAGACGGACGGTTTGACTGATTTTGCAGATGCAATGGCGGAATTCGCTCCGAAGATCAAAATCTATTGCGACACCATCTCCCAAATCAAGGCCGGCGAGCTTTCGCCTGTTGTCCAGACTCTTAACGATCTTGTCAAAATGGCGACCGATATGAGCAGCGTAGATCCGACTGCCGTATCAAATTTCGGCACCGCCCTGGTTAACCTCGGCACAACCGGAATCGAAGGCCTCGTTACGGCTTTTACCGACGGTAAACTCAGAGTCGACGAAGCAATCCTGAATTTGATCAGCTCCATGATCGAGATCGTCAACCAGAAGACGTCAATGGTGCTCGCTTCCGGACGGACCCTTGCAAACAAATTCGTTGAGGGCTTCCACTCCAAGATCGGACAAGCTGTCGCTGAAGTGTCCAATATACTCAACAAGATGTTATCGGCCATCGGCAGGGAATACCAGAACTTCTTCAACTGCGGCAAGAATCTTGCGCAGAATGTCGCAAACGGCGCCTCCTCAAGCAGCGCGCAAAGCAGCATGACATCTGCCGGCGAAAGACTGGCATCGGCACTCAAGTCGGGTCTTCAGAATCAGAACAGCATATCCCAGGCGAAGCAAGGCGCGAGCAGCCTTGTCAATGCCGCTAAAAGCCAGTTGGAATCGACGGAAAGCTATAACGCATTCTACAACGCGGGCGCTTATCTTGCCGGAGCATTGGCGAAAGGACTTTCCGACAATAAAGCGAAAACAAATCAGGCGGCGAGCGACCTAGTAAATTCTGCTGCCAGCGCTGCTTCCGGATCGGCAAAACCCGATACAAGGGGCTTTGCGGAAGCACTCAGACGTGCATCCAATTACTTCCAGGATGAATCCGATATGGAGCCCAGAATCACGCCTGTTCTTGATCTGACCAACGTGCGTTCCGGCATGAACCGGCTGAACAGCTACATGAGCAGGAGAACCGCCATGTCCGTCAGTTCTTATATGAACGGCGACTACGACTCGGAAATTCAAAATGGATCTTCCGGAGAGCGCGGAACTGCAATCAACTTCGTACAAAACAACTACTCCCCGAAAGCTCTGTCGAGAATTGAAATCTATCGACAGACGAGAAATCAACTCTCGATAATGAAAGGGCTGGTGAGAAAAAGATGATTAAAACAGTCACGGTCACAAACAACCGCGGCGAAGTGATGACATTTGATTTGGCATTCCCGGAGAAATCCGGGTTTGCCATCTCAAGAATTGAAGGAGTCGGTCCGGTCAAGGCCAACGTCAACACAATGAAGATGGCCACCGTGGACGGCTCTGTTTTTAATTCCGCGCGCATTGACGAGCGGAATATTGTGATTACATTCATCCCAACCGGAACGATGGGGGCAAAAGAGTACACCGGAGAAGCGGGAGTTTCCTATGCTGCCGGTGAATACTACCGATACAACGGCATGATGCTTCGATGCAAAACCAGCCATGTTGCTGCAGCCGGGCCTCCCGATATTGCGAAGCCTAACTCAGATTCGCGTGCTGTCAGCAAATGGGAACTGGCAAATTATCGTGCCATGATGGAAGAATCCAGACATCTGCTCTATCGATTCTTCCCACTGAAAAAGAAAATTACGTTGTCTTTCAAGACCGACACAAGAGAATGCTCTATTGATGGCTACACGGAGTCCAACGAACCGGACTATTTTTCCAAGTCTGAAGAAATCCCGATCTCCATTATCTGTCCGGATCCGTTCTTTCGATCTGACGGAACCGGCGGCAGCACCAAGCTGGATACCACTTTGTACGGTCTTCATTTTCCGTATCCGGACCCCGAAGATTTCGAGCAGGAAGAAGATGAATTCGTCTTTGAGGATATTCACGAAGGTCATGAGTTTATTGTCCGATATGATGGCGACGCCGAAACCGGCATGGTGATTCACATCGATATTTCCGGAACCGTGAACGGTACCATCTGTATCGAGAACCGCACAACCGGGGAAATCTTCAAATTGTCAACAAACTCCGACGTTTATGACAGCATCACCGGATCTGCTCTTTACGAGTATTTTGTTTCCGGGGATAAGGTCTTTATATCAACTTATAAAGGGAACAAGCGCGTAGAACTGACCAGAAAAAATGTTAAACACAACATTTACAATAATCTGGCAGAAGGCTCCTCGTGGGTGCATCTCGTGCAGGGCGACAATCGGTTTGTGATCAATTTAATCAGTAACGGCGGTAATCCGGTCGGATTTGAAAACATGTCAATCAACTTTGAATTTAAACTGCTGTATGAGGGGCTCTGATTATGGATCTGAAAGTATATCGCCCTGATTTCCTTGCAATCGGAATTATCGACAATTTCAAGTCTCTGATCTGGACAGAGCGTTACAGCGAATGCGGCGACTTCGAGCTCTGTTGTCCGGCAGATTCTGCGTATCTGTCTCTTTTGAGCATCGGCAATTATCTCACTCTGACCGGGTCAAATCAGACCATGGTGATTGAGGGCATCGAGATCAAGACGGATGTAGACGACGGGAATTTGTTCTACATCACCGGAAGATCGCTTGAGTCTATGCTGGATCGCCGGATCATCTGGAACCAGACAATTATGAAAGCAGATGACCCCGATCCTGAGCATGGGAGCTATAGTGTTGCCAACAATATTCGATTGCTGGTGCAACAGAACATTGCCAACGGGAATCTGAATCCAATCGCCGTCAGAAAAATTGAAAATTTTGTCACAAGTAACCCGCCGACTGAGATCAAGATTAAGTTTCTGGACGATATGGTCTTCCACGGTGAAAACCTGTACGACATCGTGAAAGCCCTGTGCGAGCTGTACGGTCTCGGGTTCAAAATAGAATTCGACACAACATATGTGCGGTATATATTCCGTGTGTATGAAGGAAAAGACCGCTCCTACGGACAGAACAAAAACTCGATCGTTATATTTTCGACCGATTTCGACAATCTTCTCGGCAGCGATTACCATCAGTCCATACAGGATTTCAAGAATTTGGCCTATATCGGCGGCGAAGAGCGAGAAGGGGAGAAAAGACGGTTTATTCAGGTGAAACCGGGCGGCAGTTCTTCCGATCTCCCAAAGGGACTCGACCGAAGAGAGATCTTTGTGGACGCAAGAAGCATCACAAGCAATATTGATATTCTTGACGCCAACGGAGAGCCGGTCAGTATCTCGACTTACAATAATCGTTCGACTTATGCAGTCGGCGACTATTGCCGATACGATCTTCAGGTCTATCAAAGCAATAAAGCGATCACAGGAAGCGGCAGCAAAGATTTTACGCCTTCGGAATGGAACACGATCAGCGCTGCGGATTACGACAGCACCGCAACATACCAGAAAGACCAATACTGCTGGTACAACGATGGCCTGTATCGTGCGAAGCAGGCGATCAATACGGCGGAAGAATGGACATCCTCTCACTGGTCAAAGATCGAGCTCACCATATACAAAGGCTCGAAAAGCTACAGTCAGGGTGCATATTGTATTCTGGACGAACCAGTTTACCGGTGCAAAACCGCAATTACAACCGCAGAAGAGTGGAATGTTTCCCATTGGGAGTTTGTGAAAACCAGGTTGAACGACAACGAGTATGCGGCGCTGCTCCGACAGCAGGGCGCTTTGACTCTGGACGAGAACACGGTTTATGCGACGTTTGAAGGCCAGATGTCGGAAACTTCGCAGTATGTCTACGATCAGGATTTCTCGCTTGGCGATATCGTGCAGATCGCGAATGAATATGGATTAACTGCACGGGCAAGAATCACGGAAATGATTCATTCTCATGATGAAAACGGCGAGGTGTTGTATCCAACATTCTCGCTTATTTAATTTTGTGAAAGGGGGAAATCATCGTGGCGATTAAATCCGGTTTTTACAGATCGAAAAACAAGGACAAAGTGTATAATGCCGTTGATCTTTCCAGCATTTTTGACGGCATCCTGAACGACGGTGTTGTGTTCCATTACGGCGAACAGTTCCATGTTGAAAAGGGTGCGGGCAGCAGCGTAAACGTGAAAACTGGCCGTGCATGGTTCAATCACATCTGGATTTTAAATGACGCAGAAGAGAATCTGACGGTCGAACCGTCCAGCACGAATCCCAGAAAAGACCTTGTTGTTATCCAGTTCAGTACAAGCCTTGACGAAATTCAAAATGGACTCGATCGGGAGGCTGCTTTGAAAGTGATCAAAGGCACCCCGGCTGCAGAAGACCCGGTCGTCCCGGATCTCAGCTCTGAGGAATACAACACGGACACACTGCATACATACGCGCTGGCGAGGATTGATATTCCTGCCTATCCGTCCTCATTTGCAAGTGAAAATGTCGTGAATCTCGTCGGCGTTGAGGGCGGAACTCCGTTTGTAACCTGTCCTCCGCTGCTGAGTGAGGCGCAGGGACAGATCGACAACATCATCTACGAATACCTCGAAAACGAATCAATTCCAGACCAGATCATCAGTATAGTCACCAACCGCAAGGTGTTCGATACCTTTTTCTATGATGAAGATGAGGACTGGGAAGGCGGCACCGGCGATTATGCAACCAACCGAATTCTTCCCGGCAAGGGCCAATATTCTTATATTCCGGTTGCGACCGGTCATAAACCGAGCACAGATCTCGGATTTTATCCGGAAGTCAATCGGACGTTTGTCATTGGAGATCTTCTGTTCGGTTCAAATGGCAAAGTTGCAATGATCACTGCCATTCCAAGCGGCGGAGGCGGTCCAAGCTACGCGATCGTACGGGTGTACGGACTTGGAACCATTGCTGGCTCTGGCGGCGGCTCCGGCTCGAAGAACGTGAACAACGTGTATTACTTTGCTGAAGGTGATGCAAGCAATTCGCAGCGGGACGGAATTCCGACGCTTCCCGAAAAAGGGGTCATCAAGACGATCCCGTGTGGCACGAGCCTTTATCCCAGAACTGCTTACGGTTTCTATCCCGCCAGAGATACGCTGATCGCAATTGGAGATCTGCTGCTCGGTTCCAGCGGTAATGTCGCAGAGGTTATTGGCTTTATCGGCCTGACTTCCATCCGGGTTCGCGGTCTTGGTCTGATTGGCATGTATTCCGATCCGAGTCGCCGAAAGGTGATGCGTGGTGCAACCACATATTATGACCTGACAGATGAGTTCATTGAATCCGGCAATGAAGACCCGTATGATTTTCTTCAGTCGCGGGGAGCCGGCGATTACTACCTGAACGATCAGACCTATACGTATTACTATTGCCATATCGAGTCTCTCGGAGATGGGGCACTGTCCTTCTGCAAAATCGAGGAGTTCCGTGTCGAAGGGACCTATGATGAAAGCTATTGGATTCGTCCTGCCGGTGAGTTGATGTATACCATGATCTCGGAATGCATTCACAGCGAATCCGGCATCAGTTATCAGCGTACGCCGATTTTTGTGGCTGATCCGGAGCTGCCGAAGCAGGTTGTCAACAAGCGATACGTGGACACTGCTGCAAAACGGGTCATTCGTGCAGATGTCACCAGTGAATACGAAGCTGATGAAGACGCAACGTCTCCGACAGAGTATCTTCTGACGCTGTCCGAGGGCCTGTACTATCTCAATGACGGCTCGGTTCTCTACAATGCTGATATTTTCGTATCCAGCGGTGTCAAGTATTGCCTGATCAACAGCTTCTCAGACGACAATATTCTGACCCGTGAGACTTATATTGACGGGAATCGCGTGTATCAAAGCGAGGAAATTGCGTCCTCCGGCATCACGATCACGACGCCGATCAATGTTCCGGACCCCGAAACCACAAGAAACCCGACACCCAAAGGATATGTCGACGACAAAATTCAGACCAGAGTGATTCTGCTGAATGATAATCTCGCTACCTCTGGAAACCAGTTTGCGGCGTGGCCTTCCGGTGCATTTATCCCGCCACAGACACCTTCTGTCGGCGATTACGTGCTCGCAAAAAACGGATATATCGGCGTTGTGCAGACTCTTCAGAGCGGTACAGCAGTCATTCGATCCACCGGTACGCAGTTTCTTTCTCTGAATTCTTAAGGCGGTGAACGAAATTGCTGATTACCTGGGATATGATCATCAAAGCGGCGGCGGTGCTGACTGCACTCGGCGTGATATTTGGCGTCGTGACCGCCGTGTATCGCACATTTGTACGCGACAACAAACAATCGAAAATCATCGAAGAAATGCAGGCCGAGCAGCTGATTATTTGCAAGGGCCTGCGTGGAGCTTTGCAAGGGCTTATCGAGTCGGGCTGCAACGGGCCGTGCAAGGAAGCCCTTTCTCTTTTGGACGAGCATTTAAATCAACGTGCGCATAAACCCGATCTGAAATAAAAAAGGAGCTGATATTTTCATGCTGAAGAGCAAACAGTTTTGGAGAGCGGCGCTGATCCGTGCGCTGAAGACACTGTGCCAGACGCTTGTGGGCACGCTTCCTGCCGGTTTCGCCATTACGCCTGTGATGCTGCGGAATCTCGATGTGTCGATGCTCTACGTAGTTCTGGCCTGGCTTGGCACCGGGCTTCTGTCCGCATTCATCTCCATTCTCACCAGTATCATGACAGGCCTTCCCGAGGTGGAGGACGACAGAGGCGTCAACGCGATTTCGGATGGCTGGCCTGTAGACGAGGAGAAGAGCAATGAGTAACTATGTGATGACTGGCCTGCAGCTCGCCGAAAAGGCGATCGACATCGCGAAAAACTACAAGACTCTGTATGTGATGGGCTGCTTCGGCGCGCCGATGACGGCTGCAAATAAGCAGCGCTACACCCAGAACCATAAGTACAACAAGCAGTCTGCCCGTACCGCAATGATCCAGGCTGCCTCCTCCGACACCTTCGGCTTCGACTGCGTGTGTCTCATCAAGGGCATTCTCTGGGGTTGGAAGGGCGAGCTCGGCGGCTACTACGGCGGCGCGAAATATGCCAGCAATGGTGTACCCGACTACAGTGCAAACGGCATGATCTCGGTTTGTAAGAACGTCTCGACAGACTTCTCGCGGATCGAGATCGGTGAAGCAGTCTGGATGGACGGACACATTGGCATCTATGTCGGTGATGGACTGGCGGTGGAATGTACCCCCAAGTGGAAAAACAAGGTGCAGATCACTGCAGTTGGCAACATCGGCGTCAAAAATGGTTATGACACCCGGACCTGGACCAAGCACGGGCAGCTGCCCTGGGTGGATTACACCAAGCCGGCGGAAAATCAAAATGGACTTCCTGCCGATGCGGTTCAGGAGCTGATCGTGTTCCTGAAGGCCTTTGCAGCCAAGTGGCTGTAATTTATATTCTGCCTGCGAGTGATTCGGTGAATTGGGCCTCATCGGATTGCTTTTTCCCGGGAGCATAAGACCATAATCACCTCCGTTTTCTTCCGTTGGCAGCTCCCAAATACCTCCTCCCTTAAAAACTGCGGCGGCTCAGTTAGACATTTGACGCTGGTTTTGTGCTTTTTTCTCCTCGTCAAAGGGTTACAACCGTTTTTCAATGATATTTACACTGAGAAAGAGAGGTAAACAAATATGAGTCTTTTGAGCATGGATGCCCGAAAGGACAAAAAAATTTCCGAAGTTCTCAAAGAGCTCGTGGTCGCCATGGGCGGCGCAGAAGATCCTTCTGAGGTGGAAGGCAAGAGAATCGCTGAGGTGCTGGAAGCGCTGAAGGAGTGTGTATCCGAGGGCGGTCCCGGCCCCAGTGGTGTTGCAACACTGGCTACACCGATCACTTATGCAGATCTGGTGGGATTGCGGGATGCCGGGAAGCTGACGCCTGGTATGATGTACCGGATCACGGACTATGAATGCACAGTGCGTCTGTCTGATACGGATGATGGTAGCGGAGATGATGGCGGTGAGCTTATTGCTGAACCGAGCGAACCCGATCCTGGTGAGAATAGCACAAAGTCTATTAAACCCAGTCTGAAGGCGAAGCTTGGGGATAGTGGGGAAACTACCGCCGAAGTCCGCGCCGTTTCTCATCCTTATGACATCATTGTAATTGCTGACAATGAGCATACCCTCAACGAGAATGCCAGAGCCTGCCTGCGGGATGGCGACACTTATTACACCGCGGAGGGTTCTGTCGCGTATCTGGCGGCCTGGGAGCTGAAGTATACGCTTGATAATGACCGGAGCCGCTTTTCCTGGGCGGACCCTGAGAATGGCAAGGGCGTTGTCTATTGGCTGAAGGACGAGCATGACAACGAATGCCCCTATGACTTCAAGCAGATCCAGTTCAAGCGGTATAAGATCACTGAATTCAGTGCCAACCCGGATATGGTCGGTAAATGGGTGTCTTCAGCGTGCGGTACGCCCAGCAGTGGCGGTAAAGGCATTGTTTATGATCCCGACGACTATGTTTGGGCATACACTTTTTCCTATGTCAGCTACGAGACGCAGGATGACGAGGGTTCCGAAGATGATGGCAGCAAGGCTTCGCCGGATGAAAGAAGCGATGTTATGCCAGTTGCTGTAGTCAGCGACTGGAGTGTGTTCCAGCACGGCATGATTTTGACGCACGAGAACAAAATCGGAAGCAATATGTTTACCAGTGTCGGTATGTTTTCTAGGCCAGTCGATTATTACGTCCTCCCTGATAACGTGTTTATTATGGATATCGAGGGCGACGAAGTCAACGCTCCGTTCTCCAACACCTTCGGCGACGAGTGCTTCTCCAACACCTTCGGCAACGGGTGCTACTTCAACACCTTCGGCAACGGGTGCAACTCCAACACCTTCGGCAACGGGTGCTTCTCCAACACCTTCGGCGACGAGTGCAACTCCAACACCTTCGGCGACGAGTGCAACTCCAACACCTTCGGCGACGAGTGCAACTCCAACACCTTCGGCGACGAGTGCTTCTCCAACACCTTCGGCAACGGGTTCTACTTCAACACCTTCGGCAATAGGTGCTTCTCCAACACCTTCGGCAACGAGTGCAACTCCAACACCTTCGGCGACGAGTGCTTCTCCAACACCTTCGGCAATAGCGCTGGTAATTCTGAGACCTCTGCTTACTGTCGTTGGTGCACGTTTGAAGATGGCGTACAGTATGTGCAGCTGACCAACAACTCGGCGACCAACAACAGCCAGATTCAGAACTATCATGTCCTGAACGGTACGCAGGGGACATCTTCCGGCAAAATCACGATCAGTGCCTCTCTCGGCCTTGCTTATTGCACTTTCGTTGGAAAGAACTCCTCCGGTGTCGTGAAGACCTGGGTTCCTGCAGATCTGGCGCAGTGATTCACTGACTGCTGAAAGATTTTTTTGGACAACTGACGATCAAACCCTCCTCGGAGCAATCTGGGGAGGGTTTTTATATTTCAGAGGAGGTAACCATGTTTGAGACTTTTCCGGATGTGTTGTCCGTTGCTGATATTTGCGGCGCCCTCGGCATCGGCCGGACGAAAGCGTACCGGCTCGTGAATTCCGGCGAGATTCCAAGTGTAAAAATTGGGAACGCGATCCGCGTGCCAAAACACGTCCTGCTTGATTATATTTCTCAGAAGTGCTATAATAGTATGGAAGTGGGTAAGCACCGTACCTTGGAAGGAGGTTAGTATGAAGGTAACAGGTAGCTTACAGAATCGAAATGGTATTTATACTATGATGGTAAGAGTGCCGGATTTAAACGGTATTCCAAAACAAAAAATGAAATCTACCGGCATTCGTGTGGAAGCCAAAACCCAGCGGGAAGCCCGACAAAACAAGATCCAGGCAGATAAGCTTCTGGCAAAGTGGATCGAAGAGCTTAGCACCGGGAAAGCCCCGGCCTCAACAAAACTATTTATATTTTGCATAGAAGAATGGCTGCAACGGAAGCAGCGCCGTGTACGGATTGATACGTACGAAGCCTATCGGTGCTACTATGACAAACACATCAAACCTTACTTTGAGCTCAGAAAGCTGAAGCTGGATGAGGTTACGCCGAGGATGATTCAGCGCTATGTCGATCAGAAGGAAAAGGAAGGCCTGTCTCCAAACAGCATCAACAAGCATCTTGTAGTGCTGAACGGTGTGTTCAAGGAGGCAATTGCTTTGCAGGAGGCAAGCTATAATCCATGTGCGAATGTTACGATTTCCAAAGCAGAGACGGAATTTCACGGGTCGGCTTATGAGCCTGAGGACGCCAAGAAGCTTCTGAAAGCCATTGAGGGCGATGCAATCGAGCCGGCAGTTTATCTTGGCCTGTATTTGGGGCTGCGGCGCTCGGAAGTAGCGGGCCTTCGCTGGCAGGACATTGACTTTGAAAACAATGTCGTCCGAATTCGGAATACGGTTGTTCGGTTCAGCACGATTTCTGAACTGGAAAAGACCAAGAGCCGGGCCAGCAAGCGGGACCTGTATCTGCCAAGGGGCTTGAAAACATATTTGCTTGGGTGGAAGAACAAGATTGAAGAAAACCGAGTATTTTTCGGCAGTGCGCATGTCGGGAGTGATCATGTCTGTCAGTGGCCGGATGGAAGAGCTTATACGCCGGATTACATCAGCAGACGATTCCGGAGCGTTCTGGAGGCCAATGGGCTTCCGCTGATCCGTTTTCACGATTTACGACACACCGCCGGCAGCTTGTTAATCAATCAGGGGCAGTCCGTCAAGCAGGTTCAGGAGTTTCTCGGCCACGAAAAGGCTTCTACGACGCTTGATATTTACACGCACTTGTCGTTCGAGGGCAAAAAAGACACCGCCGAAAAGTTGGATGAGCTTCTCAGCGATGTTCGTTAGTGGCTTTTTAGTTGTTAGCATTTTTGTTATCAGTTGGGGTCAACGCTTACTGAAATTGACTCGAAAAGTTGAAAAAACCGCCAGTTTTGTAGTAAAACCAGCGGTTTTTATGGTCCGAGTGACTGGATTCGAACCAGCGGCCTCTTGAACCCCATTACAGCCAATAACGTTTCGGTTTGTGTCAATTCGTGTTGGTTTGTGTTGTTCTATCCCGCATGAATGCTTGATTTTTCGGAGTTCGATTGGCCGATGCCTTGCGGGACAATGGATACAAGAAAATAGGAAGTTTGTTAGCAGTTCGTTATCATTGGTCGCTAGGAAAAATATTCAAGCGGTCGCTTACCCACTTTACAATTGATAATTCTTGTGGCTTGTTGTATGATCGGTAATCATATGCGAGAGGTATGTTTGCGATATGGTTAGCGATGATGCAACAGATTGTCCGAACTGTGGCGGACGTTTATATTTTTACAGAACAGTTAAACGTAGAGTTAAGTCCGAGTATGGAAAGGCTACGTACGTTTATATTTCCGGGATGCGATGCATGAACTGTCGAAAGGAGCATCGTGCGCTGCCGGCATGTGTAATTCCGTACAAGCACTATCATGCAGACATCGTGCAAGGCTTTGCAACCGATTTATATTCTTCTGAAGATCTTCGGTTTGAAGACTTTCCGAGTGAGTCAACTATCAGAAGATGGAGAAACGAACTCGCGCATTCGCCATAGTCTTTTATTTTTTCTCCGCGATTTTTACAATTCCTTTAGTGGAAACAAAAAACCGAAAGGAGAATTACTATGAAGACTTTGGAAAAGATTGTTGCAAAAGCCGGAACTCTTGTACTGTATTTTGGCGTAGCGACGGTTGACGTGATTGCCGGTGCAGTAGATATTGCAACCGATGGTAAGACAAATCTGGAAAGGAAGTTTAGAAAAGCTCTCATCTCGGCACTTGAAATCCATAAGGAGGAGTCCTGACAAGGGCTCTTCTTTTTTTTTTTGCGCGACTTTGACATGACTTAGGACAATTTCTAATCTAGAATAGAAAACGAAGAGGGCAGACGTACTGAATGCTGTTTCGCGCGAATTTTACAGCCGATAGTATGGAGGGATGGCCAACTCATGCTGTTCCTTTTCTATTTTTGACAGCGACATGATATGCACGAAAGGAGATTATTATGAGTCACGAAAGACCGGAACCTACGAAAAACAATCCCTACTGGATTAACCGTCATCGGTATTACGAGCTGAAACACTTCTGCCTGCAGTATCCGATCTGGAAAAAGGCCAGAGCAGCCATCGACGGAATGACCGATCACAAGCTTGAGATTGCATTGCACTCTCAGACTGGAAATGTCAGCGATCCAACCGCAACTGCAGCAGATGCTCGTCTGTTTTATACAACCCGCATCGAGATGCTGGAAAAGGCTGCAATGGACACAGATCCTGTGATCGGTGTTTATATTCTCAAAGGCGTTACAGAGGGTATTTCCTATGACATTCTCAATGCAAGATCCCAAGTGCCTTGCTGCAAGGACACTTATTATGATTTGTACCGGCGGTTCTTCTGGCTGTTGAGCAGAGAACGGCGGTAAGCATATTTCAAAGAGGCTCCTCAAATTCGAGGGGCCTCTTTTTTTTTGTTTCGGCAGAGCATCCCGCGTTAGCACAAAGGTCAGTGCGTCCGATCTATAATCGGTTGATGACAGGTTCGAGTCCTGCACGCGGGACCATCTGCTGATATTTTCGTACGTAGTCCACGAAGAAATACGATAATTTTATATCGGAAAATTCCCCGGGTTGAAAAATCTGAAAATGTTTTGAAGGAGGTTTCTTCATATGGTCCAGGTTCTTCTGTTCACAGTCGGTGTTATATTTGGCGCTATCGGAGGCATACTGGCGGTTGCTTATTGGCTGGTTGGACGTATCATCGGCACGCTTCGTGTGGAATCGTCGAATCCGGGCAATCCGCTTCTTTACCTTGAAGTCAACGAAGGCAAGGAAAGCGAGTTGATTGCAGATCACTATGTGCTGATGCGTGTAGCAAAGGACGTTTATATTCCGCGGAATTAACAGCTGCTCTTATGGAACCTAAAAAACGAAAGGAGAAAGGTTATGGACGAAAATTTGGTAAAGAAGCTCGATGACGAGATTATCCGGATTGAAGACAAACTGAAAACTCTGCCGGTTGGTTCGGAGGAATACATCAAGGTCTCGGGTCTGCTGAAGGGCCTGTACCATGAGCGTGTCGAACATACGAAGGCTGAATGGGATTATGACGAAAAGCGCGAGAAGCGGCTTTACGACAGCGGAAGAACAGATGAAGATCTGCGTCTTCGGGAGGAGGAAGCCATTGCTCAGCGTGATCGGAATAAGAACGAACGGCTGTTCAACCTGATTCGGCTGGCTGTGGACGTGGTCAAGATCGTAGGAGGCTCGGTCATGTTTGTTCTTCTGTGCATGGCGGGATTCAAGTTTGAAGAGAAGGGTGTCGTGTCCTCGAAATTCTTCGGTAAAATTATTGACCTGGCATTCAGAAAGCTCGGAAGATAGGAGCCTGCAAGAAGAGAGCGTGCAAATCGCATGTTCTCTTCTTTTTTTTCGCCAAATTTACAAGCACTATTATGAAAGAGTAAAAGCTTTTATCTCTTTACAACAACGATGAAGTGCAATATACTTCGTATAGAGCACGAATCGAAACATTGAAAGGAGATATTGATTATGAGTTTTTTCAACGACAAATTGATCGAAGCCATGTTTGGAGGCGGGTACAAATGCAGCCAATGCGGAAAGAAGATGATTTTTGAGGATGATAATGAGAGCATCCTGGTGTGTGAATCATGCGGACATTCCGTCCTATTGGAACTGTACGGGGCTGAAGATGAAGAGGACTATGACAGCCTGTACCCCAGGAAAGAAGACTGGTTCGACGATGAAGACGACGAAGAAGACGATGATTGAACTTCATAATTAACTCAACCCCAAAAGAAGGGCCCACACGGGCTCTTCTTTTTATATTTTGCTATGAGATACCACTTTGAAAAGCCGGAGGTTTACGTTTCGGCATACGGAGAAGTTTATATTTGCAATCATCCGGTCTACAGCAGATGTACGCTCTACAAGGAAAGAGAAAAAGGTCTCGCCGTAATTCAGCAAAGATTTGATCCGCTCAGCAAGACGACCTGGTGGAGCGAGATTGATCCGTGGTTGACAGACCGTTTATATTTGCATCCGAATTTCCGGAAATACTTTGAAGAACGGGCAGGAACGGCTGAAGACAGTTTATATCCTACCGTGACCATCCGTCAGGCCATGTGGGCGCTCAAGATGAAACCATTGAAGAGAGAACGTTGGGAGACTGTATTTGACAGGCGTGATATTTAGTCCGCATATTTTACAGACAGTATTATGGAGGTGAAAAAAAAATGAGCACTGAGAAAATTTATTATAAAATTATCTATGTTTTCAGCAAGAAAGCGCCAAAACTCGTCGAAGAGATTATGGAAAAGGAGTATATGAAGCTCAGAAAAATTGCTTGCGACAGATTGAACCCCCACTTTGACAAATGGAACTCGGAGTATTCCGGAAAAGAACCTACAGAAGATCCTTATTCTGAAGACTCTATGGAATATAACAAGTATATTTGTTCATGTGAGGAACCGATCCTGGAGCAAATCAATCGAGAGCATTTTACTCTTATGACAGAACTCCATACGGACGAGATTGGTGATATTATCGCAGTGAACAGATTTTGTAAAGATTTGACCATGCACATTGAATTTGAACCTGTAAACTTTGATTGAGCCCTTCATGGGCTCTTTCTTTTTCTTCGCATATTTTACAGACAGTATTATGGAGGTGAGTATATTTTGAAACGATCCAAAAAGATTCTGATCGTAGTTGGGATTGGTGCTATAAGTGTCGCATCGCTGTGCGCTGGATGTCTTGTCGGAAAAAGGATTTTTATCGAAAAACTGATTCACGACTATGAAGCCGGTTGTTTACGTGACATTTCACAGGTCTATGAGTCTCTCAACAAAAAGAAGTATGGACATCTGATATACGAACTGAGTATTGAATGTATCGGAGATTGAGCCCTACATGGGCTCTTTCTTTTTCTGTTTCAGCTTCGCGAAATTTACAAGTCTTATTATGGAAGAAAACTATAATTAGACGAAAGGAGAACGCGATTATGGAACAGATCACCGTTGTGGATCAGAGTGGTTTAGTTGAAAGCGTAACCTTTATCTATCGCAGCTAATTCCCGGTTAAGAAGGAGCCTGTCATGGGCTCTTTCTTTTGCGCTCATTTTACATACCCCATTATGAGAAACCGAAAGGAGATTAAGGAGTATGGACGAAATGATCATCAGAACAAAAGCAACGAAAGGGCTGCTCGCATTTCTGATCAAGCAATTCATTCGGAGCAAGCTCGGGATTGACGCAGCAATACGTTTTCCCGGCAACATCGAACTGAAAATTGACGGAGGTGCGCATCTGGCCTTCAACGTGGAAGCTGATATTTCTGAAGAAGACTACGCAAAGCTCAGAAATAAGCTTCTCGGTTTACAGGACTGAGCCCTTCATGGGCTCTTTCTTTTTCTTCGCGTATTTTACAGACGGTATTATGGAGGTGTATTATATGTTCAAAGATTTACCAAAATGCTTGCGTGTTACAACCGACGCACACCGAAGTGAAATCGAGATTTTGAGCAAGACCGGATACTTCGATTCGATTACTCATTTCGGCGGCGAGATGTATCGCCATGGAATGATTGACGGAGCAGTTTACGGCCTTGGTATTGCGCTGATTGCTTATGGTGTGAATCGAGTAGCAAAGTATTTGAAGAAAAGCGAGCAAGACACCAGCAAGGATTGAGCCCTTCATGGGCTCTTTCTTTTTATATTTTCAGCTTCGCGAAATTTACAAGGCACATTATGGAGAACGTGATAGCTCAGTTGGGAGAGCGCCGGACTTTGTTCGGAGGTCGAGGGTTCGAGTCCCTCTCAAGTTCTCTTACTTTTTATATTTTCGAAAGGAGAAAAGCGCATGAAAACAAAAAGACCCGTAGGATGGCTGAAGCGAAGCTCACCGACGATCCTGATCTGCATCAGCGCGATCGGGCTTGTCGGAACTGCGGTACTCTCAGCCAAGGCCGCACCGAAAGCCAAGGAACTGTTGGAGGAAGCCGTGAAACAAAAAGGAGAGAAGCTAAGCAAGACGGAGCTCGTGAAGGTGGCAGCGCCTGTTTATATTCCGGCGATCGCTGCCGGCGCTTTGACACTGTTCTGCATGTTCAGCGCAACTGCGCTCAGCAAGAAGACACAGGCGACGATCACGAGCGCTTATGCAATGCTCGATCAATCGTACAGGCGTTATCAGAGCAAGGTCAAGGATATTTACGGAGAGCAGGCACACAAGGAGATCGTCGGCGAGATCGTGAAGGAAGACGCAGAAAACCAGACGATCACTGCGCAGGGATTCGTGGACAGCACGCTGGATTTCGGACAGGACGACGAAGTTGTCAGACGGTTTTACGATTCCTTCTCCGGACGAGCATTCGACTCCACGATTGAAAAGGTGATCCAGGCGGAATACCATCTCAACCGCTGTATGAACGTCGGCGGCGGATGCGAGTGCATCAACCGATTCTATGAGTTTTTGGGACTCAGCCCGATCCCCGGCGGCGATCAGATCGGCTGGGATGTGGGTGAGCAGGAGATCTATTGGGTCGACTTCGACCATTCCATTATCACACTGGACGACGGATTCGAATACTGCGTCATCGACTTTGTGTTTGATCCGATCCCGCTTGGCAGTTGAACGCGAATTTCACAGCTGCTGTTACGGAAGGAGGTAAGATAATGTTTGGTATTCCGCTGAAAATTGTCAGCATTGGCCTGACGATTGCCGGAGCGATTCTGACGCTTCTGACAAATGTCGTCGAGGACAAAAAGCTGGACGAAAAAATTGAAGAGAAAGTCAACCAGAAGCTTGCCGAACAAGCCGAAGAAGAGGAGGAGTCCTGAACAGGGACTCTTCTTTTCTTTTTGGAGATGACGTGATGCAAGACGAAATTCTGCAAAGACTGATCAACTATCTGCACGATCTGCCGGAGCCGGATCTGTATCAGTCAAAAGACGAATTCGAGTTCTATTCCAGAGCAAAATTTGCCGTGGAGGAGATCATCGAGCAAATCATGGACTGTCCGTTTGACGCCGCAGATGATATTTTGTGGACTTTTATTCTCGAAACAACGCACTATCAAAAAACTGCCCGAAGCAAAGAAACCAAGGAACTGTTTGAAACGCTGTACGAGGTGGCAATCGACCTCTACTACCTTGTAGATGATTGTTTATATTCTTGAAAGGAGAACACCATGTCAAAGAAAAACATTTGGAAGGGGATCACAGCCGGATTGAAAAAGCGGTCGCCAGAAATCCTGCTGATCACTGGCATCGGCGGAATGATCACGACGGTCATTCTGGCTGTCCGTGCGACCCCGAAGGCAATGCAGCTGATCGACGAGGCAGCAAAGGAAAAAGCAGAAGCAGCAAGCGAGGACGACGAGGTACAGGTGCTAACGCCTGCAGACAAGGTTAAGGCGGCTTGGAAAGTTTATATTCCGGCGGCGCTGACCGGCATTGGCTCTGTTGCCTGTCTGGTGTTTGCGCATTCTGCAAATGCGAGAAGAAATGCTGCACTGGCGGCGGCCTATACTCTGTCTGAAAACGCGCTCAAGGAGTATCAGGCGAAGGTCATCGAGACGATCGGCGAGAAAAAAGAGCACGAGATCCGGGATGCGGTCGATCAAGATCGGCTGAAAGCCAACCCAGTTTCATCCAGAGAAGTTTATATTACCCGAGCAGGTGACACACTTTGCTACGATCATTGGTCCGGAAGATATTTCAAGACCGATGTAGAAAAGCTCAGAAGGGCCGCGAACGACGTCAGCCGCAGAATGCTGGACGAGATGTATATCTCGCTGAACGATTTCTATGAGGAGCTGGGACTTCCGCCAATCAGAATCGGCGAAGAACTCGGCTGGAACGTCAACCGGGAAGGGCTTGTAGAGCTTCGACTCGGCGCGCAGCTGGCTGAGGGTGATATTCCCTGCATTGTATTGGACTATCTCAAACCCCCTGTATACGATTTCATGCGCTAGGTTCGCGAAAAAAACAGACGTTATTATGGAGAGATCCATAATTTTGAAATCGAAAGGAGAAAAATACAATGGAGGAAACTACCGAAATCATGAACAACGAAGATGTTAACGAGGTTGCTGAAGACCTGCCTGTCGTGGCCGCTCATGACCCGGAGGGTAACCACCTTGGAGCAGCTATGATCGGCCTTGCCGCCGGTGTCGTTATTACGACGCTTGTTGACAAAGCCATCGTACCGCTCTGCAAGAAAGGTTACGCCTGGGCCAAGAAGAAGGTACAGGACCGGAAGGCGAAGAAGGCCGCCAAGAAAGCCGCTGAGTCGGTTGACGAGGAAGAAGAATTCGAAGAGATCGACGACGATTAGAAGTCGTGGATACATCCAACAGGGAGGAAGCCTGAACAAGGCATCTTCCCTTTTATTTTTTCGAAAGGAGATCTGATATGGAAGAATACCAGTCCAATTCTCATAAATCCAAAGAAACGCTGACGAAAAAAGTGGAAAAGCCTGTTGTGACCGGTGCAAGGACCAAGAAGAAATCCGAACTGCGTAAGCTTGCTGATATTTTCATCCCAGAGGACGTGGAAAGCGTTCGTAGCTATATTTTGCTCGATGTCATCGTACCGCTGATCAAGAAGGGCATCACCAGCATCGTGGATGTGCTGCTATACGGAGAAGCGCGAAGTGACACCAAGAAGGACAGCGCATCGAGAGTGTCCTATCGCAGCTATTACGAGAACCGGGATCGCGACGACCGCAGCAGAGGGATTGCGCCAAAGTTGACGGACGTCAATATTGTCGTGGATTCCAGAGCGGAAGCCGAATCGATTATCTCAGGTCTGGAGCAGATCATCGACGTATACGGTTTTGCAAGTGTCGCCGATATGTGCGATCTGGCTGACCTGGAGCACAATTACACGGATAATAAGTACGGTTGGACCAGCGTGAAAACCGCCAAAATTATTCCGCGTCGGGATGGTTGGGAAATTGAGATGCCGAAACGGATGCCGATCGACAACAACTAAGGAGGCCTAAATGAAAGGCTATTACACGAAGCAGGGCTACATGGGCCTTGTGAACGGCCGATACATGCTGTTTGCCAGCGAATCGGACTATTACGATTATATTTTGGAGGAACAATAAATGGCCCTGTATGAATCCAAAGACCGGAATGTCTCGCATCCCGCGCACTATCAGTCTGAGAACGGCCTTGAAGTCATCGACGTGATAAAAGCGTTTACGGACGGTCTGAACGGAATTGAGGCGACTGACACCGGCAACATCATCAAATACGCCTGCCGTTGGAAGAAAAAGAACGGTATCCAGGATCTGGAAAAAATTCTGTGGTATACGCAGCATCTGATTGATCATCTGAAAAATGAGTAAAGGAGAACTACATATGAAAGTGAAAGAACTTATGAAAGCGGTCGGCGATTCTGCCGTCAAAACTTTCGCCGTTACAAAACTGAAAGTCAAGGAGCACAGCCCTGAAATCCTTGTAATTACCGGTATCGTCGGTGTTGTCGCGGCAGCCGTTATGGCCTGCAAGGCGACGACCAAGGCCGGTGATATTCTTGCCGAGACCCAGGAAAACCTTGACACCATCCATAAGGTACAGGAAGACGAAGCGCTTGCTGAAAAGTATACCCCCGAAGATTGCCGAAAGGATCTGGCGATCGTTTATATTCGGACAGGCTTCAAGTTTGCAAAGCTCTACGCGCCCTCGGTCATTCTCGGCGCCGTATCCATCACAAGCATCCTCGCGTCGAATCATATTCTCAGAAAGCGCAATGTGACGCTTGCTGCAGCTTATGCGGCGGTCAACAAAGGCTTCAAGGAATACCGTGCTCGCGTGGTGGAACGATTCGGACAGGAAGTTGACAAGGAGCTTCGTTACAACATTCAGGCAAAGAAGTTCACCGAGACGGTGACGGACGAAAACGGAAACGAAAAGACGGTAGAAAAGACCGTTGATATTTCTTATCCAGACACCGAATCGCAGTATGCGCGGTTCTTTGACGAGGCATGCCGCAACTGGACTAAGGACCCAGAAGCGAATCTGATGTTCCTGCGCTGCCAGCAGGCGACTGCAAACGACAAGCTACGGGCAAGAGGCTACCTGTTCCTGAACGAGGTCTATGAGATGCTGGATATTCCGATGACAGAAGCCGGCCAGATCGTGGGATGGGTCTACCGTCCGGACGATCCGAATCACGCCGGTGACAACTACGTCGATTTCGGCATCTACAATGTCAATCGCATGAAGAATCGCGATTTTGTAAACGGCTACGAACGGTCCATTCTGCTGGACTTCAACGTGGACGGAAAAATCGTTGATGTCGCGGAGATTCTGGCAAAGGAAAACCACCGGGCATTGTGGAGGGCAAGAAAATGACAGTGTTTCAGGAAGCATTGCGGGACGGCGCCATTACGGCGCTGATCCTGCTCTCTCCGGTCATTGTTTATATTTTGGCTTTCATCGCGCAATACCTGATCAAGACCTATTTGACGAACGGGAAGGAGGAAGCAAGATGAAGAGTTTTCTGTCCTGTGTGTTTGCGGCAATGTCCGGAATCTGCTTTTTCGGCGGACTTGCGGTTCTGAACGGCGGGAGGATGTAGTGTGGAATTACTTGAAAATATTCTGTACAACATCGATCTCGTGCTGGATTCCGAGCGAAAACGTCATATCGTCGGCGGGGTTCTTCTGAGCGTTTCTATGCTGTTCGGTGGTCTTGCCGTTACGGTTATGACGATCAAAAAGGAGGACGATGAGAATGAAGAATAGCACAGGCGTTCTGATCGGGTTTCTGCTCGGCGGCACGCTCGGCTCTGTCGTAACTTATATTTTTGTCAAAGACAAATTTGCAAACCAGGCGCAGGCAGAGATCGAGGAGATCCGCGAATACTACAGCAATCGAAAGCCTGCTGATATTTGTGAAAAGCCGGAACCGCCGATGACGAAGGAAGAGATCTTTCATCATATCTCGGATTACGACGAAAAAGTGTTTGATCTCGGCTATTGGTCGCATCATGCAGAATCCGGTTCGGAAGACAAAATCCCGATCAATCAGGACGGTCCGTATGTCATCTCGCCGGAGGAATTCGGAGAGATCGCGGAGTATTCACAAATCAGCTTGACGTATTATGAAGGAGACGGTGTCCTGGCTGACGACGGCGACGAAATGGTGAATAACATCGCTGAGACCGTCGGAAACGATTTCCAGACGCACTTCGGGGAGTATGAAGACGACTCGGTGTTCGTACGAAACCCTGTAAAAAAATGCGACTACGAGATTCTGCTGGACTACCGGAAGTATGCTGATATTTTGAAGCTGAAGCCCCCGGAAGACTAATTTGGAGGAACCCATGACAAAAAACGAGCTAAACAGTTTATATTTCCACTGGATGTGCCGGCTCGTTTGTAAGGGCCGGTTTTCTAAGCATCTGCCCTATCAGAAGCTCTTTCGGCATCTGAACGAGTACCGGTTCTCCCCGACGCTCGTGATGGATGAGAATCGTGCGGATGATGGGATGGATCTTAGATACCGGTTCGGATATGAAAAAGCTTTGGACGGATCTGTAATTGCTTTAATTGACGACCGGCCCTGCAGCATGCTGGAGATGATGGTTGCATTGTCTCTGCGCTGCGAAGAAGGAATTATGTATGACCCCGAAATCGGTGACCGAACAGGCGAATGGTTTTGGGACATGATCAAAAGTCTTGGTTTGACGGATATGACAGACGACCGCTACGATCCGGAGTTGGTGGACAGTGTTCTGGCGAAATTCAACGCCGGAAAGTACCGCCGCGACGGAAAGGGCGGTCTTTTTTATATTCCGAAGACGAGCAAAGACATGAGAACCGCAGAGATCTGGTATCAGATGTGCTGGTATCTCGATGAAGTGATTGTGAAGGGAGGTTAAATCACATGGATAAGGCGCTTTGTTATATTCTCGGCCAGCTGCATGACGGCAACAAGGCTGTGAAGCTGATCAACAAGACTCTGAAACGGCAGGCAAAATTCAACAAGAATGTCGCTGTTACAAATCTGTTCATCAGCGTTTATATTCTGCTGAACGAAGCCCGCTGGCTGGCGCAGAAGGACATGAACAACCAACTGCGAAAGGAGCTCGATGCGCTGAAGCAGACGAAGGGAGAATAGAAATTGCATGATCGACTTTTTGCAGATTTCAACGCGCAGCCGAAAGCGCGATGTGATTGAAATCTATCCATCGTTCATCATCAAAAAAAGTTCCGATCTAATGATTCGCGGCGGCGATTTCTATGCAATCTGGCTGGAGGACAAGGGCCTGTGGTCTACGGACGAAGACGACGTGATTCGTCTGATCGACAATGAGCTTGACCGGTATGCAAAGGAGTATCGCACACATTTCGGCGGGGATGTGAGTGTGATGTATATGCGGTCTGCAGAATCCGGCATGATCGACAAGTGGCACAAATACTGTCAGAAGCAGATGCGCGATTCCTTCCATATGCTCGACGAGAAGCTGATATTCTCAAATACCGAGACAAAAAAACGGGATTATGCCAGCAAGAAGCTTTCATACCCTTTGGAGGACGGTGATATTTCTGCATGGGACAAGCTGGTTTCCACACTGTATTCAGAGGAAGAACGACACAAGATCGAATGGTCGATCGGCTCTATCGTGTCGGGAGATTCCAAAAAGATTCAGAAATTCATTGTGCTTTACGGCGCAGCTGGTACCGGCAAGTCCACAATCCTGAACATTATTCAGCAGCTCTTTGACGGATATTACTCAGTGTTTGACGCCAAGGCGCTCGGTTCATCCAACAATTCCTTTGCTTTGGAGGCATTCAAAACCAATCCGCTTGTGGCGATCCAGCATGACGGCGATCTCTCCAAGATTGAAGACAACACCCGTCTGAACAGTCTGGTTTCACACGAGCTGATGACGGTCAATGAGAAATTCAAATCCACCTATGCCAGCCGCTTCAAGTGTTTTCTGTACATGGGCACCAACAAGCCGGTCAAGATTACGGACGCGAAGTCGGGACTGATCAGACGACTGATCGACGTATCTCCGACCGGTGAAAAGCTGGAACCGAAAGAGTACAAGCGGCTGGTAAAGCAGGTAAGCTTTGAACTCGGCGCCATTGCAAAGCATTGTCTGGATGTGTATCTCGCAGATCCCGGCAGATACGATGATTATATTCCGCTGAATATGCTCGGCGCTTCCAACGACTTCTACAACTTTGTGATCGACTCATATCACGTGTTTAAGAAAGAAGACGGAACGTCGCTCAAAGCAGCGTGGGAGATGTATCGCGTGTACTGTGAGGAAGCCAAGATTGCTTACCCTTTTTCCCAACGGATATTTAAGGAGGAGCTCAAAAACTACTTCCGGGAATACAAAGACCGGTTCAGCTTTGACGACGGTTCCAGAGTTCGAAGTTATTACTCTGGATTCCGTACCGAACGCTTTGAAGAAATACACCATGAAAAAAAGCCCGAGGAGAAAATTTCGATTTTGTTTCGGGAAGGCCCGTCGATATTTGACAGTCTTTGCGCTGACTGCCCGGCCCAGTATGCTTCTGAAAAAGGCACCCCGACGCAGAAATGGGAGTATGTCAAGACGGTTTTGTCTGAACTGGACACGAGCAGAGTTCATTATGTGAAGGTTCCGGAGAACCATATCGTCATTGACTTTGATATTCCGGACGAAAACGGCAACAAAAGCTTTGAAAAAAATATGGAAGCGGCAAGCAAATGGCCTCCGACCTATGCGGAACTCAGCAAATCCGGAAGCGGCATCCATCTGCACTACATTTATTCCGGTGACGTAACCAAACTGAGCCGGATATTTGAAGAGCATATCGAGATCAAGGTCTTCACAGGTAAGAGCTCTCTGCGCAGAAAGCTGACAAAGTGCAACGATTTGCCGATCGCAATCATTTCATCGGGTTTACCAACGAAAGGAGAAGACAAAGTGGTAAATTTCGATGTGATACAAAGCGAAAAAGGGCTTCGGACCCTTATCAAGCGAAATCTCAATAAGGAGATCCATCCGGGAACGAAGCCAAGCATTGATTTTATCTACAAAATTCTGGAAGACGCCTATGCAAGCGGCATGCCGTATGACGTAACAGATCTGCGTCAGGGCGTGCTGATATTTGCAATGGGCAGCACCCATCAGGCTGACTACTGCGTGAAGCTGGTCAACAAGATGAAATTCAAGTCGGAGGACATGTCAGAGCCGAAAAAGAGCGTTGACGGCAAGCTGGTATTCTTCGACGTGGAGGTATTCCCGAACCTGTTTCTGGTCAACTGGAAATACGAGGGAGAGGGAATGCCGGTCGTCCGGATGATCAACCCCGGGCCAAAGGAAATCGAGGAGCTGATGCAGTACAAGCTCGTCGGTTTCAACTGCCGGCGGTACGACAATCACATTCTCTATGCCAGGCTGATGGGATATTCCAACGAGCAGCTGTTCAACTTGTCCAAACGTATCGTGTCCGGAAGCTCCAACTGCTTTTTCTCGGAGGCGTACAATGTTTCCTACACGGATGTTTATGACTTTTCCAGCAAAAAACAGTCGCTGAAAAAGTTCGAGATCGAGCTTGGGATCCACCATCAGGAGCTCGGACTTCCGTGGGATCAGCCGGTTCCGGAAATCCTCTGGGAAAAGGTCGCGGAGTATTGTGACAACGATGTGCTTGCGACCGAGGCGGTGTTCAATGCAAGAAAGTCGGACTTCACCGCACGCTGCGTTCTGGCTGACGTGGCCGGCATGACGGTCAATGATACCACCAACAGCCTGACCACCCGAATTATATTTGGCGGCAACCGAAAACCCCAAAGTAAGTTCAACTACCGGGATATGGGTGATATTTCGGACGCCCAACCAAATACCATCACACCGGACGGGACGATGTACGTCAACTTCGGCGACGAGTTTACTGTATTCGACTCCAAGGGACGGCCGATCTTTCCGGGTTATGTTTACGACCACGGGAAGTCGACGTATCGCGGAGAAGAAGTCGGTGAGGGCGGCTATGTCTATTCTGAGCCAGGCATCTACGGAAACGTCGCCTTGCTGGATATTGCGTCCATGCACCCCAGCAGCATTGTGGCGGAGGAGCTGTTTGGATACGAGTACACCAAACGCTTCAAGGAGATTCTTGATGCCAGAATCGCCATCAAGCACAAGGACTTTGCCAAGGCCAGAAAAATGCTCGGTGGTGCTTTGGCCAAATACCTGACCGACGAAGACTCTGCAGCAGATCTGGCGCAGGCGCTGAAGATCGCGATCAATTCAGTGTATGGCCTGACCTCCGCGACCTTCGAGAACCCCTTCCGTGATATTCGCAATAAGGATAACATCGTTGCAAAACGCGGCGCGCTGTTCATGATCAACCTCAAGCACGAGGTACAGAAGCGCGGATTCAAGGTTGCGCACATCAAAACCGACTCCATCAAGATCCCGGATGCCACGCCGGAGATCATTCAGTTTGTGATGGACTACGGCAAGCAGTACGGCTACAACTTTGAGCACGAAGCGACTTACGACCGTATGTGTCTGGTGAACGATGCTGTTTATATTGCGAAATACCGGGATGGAAAGCACGCCGGCGAGTGGACTGCGACAGGAACTCAGTTCCAGGTGCCGTATGTCTTCAAGACCCTGTTCAGCAGAGAGCCGATCACTTTTGACGATTTGTGTGAGACAAAATCGGTTTCCACAGCTTTATATTTGAAGGCTGCGGAGGCAGAAAACCCTGAATTTGTCGGACGTGTGGGACGGTTCTGCCCGATCAAGCCCGGTTGCGGCGGAAAAGAGCTGCTGCGGGAAGGAAAGGACAAGGACGGCAATCTGAAGTTCAGCTCTGCCACCGGTGCAAAGGGATATTTCTGGCTGGAGTCCGAGATGGTGAAAAAGCTGCAAATGGAGGACTGCATCGACCGATCTTATTACGACAAGATGGTAAGTGAGGCTGTTAAATCCATCTCGCAGTACGGCGATTTCGAGTGGTTTGTCTCGGATGATGCTTATATTTCGCCGAGATATGAGGAAGGGAGACCGGTGTATGAAATCTAAGAGTGTGATTCTTTCGACAAGTGACAGAATCTATGACTTGGATATTTCGACAATAGATTTCATCAACAACAAAGATGACGGTGAATCAGTTATTTCAGCAGAGTTTACCGATGATAACGGCGATAGCGGAACGATTCTGTTGTCGCCGTTGCTTGAGATTCTATCGGTGACATACGATCTGCCGTTTTGAACCGCTGATATTTTTGAAAGGAGCTTTCATGAAAGCAAAAGACTATTTTGAGAAGTACCGGAAGCTGCTCTACGAGGTGGAGGACGGCATTCACATGACCTTGAAGAACGGAACAGAGGTCAGCCTGCCGAAGACGAAGGACGGCTTGACCGATGTCATCTCGGCACTGGCAGACGAGTTCTTTAAGGACTTCGACAGCATTCGGGAGAAGCGCAAAATTCGGGCGCCGTCTGCCTGGAAGGGGCTGATCGAGGAATTCAACGATAAATGGAACGCCGTGATCGAGCTCTTTACCCGCGAATACGGCGATCACGTGCTGCGGCGCAACGGGTTCCGCGCACTGATCATTCACCGTGTACCGATCCTGAAGGCCTTGTATGAGGTCGAAAAAGAAAACGAAACGCTGGAACAGCAGCAGGCGAAAGGAGACTGATATTTATGGCTAAAACCGATTTCACTTTTACGAGTGATTTTTCACCTGAACTGAAGGCAAAAGTCATGACGAGCTACTTCAGAGGACAGGTCATCAAGGCAGTTGCAATCGCAGCAGGCATTGTTCTTGGTCTGCTGATTGTCAACGGCAACATTGGAGGTAAGAACGATGCCGAGAAATGAAACCAGCAACATCATCATCGAAAACGCGCACATCCTGTTCCGAAACTTCTCCGGACGTGAGACGAAATACAATCGGGCAGGCCAGCGGAATTTCTGCGTGATCATCGACGACCAGGACATGGCACAGAATCTTGCGAACGACGGATGGAACGTCAGAGTCCTCACCCCCAGAGACGACGGAGATGAGCCCCGGCATTATATTTCGGTGGCTGTCAGCTTTGCCAACATTCCGCCGAAGTGTTATATGATCACGCGCAAGGGCAAGATCGCCCTGGATGAAGAGTCCATCGATGCGCTGGACTATGCCGAAATTCGCAATGTGGATCTGACGATCCGTCCGTACAATTGGGAAGTCAACGGCAAGAGCGGCATCAAGGCGTACCTGAAAACACTGTACGTCACGATTGAGGAAGACGAATTCGCGGACAAGTATGCCGCGGAGGAGTATCCGGATGAGGTGCCGTTCTGATGGAAGAAAACCAGGTTGAGGTCCGGTTTGATATTTGGTGCAAGTCCTGCAAGCATCATGACACACCGGAAAATAAGGATCCCTGCGCGAGCTGTCTTGACAATCCGATGAACGTTGACAGCTCTAAGCCCGTTTATTACGAATGCTGATATTTTCGGGTGCCGGCTTTCCATGTCCGGTTAAATGTCCAGTCAGGCCAAGGGGGGTCGGCGCGCGCAGATTACCCCGTGAAAGAGGAAACAGCCCGAGCAAAACGAAAGGAGAAAAAGTAATGTTTTGTACGAATATGACACCGTTCTATGTCATCCCCGGCTCTGATCGGTTTACCAATGTAAAAACCGATAACAAAGATTTCCTGAATTATCTGTTTGCTGTCTATTATTCCATGAGCGACTCTGACCGGGACCGTTTTGACGAGGCGTTCCGCAAGATGTCCAACGACTCGAAATGGGCGTTGTATAAGAGCCTGGGACAGGCCTGGCGATTCTATAAGATTCCAGTGAAACCTAAAATTAAAAAAGTAATCTTCAATGATCCTGCGACGATCGTGTTCTGGGCAGACGGAACAAAGACCGTTGTAAAGGCGGTAAACGAGCCTTTTGATCCGGAGAAGGGTCTTGCCATGGCGATCGCAAAACACGCGCTCGGCAACAAGGGCAATTACTACAATGAATTCCGGAAGTGGCTGCCGAAAAAGCCTGAAGAAAGTCCTCCCGATTCGGTTCCGGAAGCGTTTGATAATCTCGGAAAATCCGTAAAGGAAGTAAAGGAAGCGATTCAGAAGTCTTTTCTTGGAGGTTAACAAAAATGACAAACCGACACCTGTGATCCTTAACTACGAACTTGGCGAGAAGCACCATTGCAAAGAGTGCAAATACCATCATTGGTATTATTACGAACATAAACCGTATGGATGTCCATCAGTAAGTTGGGACGTGTGCGGGTCATTTGCATTATACAGAGAGGAGAACAAAGGTGGAAACTGAATATGTCAGACGGGCTGATATTATCAATACATTTCAAATATGGAGGACAGACTTAACACAACAAATTGAAGAAAACATCGAATTTCCGCACATTCGATCGGATTTGAAGGTTTGCAGAACGCAACTCGACGATTGTATTCACGCTGTTCAAGACATTCCCGCCGCCGATGTGCGGCCTGTGGTGCGGGGAGAGTGGGAATACATATCTTTTATGACTGTTAAATGTTCTAATTGCAAAGAAACTTTTCATGAATTAGAAGGTGATAATTTCTGCCCCAACTGCGGGGCCGACATGAGGGGAGGAAACATTGATGGCTGATATTTTGATCCGTGGCGTGGAGATGCCGACGCAATGCGGCAACTGTCCTATGAGCACAAATGCAAGACGATGCACAATATTGTGGCGAGAATTTGGAGATCCATCAGAGAGGCTTGAGGACTGTCCTCTTATCCCCCTCCCGGCGGAGCATGGTCGGCTGATTGATGCGGACGAACTGTTTGATACCATGCGTTTTAATCGAGATCACGCAGAACTGAACGATGTCATGCTTGGCCTTGATGAAGCTGTTGGTGTGGTTATGAATGCTCCCACCATTATCAAAGCGGAAGGAGATTTCTGAAAATGGGAATTGATAAATCTGTCTACGCCAGAAAAATCGACGTCGGAAAGCTGAATGCGACGGTTGCCGTGTCGAGCCGCATGGCATTCGATATGGATTTTTTCCGCTTTGTCACGAAGGCAGTGGAACGGTTCCGCATTTACGACTGGGGCGATCTCGGTTTCGACGACAGGATGCTGAATAACCAAGCTGTGGTCTATGGCGGGCGGCTTGTCGGCGCATATTACCACGAAGACAGCACCATGATCTATATTGTCCGTGATGCCGACGGGATGCGGACGACGATCATGATGTCTGAAGAATACTGATATTTTCAAAAAAGGAGTGACGTTTATCATGAAACGAACAACCCTGCGGATGCTGTCAGTCGTACTCTACTTCCTGCTGCTTGTAGGCTGCCTGAGCCCGCTGATATTTGCAGCCAACATCTACATGGGTACCGGGGAGGAATACGAGGAGATCCCCCAGCCTGGATATTCTCAGGCGCCTGTTTCCGTTCCGGTATCCAACGGCTTATCGGAAGCGGATATTGACCGGATCGCGAATGTCGTGACACATGAAGTCGGCGGCATCTGTGGTCCGGATTCTTATGTTGTGGTCACCTATGCGAACGGGACAAGCGTGACATATTACGGCAGCTGCATTCTGCACCAGATCCACGCGCAGGTCCTGCTCAACCAGCTGCACAGCTCCATGTTCCCGGATACGCTTTCTTCCTGTATTCGTACTTATTGGGCCTCTTATCTCTCTGAACCCGGATATTACGGTTCTGCAAATTCCACCTGGGTTCACTGCAGACAAGACGTGACCGATGTACTGATGGGCTATACAGTGACAATTCCGAGTAATGTTTACGCCGCGACCTGTGATCCCTACTTTGCTTCCTATTACCCGGGATATTCTCTCTATGCAGCCGTGTATTGGAATACAGGGTGGTACAGCGGAACATTCTATTACTACCAGTACGGATGAAAGGCGTAACGCTTTACGACTACCAGCTGGACGCTGTCCGCAGAATGAAAAACGGCTGCATCCTCTGCGGCGGCGTCGGCAGCGGGAAGTCCAGAACCTCGCTTGCATACTATTATATTCTCTGTGGTGGGCAGGTAAACACGGCTGAATACGTCCATATGCACGAGCCGATGCCGGATCTTTACATCATCACCACAGCAAGAAAACGGGACACATTTGAGTGGGAGGATGAGCTCTCGGAATTTCTGCTCAGCACGCGTCCGGAGTTTTCCTGCTACGGAAACAAGGTGACAGTGGATTCCTGGAACAACATCAAAAAGTATGCTGAGGTTGAAAACGCGTTCTTTATATTTGACGAGCAGCGCGTGGTCGGATCCGGCGTCTGGGTGAAATCCTTTCTGAAAATTGCCCGGAAAAACAAATGGATCCTGCTTTCGGCAACCCCGGGGGACACCTGGCTGGATTACATCCCCGTGTTTGTAGCAAACGGCTTCTATAAAAACCGGACGGAATTCAAACGTGAGCATGTGATCTACAGCAGCTTCACGAATTACCCGAAGGTTGACCGATACGTCAATACCAAACGACTGACAAGACTGCGTGACAGCATCCTGATCGACATGGACTTCCGAAGAAAGACCGTGCCGCACCATGAGGATATTTTTGCCGGGTATGATGTCCCCAAATACAAGGATGTCGGACGGCTGCGCTGGGATCCGTATAAAAACGAGCCGATTGCGAACGCAGCGGAGCTCTGCTATATTCTGCGGAAGATCGTGAATTCAGATGAATCCCGGCAGGTGCTTTTGCTGGAACTGTTCGAGAAGCATCCACGCATGATCGTGTTCTACAATTACGACTACGAGCTGGATATTCTCCGAAACATTTACTACGGAGACGGCGTTGAGATTGCGGAATGGAACGGACACAAGCATCAGCCGATTCCGGACTGCAATTCCTGGGTCTACCTTGTGCAATACAACGCCGGAGCCGAAGGGTGGAACTGCGTGAAAACTGACACGATCGTGTTCTATTCGCAGAATTACTCGTACAAGATCATGCAGCAGGCAGCCGGACGCATTGACCGACTCAACACCCAGTTTGTGGATTTATATTACTACCACATCAAAAGCCGATCGGGAATCGACCTGGCCATCAGCCGTGCGCTTCGTGAGAAAAAGAATTTCAACGAGACGAAATACGCCAGATGGTATCTGCCGGCTGACAATGCGAAAAAAGGAACGCAGAATAATTGATATTTCCGTCGTCGTATGGTACAATGTATTCAGACATTCTGCAAGGAGGTGCTGAAAAAATGGCCGCCGCGCGAAAAAAACTTCTCCCTTTATGGGAGGAGGTGAACGATGTGTCTGACAAAGCAGAAGCTGCCGATCTGATTGATGAGTATTCCAAGCTGATTAAGATCAAGAACGCTCCGAATCGGGATGAAGAACTCGATTACTGGATCAAGATCGTAAAGGCAAAACTCGAAGCATTCGGCATCGTTGTCGAAAACCTGGACATCGAATAAACCCCAAAAAGAGGAAGGGCTCACGGAAACGTGGGCTCTTTCTTTTTATATTTTCGAAAGGAGAAAAAACATATGAAAGAGAAAGTCAAGAACACCATGACCGCTCTTGGAGGTATCGGGCTGCTGATCAGTCTGTTACTGCTGTGTCCGGCACTGGCTGAGAGCGAGGATAAGAATCCGCCCGTCAGAGTTCACACAAACCCGATTCCTAAGCCTATTACGCCCGATGATGTCATCGGAAGACATCTGGTCGATGAAAAATGGTACACGATGGGTGATGCCGTAGAAGCCATCACAAAATCTGATATGTGGTCGGATGATATGGAACGTTCGATCGAGTATATCAGTTATCCGAAAGTCAGCATGAGTTGCGCCCGCTATCAGGCTATCTGCAAGACTGCAGAATCTGACATGTGGTCGCATGATAAGGCAGACTCTATCGGTCGTATCTGCGGGTACTGATATTTTCGAAAGGAGAAAAAACATGAAAAAATTTATTGCGGCAATCATTCTCGTTGCGATGATCCTGGTTCTGTGCGGGTGCGGAAACGTGAGCTATGGACTTGGAAACTACACATTCAAACACATCCATGTCTGTGACTTCTCCGGCAGCTGCGCTGACCTGACCGTAAAGACTTGGCATGACAATGAAGTCGGGATCGAAGTAAAAACCGAAGAGGCCGGTCCATTGTTCTTGAGCGAGGGCACTTACATTTTGTTTGACGACAAATGCCCGATTTGTGATTTTCAGAATCCTTAATACTAATATTTTCGAAAGGAGAAAAACATGAACAATCCAATGTCATTAACCCTGGCAATCGTCGTTGGATCACTGACGCTGTGGCTGATTGTCGGCCCGGTGATATTTCGGACGATCGAACGGCGAGAATTCAACAAAGGCTACTGCACCGAATGCGGTAAAAAGCTGCGCTGCTTTGCTCAGGACAGCTCGGGCGCGCTTGGCTGGTGCTGTGACAACTGCCAGAGTGTCATTTGGATCAGCTGGCTTGACACGGAAAAAGAGCTCGTAAAAACCGATGAAAACGGCAATATTTGCTGATATTTCCGGGTTTTTGCACATATTTACTGATGTTATATCATGTTTTATTTGCCGAAAGGAGAACACCATGAAATGCCCAAGCTGTGGAGGATTTCAGACTTTTGTAACCCTGTCCAAGAACAGTCCGGACGAAACCAGCCGGAAGAGACGGTACCGCTGTGATATTTGCGGATGCCGGTTCAATACAATCGAAGTCGTTTCCAAGAAGGACGAGAAAGGAGAAGCGGATGCGGATCATTAAACGACTTCTGCGGTGGATATCCTGCAAAGTCGGAAACCATTATTACAGCCCGGCGCTGCTGGACTTTACACTTGTGGATCAGAATTACGACGTCGGCACTTACCGTATACAGTCTTCCTGTGTGTTCTGCGGGAAGCCGTATTGCACGCTTGTGTCGATCCCCAATATGCTTCATGCCACTGAGAAAGGAGGAAGCGGATGCTGAAAATTGAGAAGACTGTGACAATGTCCCCAGAGCAGATGCTGATGATCATTGAAGGTATGCGCAACCCTCTGAACTCCTGGGGGAGGATCGACAGTGATATCACCCATATCGAAGATCCGGAGACCCTGGAGACCAGCGATTACCAGTTCTGCCTTGGCGAAAACGACGCCAAATTGATGCACCGTCTGAGCGTCGGTGGAAGCACTCATGCAAAATACCGCCGAATGATGAACGTGCTTGTAACGCTCTCAGCGCCTCTGTACTGGTGGAAAGAGTTCGACACGTACAAAATCGGCACCGTGGCCAACAGCTGCTCTACGATGCACAAGATCGCCGAGAAGGAGTTTACAATTGAGGATTTCTCATGTGAGCATCTGATCTCGACGGAAGAAGCAATTTGGGGCGATCCGGTTCCCGTGAGCGTGATCGAGCTCCTGATCGGTACGCTCAATGCATACCGTAAAAAGTATCTTGAAACCGGCGACAAGAAATATTGGTGGCAAATGATCCAGCTGCTGCCGTCTTCCTATAACCAGAAGCGGACGGTGCAGCTCAATTACGAGGTTCTGAACCGGATATTCTGGGATCGCTGCAACCATAAGCTCGACGAGTGGCATACTTTCTGCGACTGGATCAAGACGCTGCCGTACATTGATATCGTGTGCCCGCTTGTGCAATTCACGGATACAGATGAGTTTTTGAAAAAGGAGGAAAAACACTGATGGACGGCATGAATAAAGAAGAACTGTTCCGGCAATTTGTTGAAGGTATGGGGGTGCTGTCTGAATTGAGCGTCCTCTATTTCAAAGCTTGTCTGAACGCCGGAGCTACGATGGATGAAGCAAAGGCCATGACGGAAATCTTTCTGAAGATTCTGCTCAAAGATATTTCCAATCGATCCGGAGGAAATGAAGCATGATCGGAGACAGCTTTTGGCACGACAACTGGAACGAGCTGGTCGACGAACTGATAGCTTGTCATAACGACACTGATATTTACCAAAGTCCGATTTTAAAGACCATGCTTCGACGTGACATCATCATCTTGTCTACGCTTGATCGCATTATGAACGAACTGACAAAGCAGAGTAAGAAAAAACGTGTGTCGCAAAGCAATTATCAGGAAGAAGCACTCCGTACTGCCAGAAATGTAGAGAACCCGGAGATGCTGCTTGAGGAGGCTCTGATGGGCCTGTGCGGCGAGTCCGGAGAAGCCATGGATATTCTCAAGAAACATCTGTTTCAAGGCCATGAGCTTGACAGAGAGGCTCTGGCGCTGGAATTGGGAGATGTTGCGTGGTATCTTGCGGTTGCTGCGCACGCCATCGGTTACGGTCTCAATGATATTCTAGATTTGAACATCGAAAAGCTCAAAAAACGGTATCCGGACGGCTTCAACAGCGAGGCCAGCGTCAATCGGACAGACTGATATTTGCACGATGGAGGGGTTTGCAATTTGCTTACCCCTCCTTTTCTTTTTCGCGCGAGATAAACATGGGCTAATATGGAGGAAGTGACATCATGTCGCTCCTCTTTTATTTTCGAAAGGAGAATCGGCATGAACGACTTTGATTACGACTGCTACCAGAAAAAGGTGACGGCCCGATCCGCGAAAAACAAGGTTCGTCCGAAGAAAGGCTGCACGTTGCCGAGCGACTATCTGACCGAGGCGGAGAAGAAAAAACTGAACGGGGAGGTTGAAATTATGAATCCGGATTCTTTGAAGCGGCCCATCAAATATGGATATTTCAAGATGCTGAATAAGGAGCAGCAGGAAGGGTATCTGAACTGGCTGTTTGAAGTATACGACGTCGCATTTACAGACATCGGAAAAATGATGGAAGTAAAAAGCGACACACTGATTAAATACTGCAACTGCCGGAATCTGGATATTCTCAAAAGGCCGGTGAAAGGCCATGTAATGACGGGTGATAAATTGAGAGCCTGGCAGGCATTTTGCGGGATTGATATTTCCGAAACAGCGCAGGTCGAGGAGGAGACGGTGTCTGAAGTTGACATCACTGCCATCGGGCCGGTCAGTTACGAATACTTCAAGGCGGCCATGACGCGCGAGATTCAGGAGAAATATCTGACCTACCTGATTACAGTGTATGAAGCGACATATGCAGATATTTCCAGGATGATGGGTGTGAGTCCCATCACATTCCGTGCACTGAAAAATGACAACCACCTGGATATACCGAAGCCCTTACACCATCAGATGCCCGGCAGTAAGAAAGCCGCCTGGCGGAAATTCTGTGGAGTGCAGGAGACGGAGCCGGCGAAAGAGGAAGCAACTGAACCTGATCTGGATATTCTGGAAGAGGAGCCGATTGAATTTGACATCAAGGATAAAACCCCTGTGGAGCCCGATACGAATAAGACCCCCGTCATGGATATTCTGCCCGAAAAGAGTCCTCGCGAGAAGACGCTTGTCAATTATGAGTATCATATGGAGTTCCGGAATCTGAGCTGCTGGGGCGAGCTATTTGGGGTTCTCATGAGCATGCCGCTGCCGGAGGATGGGGTCGTTCACATTGAGGTGTCGTCAAAGAAACCGGAGAAAAAAGCGAACCAGATTGGTTTTGCCATCGCGAGCGCAAGACGACGTCTAACCTAGAATAGATATTTTCTAATCTAGAATAGAATTCGATACCTGTCCGGGGCCGATTGAAGACTGTTTGAAACGGTTGCTGAACAGTTTTCGGACGGCTTCGGACAGGTAAAAAATGAATAAAAATAGTGAATATTGTCTGCCCACTTTTGTTTTGAAAAATGGGCTTTTGCCCACTTTTTCCGGGTTTTATGGATATTCTGCCCATTTTCTTTTTTCGAAAAACCGGAAAAAACGGCGAAAAAGTGGCCATTTGCCCGGGTTTTGCCCACTTTTAAAAACCAAAAGTGGGCAGAAAAAAGTGAGCATTCATGCGGGTTTGCGGGCTTTCTGCCCACTTTCCCACTTTTTTTCTTAATTAAATGCGAAATAAAAAAATTAAAAATAATAATAAATAGCGCAAAAAAGTGGGCAAGTGGGCAGAGGCCTGAAAAAAATGAATATTCGGAGGTGACAATTGATATCTCAAGCTCTTTTTTGCCTCGCGAAAAAAACATGCCCTTTTATGAAGAGAGAGGTAAAAAATGCATTTTTGAAGATGCGCCTTCTCTTTTCCATTTTCTGAAAGGAGGCCCGTCATGGATATTCCGGAACGAAGATTTCAGGCGAAGCTCATCAAGGAAATCAAAGAGCGCTTCCCGGGCTGCATCGTTTTGAAAAACGACGCCGACTACCTGCAGGGGATTCCGGATTTGACGATCCTCCATCACGACAAATGGGCGACCCTGGAATGCAAGAAAAACGCGAGCGCAGAAAAGCAACCCAATCAGGAATACTACGTGGGGTATATGAACGAGATGTCCTTCTCCCGTTTCATTTGCCCCGAAAACAAGGAGGAAGTTTTAGATGAACTTCAACAAGCATTCGGAGCTTGAGGGAATGCACGCTTTTCTCGGCGCCAGCAAATACCATTGGCTGAACTACGATGAAGAGAAGCTGATGGATGCTTACAGCAAACATCTGGCGACCATGAAGGGGACTGAGCTGCACGCCTTTGCAAAGGACTGTATCCGGCTCGGTATTAAATTGCCCCGGTCCCAGAAAACGCTCAATATGTATGTGAACGACGCCATCGGCTTCAAGATGACACCGGAGCAGCCGTTGTTCTATTCACCGAACTGCTTCGGGACAGCGGATGCCATCGCATTCCGCAACGATATTCTCCGCATCCACGATCTGAAAAGCGGCGTTACCCCGGCCCACATGGAGCAGCTATTGATATATGCTGCTCTTTTTTGTTTGGAATACAAAGTCAAGCCCGGCAACATCCAGACCGAGCTGCGGATCTACCAGAGCAATGATATTCTGATCTGCAATCCGGAGGCGGATGAGATTCTGCCCGTCATGGATAAAATCATTCGATACGACAAACTGATTGACCTGATTCGGGAACGGGAGGCCGGCTGATGAAGACTGAGTATTACGTGATATTTGACGACGAGGAATTGATGCACTACGGTATGCCGAGACGATCGGGGCGCTATCCCTGGGGATCCGGCGAAAACCCCTACCAGCATTCCGGCGATTTCCTTGCCCGTGTGGAGGAGCTTCGCAAATCAAACCCCAGTTATACCGATCCGGACACCGGAAAGGTTTACACGGGCGACACCGCGGTTGCAAAGATCATGGGACTGACCACCTCACAGTTTCGCGTGCAGTACAGCCTGGCAACGGATGAGCGCAGAGCAATTGATGTTGCCACGGCAAAGGCGCTGCGGGAAAAAGGATATTCTCTCAATGAGATCGCCGATAAGATGGGGTTTAAAAATGACTCCTCCGTCCGGTCACTTCTGAATGAGAACTCCGAGGCCCGGATGAACCAGGCCAAAAAGACAGCCGAGTTTCTGAAGAAACAGGTGGACGAGAAGGGCATGATCGACGTGGGCGCCGGTGTCGAACGGGAACTCGGCCTGTCTTCCAGAGAAAAGCTGAACGAAGCGCTTTATATTCTGGAATTGCAGGGCTATAACACCTTCGGCGGCGGTGTACCCCAGGTCACAAATTCCGGCCGGCAGACCAATCTTATGGTGCTTTGTCCCCCGGATACCCCCTACAAGATCAATGACGCCGGTCAGAAAGTTTCGAGTGCGATCTATGACTTTGACAAGATCCACTCCGCCACGGACTATGTTTCCCATGACGGCGGCGAGACCTTTGATCCGAAGTTTGTCTACCCCAAGAGCATGGACTCCAAGCGGCTGAAGATCCGGTATGCCGAGGAGGGGGGCAACGACAAAGACGGCGTCATTGAAATTCGCAGAGGCGTCAAAGACCTGTCCCTCGGGGAATCCCATTACGCCCAGGTCAGAATTTTGGTCGACGACGAGAAATATCTGAAGGGTATGGCGGTCTACTCCGACAACATGCCCGATGGGGTCGATGTAATATTCAACACCAATAAGAAACAGGGAACCCCGATGGGGGATGTGCTCAAGACGATCAAGAAGAATGATCCTGACAATCCCTTCGGCTCACTGATCAAAGAGGGTGTGGATGACCCCGACAGAACGGACCGGCAGAAGGGCGGACAGAGCTACTACTACGACGATGATGGAAAGAAGCAGCTCTCGCTCATCAACAAACGCTCCGATGAAGGGGACTGGGGGGAGTGGAGCAACAAGCTCCCGTCTCAGTTTTTGTCGAAGCAGCCGGTGTCGCTGGTCAACAAGCAGCTCGGACTTGCCATCGCGGATAAGGAATCGGAGTATGACGAGATCTGCTCCCTGACGAACCCTACCGTGAAAAAAGCCCTCCTCAAATCTTTCTCCGAGGACTGTGACTCCGCTGCCGTGCACCTGCAGGCCGCTGCGTTACCCAGGCAGAGCTATCAGGTCATTATGCCCCTTACCACGATCAAGGACACCGAGGTCTATGCACCGAACTACAAAGACGGCGAGAAGGTAGCGCTCGTTCGATACCCCCATGGCGGAACTTTCGAGATCCCTATCCTCACGGTCAACAACAAGCTCCCAGAGGGGAGGGAAACCTTTGGTTCCAATCCGAAGGACGTCGTGGGAATCAACAAGAAAGTGGCCGACCGCCTGTCAGGCGCCGACTTCGACGGTGACACTGTCATGGTGATCCCTACCGGGGGTAAAGTGAAAATTGTCAACCATCGTCCACTAAAAGACCTTGAAGGATTTGATCCGAAACTCGAATACGGTTATTCTGAAGTTAAAACAGACAAAAATGGAGTTGAGCATTATTATCGAGATGGCCGTGAGTTTGCACTAATGAAGAATACCCAGACCGAAATGGGTATTGTTTCAAATCTGATTTCGGACATGACCTTGAAAGGCGCAACAGAAGACGAGCTTGCAAGAGCGGTTCGGCATTCGATGGTCGTCATCGACGCGGAGAAACACAAGCTCGATTATAAACAGAGCTACCTCGACAACAACATCTCTGCACTGAAGAAGAAGTACCAGGGTGTTACCGAAGACGACGGCAAGTACCATGAAGGCGCGGCGACCATCGTGTCGCGAGCAAAGTCTCAGCAGTCTGTGCTCAAGCGCAGAGGCACGCCCTATACCAACGTCAAAGGTACCCCCGGGTATGATCCTTCTCGACCCGAAGGCGCGCAAATCCATAAGACCACCTACCAGGAGTACACAGACCCCAAGACCGGAAAAACGAAGGTCCGAATGCAAGCAAGCACGAAAATGGAAGAAACTGATGATGCTTTTACGTTGGTTTCTGACATGGACAATCAGATCGAGAAAGCATATGCGACCTACGCCAACCGTATGAAGTCCCTCGGTAACCGGGCCCGCCTCGAAATCGTTCGAACCGGCAAGATCCCTTACTCTGCGTCTTCCAAGAAGACCTACCAGAATGAGGTCGACACCCTCAAGGCAAAGCTGAACATCGCCCTGAAGAACGCCCCACGCGAACGAAAAGCTCAGCTCCTGGCCAACTCCATGTTCAAGGCAAAGATGCAGGCCTGTCCTGATATGACCAAGGCCGAACAGAAGAAGGTCAAGCAGCAGGCTTTGACGCAGGCAAGACAAAAAGTCGGCGCAAAACGTTACACAATTCCGATTACAGATCGTGAATGGGAAGCAATTCAAGCTGGAGCAATTACAGAAAGTATGCTTCAACAGATTCTGAATCATACAGATTCTGATTTGATTCGTCAGCTTGCAACTCCAAGAACAAGAACAGATTTGAGTGAAGCGAAAATTTCTCAGATTTCTGCAATGAAAGCTTCTGGTTACACAAACGCTGAAATCGCTGAAAGACTTGGAATTTCGACTTCAACTGTCAGCAAATACTTATAAGAAAGGACTGAACCGTGTTGAATGGACGAGTTGCTTTGACGACAATCGACAATCCTTTCAATCCTTTTGAGGACTTCGAGTCTTGGTTCTTGTTCGATGTCGAAAAAGGTTACAATACTTGTGGGTATTTGGGCCGAATTGCAAGGATTTCCGATCAGTTGTCTGAAGAAGAAAACAATGAAGAAGTCGAAAGAGCAATCGATGAGATCATCAAGTATGACTTTCTTAATATTTATAAGAAAATCAAAGCTTAATTGATTTGTTCATTTGTTTTTGTGAAAAAGAAAATGATTAGACCGGCAACGGACCGGCTAATCGAACCGAAACGCATAGGGAGGGGGTCCTCCAAATCAACACCCCCTCCCACAT